>Ga0118677_10005747_pt1 | contig 21516 bp, 22 predicted proteins | sample AliMusrvi5mmetaG_FD_86154 | JGI IMG/M metagenome (GOLD analysis project Ga0118677, IMG submission 86154)
TTAGAGGATAGGCCGCAATCTTAAATCCCAGCTGCTGCAGTTCAGCCGGCGGCAGCACCGGCGTTTTGCCGTGCTCAACCATGTTGACCATGCGGCAGCCGGGGACCTCGCGGCAGATATGGCGAAGCTCATCAACCGACTCCGGCGCTTCGATAAAAAGAATGTCGGCGCCCCTGGCGGCAAACAGATTCATGCGCTCCATGGCCTCGGCAAGACCGAGCGTGGCGCGGGCATCGGTGCGCGCAATAATCACCATATCGCCGCCACGGTCGCGGGCATCATTTCGAGCCTCGATGGCTGCCTGCAGGCGCTGCAGGGCCTCGGCCCGCTCCACCACCTCTTTGCCCTGCGTGTGACCGCACCGCTTGGGGCTGCGCTGGTCTTCGATCATGATGCCCGCAAAACCGGCATCAAGGTAGCCCTGCACCGTTCGCTTCACATTCACCGCATTGCCATAGCCCGTGTCGCCGTCGCCAATGACCGGGATGCCCACGGCCGGGCAGATGGCGCGGCCCTGGTCAACCATCTCGCCGTAGGATATGAGCCCCGTGTCCGGTAGCCCCAACCGCGCCGCCGATACGGCAAACCCGCTCATGAAGGTTAGTTGAAACCCTGCCTGCTCGATGAGCTTTGCGCTGAATGCATCATAGCAGCAGGCCATGATGATGATCTCGGGCCCCTGCAAAAGCGAGCGCAGCCTGGCCGCAGCCTCTGACTGTTTTGACATGGTTTGTCTCCCCGCTTGATGTGTAACGAAAATGTTTTGGTTGGGCAGACAATAAAATGGGGGCGGTTGTGTGTCAATACAAAATTCGTCGCTGGAAATGGCCGGAGCCATCGGGGAGTAAGAAAAACTATAATGGTTCATGCGGTGAAATGGAAGCAGGTACAACAGGCGGGAAGGGAGAAAAACAGGGGCGTTTTGCCCTTAGTAGCCCCTGTGAGTGCGGAATTCGGAAATTTAAAAATCCCTCAAATCATCATCATCAAACGGTATGATTTCCTCTGGCCGCATTCCGGCAGTCCGTGCGGTGTCCGGCGGCGGCTGCAGGGCTTCATGGGTCTCATGTGTCTGGCGGTCCGGCTTATAGGCCTGTTCCCGAGGCTCGTCAAGAGTTTGCCGGCGTTGCTGCGCCCATAGTTCTTCGTCATCATAGGCTGCATCAGTGCGCTTCTGCCAGGCTGTTGCCCTTTTCTCGGCAGAAGCTGCGCCTGAAACCTTTTCAGCCAGATCGCGAACCAGTTCTTTCATGTGAGAGGCCTGCGTCGACAGCTGCTGGCTGGCAGAGGCCGACTCCTGCGAACTTGCCGAATTTTGCTGAACGACCTGATCCATGCTGCTCACGGCCTGGGTGATTTGGTCGATGCCTTGAGCCTGCTCCTTGCTCGCCGAGGATATCTCTGTCACCAGGCCGACGACTTTTTCAACCCCCTGAAATATCTGCTGCAGCTCCTTGTTGACCTCACCGGCTTGATGCGCCCCCTGGCCGCTGCGGTTGCGGCTTTCGGTGATCAGGGTGCTTGTTGTTTTGGCATGTTCCGTGGCCCTCAGCGCAAGGTTGCGCACCTCTTCGGCAACCACGGCAAAACCCCGGCCTGCATCACCAGCCCGTGCTGCTTCAACCGCTGCATTCAGCGCCAGCAGATTGGTCTGGAATGCGATCTCCTCTATGCCCTTTGCCACCTTTGCCACTTCCTGGCTGCTTTGATTGATGCCGCTCATGGCTGTCATAAGGCTGTCCATGGCAGAGGTCCCGTTTGCCGCCGCTTTTCGGGCTTCGATTGAAAGGATGCTTGCCTGCAGGGCATTGTTGGCATTGTGATTGGCCATTGAGGCAAGCTGCTCCAGTGATGCCGATGTCTCCTCAATGGAGGATGCCTGTTCCGAGGCGCCCTGGGCAAGCACATGGCTTGACTGGGAAATCTGCGTGGCTGCATATGATACCTGTTCAGCCACCTGATTAAGAGACTGCGAAATGCTTTGTATCGGTCCGCTCACCCAGGAGCCCAGAAAGATGATTACGCCTATGGCTATGACCAGAACAATAAAGGCAGCCCAGAAATTAAACTGCAGGAGCGCCCTGACCGGCGCCATCTGCTCATGCACATTGGCCACGGCCACAATCGTCCAGCCAAGATTTTTGACGAGCTTGAACGATGCCATTCTTGCGTCGCCATCCTCTCGGTATTCAAGCATGCCTTCGCCCTGCGCGACCATCTCTCGGCCATACTCAATGCTCTTCATATCGCATTTCATGATTTTTGACTTGTCGGGGTGGGAAATGATTATGCCGTCGCGGTTGAACACAAACACATAGCCGCTTTCGCCTATCTTTATCGGCTCAAGGAATTTTTCGTTAAAATAGGCCAGATTGACAGCTCCGTACAGGACCCCGGCAACAGCGCTGCCGTTGTTGACCGGCGCCGCGATAACCAGCATGGGCTTGCCGGATTCGCTCAAAAAAACATCCGACACAATGACGGCCCCGGCAAGCGCTTTTTGAAAATAGCTTTTCGCTTTGATGTTTTTGCCCGTTGTTTGCATTTTTCCTGTTTTTCCCACATCAACCAGCGATGAGGTCAACACGTCTCCCGAGGTAAGAGCGAGGCCTATTTCTTCAAAATACGGATGAGCGTCCTGGTAGCTTTTTACTGCTTCATAAGCTTCCCTGGCAAGGATCAGGCTGCCCGTCAAGTCGCCGGCATTGGAAGTGCTGGATTCGACTATTAAGTCCGTGGCCTGAAGCACGGCGGATTGCTTTGACCAGAGCTTGACGTCCTGGACGCGATTTTCAATAAATGAGGAAATATACTCTGTCGTGGATGCGGACTGCTGGAGAAGCTGCTTCTCGATGATTTGCCGCAGCATGCGCTGCGCGAGAAAAAATGATATCCCGGCACACAGCAGTGTTCCCAGGAGAATAAGTGCGATGGTGGTTGATAAAAATTTGGTCCGGAGCCCCAGTTCCATAGCGCATCTCCATGTCCGTCATGGGTTATAGTGAAAACATCAATAAAATCAAAGGAACTTTTTTTGGGATGTGCGAAGAATATATAATGACGGAGGTTGTGTCAAGGCAAATGGCAGAGCATGAGATATGGGAGCTGGCAGGGGGATATCCTGCATAAATCAATAAATCTTCGGGTCAGGTGGTTGGCAAATTCATCAGGAGGCCATGGAGATTGAGGCTACCTGTGATTTTTTTTCCAGAAAAAAATCGGACTTTTATAGATTGTGCTATAATGCTTTTCCGGGAGGCGCCATGAAAGAGCCATGCTTTATTTCGGATATTAAAAAAAATCAGAGATATAGTGCCGGGAAATTATTTTCAGAAGTTCATAAAATAATTCGCGTTTGCAGGCCTGATATTACACCGTATGTTGCTTTGTTCGGCTGTAGCGATGAGGTAAATGCCGCTACTGATTCAGTGAGATTCAATATATTCGGCAAATATGGCGGCGTTTTTACCACGCGCACAATCGGCAGCCAGATCTTTTTCCATCAGATACAAGTCGGGGTGAGCCGTGGACATCATAGTAATGTGTTTGAGGTAAATGTTCATATCGGCGAGATGGAAGAGCACGGTAAAATCATTGTGGGAGAATTGATCGGCCGCGATGGCGTCAAGCGGCATTGCTGTGGCGCGCTTGCTCACATAATCGAAGATTTTCAAAACATGCCGGATGAAAAGCCGTCAATATCTCAATCAATAGATGGCGAAGTCTATCTGGATTTTCTTGGCACTTTAAAATGGCGCTTAAAACCACATCAGCAGGAAATACTAGCCGCCCCAATTCCAATTCTCGCGATAACCCATAAAAATCTGGAAGTCCAGATCAATGAACTTATCAGACAGCTGCACAAAGTCATTGCTAAAGACTCAACTCTGGCGCCCATGTTTGTGTATGGAACAATATCATACAATCACATCGGCCGGGACGATGAGGAATCCCTGGAGCACCTTTCCCTTATTACTGGTCCAAATAAAGATGATATGGAATATTTAATTTGCTAGAGCATGTAGCTTTATTCTGTAGCCGTTTGCATCGGGGAGTTATTGGCTCATTCGCCCGAGCTATATTCTCGCAAGATACGCCAATGGTGGAAATAGGCCAATGGCTCGAACCGCACGGGCTGCTTCACCAAAAACTCCCCGGTGGCCATATGGCAAGAGCATTTTGTTAAATGCTCTTGCAGCAGAGTTGGTTTTACGGATTGCGGGAAAGAATCAGGGACATCCTGAATATTAAACATTGCTTTGAAAGTGTTGAGGCTTTATCTTCTGCCGCTGTTTTTTTTGCAGTCCTCCCGCTGGTCGGCGGCCTGGTCTTCGTCCCGGTTTGCCCCGTCCCTTTTTAACCCATAGCTACATATCTTGCGTTAAACTTTGTGTTGACACATACCTGCCCCCATTTTATATTCTGCCATCCCAAAGCGAGTTCCTGTGGAAAATACTTACAACAGGTTTCAACGCTGAAAATGGACCGTGATATGCGTTTTTTTACACTGCTGCTGTATGCACTGGCCGTCATCCTGACAGCGGGCTGCACGGGCCGGGCTCACTGGTTTATGGCCTTAAAATTCCGCATTCCGCAATCCGAATTCTGAAATTGAAATATGGATTTTCGACAAAATTTACACGGGCAAGGAAACGGTATATGTTTGATCATCTGGTTCGTGACGGTGTTATTCTTTTTTTAATCGGCGTAACAGTTCTTAATAAAATATGTCCGGCCATTAAACAGAGCAGAGTTTCCGACACGCTGACGACATTCCTCTGGATAGGCTGGACCTCAACCGTTGTCGGGTTTATCTCGCTGATCGCAGGGGTTATTGTGAATTCCTGGTGAGGTGCCCCGGTTGACTCTTGCGTAGCGCTTGTGCAAATTGAAAAATAAAAAAAGAAAAAGGGAGCAGCTGCTCCCTTTTTCTTGCCATTTCCGGCACGGATACATATTCCGCGCGTAAAAAAATACTCCGGCTGTTATTTGTTGTCATCAAATGCTTCAATGGCCTTCATGACCTCCATGACATGGGCCATGCCGGGCCCGCCGGACATCAATACGGCAACGGATGCGGCTTCAAGTACTTCATCGGCACTTGCTCCCATGTGCAGTGCAGCCTTTGTGTGGGCGTAAATGCACGGCACGCAGCGAAGTCCGACGGCAATACCCACTGCGATCAGCTCTTTTTCCTTTGTCTTGACCTTGCCGTCCTGCATGATGCTGCCCATAAGCCCCATAAAGCTCTGGGCGATCTCAGGATGCCGCTCAGCAAACAGTGCGGTGTATTCGAAAAATTCATTTACCTTTTCCCTGACAGCTTCCTGCGCCATGGTAATTCCTCCCTTGTGGTTGTTGTATGCATTGTATACGGGCGGCCCAATGCCAAACTCCGTTTACCTTATAGAAATGCAAGCCCCCTGTCAATCAGCCCTTTGGATTGTGGCAAATGCCACCGGGGAGATTTTGGTGAAGGCAGCCCGTGCGGTTCGAGCCATGGGCATGCCACCATTGCCAGCTTATCTTGCGAGAATGTAGCACGGGCGAACGAATCAAAAGCTCCCCGGTGCAAATGGCTATGTAAAAAGTTACATGCTCTAAAATAAAAGTTTTATTTTAGCCATCAATTACCTCCAACCCGTTTTTTGTTTTCAGTTGTTTTATTGCAGTATTGACAAGCCAGGCCCTTCATTGCATAGTAAATTATCCAGCATAACATACTATTTATTTTATTAAGGAGTGTCTGTATGGGACTTTTCGATGGAGCCAAAAACCAGTTGCGTTCGGTTGTTCAATGGGAGAATCCCCCGGCAAATGCTCTTTTTGAAAGATGGAGCGAGAGGGGAGATGAAATTAAAAACGCCTCAAAATTGATCGTAGGTCCTGGACAGGGGTGTATTTTTGTTTATGAAGGTAAAGTTGAAGCAGTGATTACAAACGAAGGGATGGTTGACCTGAAAACCGCTAACATTCCCTTCTGGACAACTATTACCAGGTTCATGCAGGCTTTTGTCAGCGAACATAAAGTAGGCCTGTATTTTTTTAAAATTACTCAGATTCTCGATCAAAAGTGGGGGACTGCGTCGACTATAAAATATGATGATCCCAAGTACAAATTTCCGGTCGGGCTCCGCGCCTTCGGAAATTTTTCCTTCAGAATTACCGATCCCCGGTCATTCTTTGTGAATGTCGTTGGCGGAGCAAATCCTTTTTTGATCGACAGCTTCCGGCAGGTGATGGTCGCAAGAATTGTTCAGCCCCTGACTGATTATCTGGCCGAAGGAAAGCATTCATATGCGGAAATCGATGCTCAGCGCGAGGAGATATCACAGGCCTTGCAGGAGAAATTAAAAAGTGAATTTTTGAGCCTTGGTTTCGAGCTCGCTGATTTCCGGATCGAGGGGACATCCTTTGATGAAGATACGATGAAAAGAATCAATCGTGTCGCCGACATTTCAGCCGAAACCATGGCAGCCGGTGTCGCGGGCGTCAGTTTTGCTCAATTGCAGCAGCTGCAGGCCATGAAAGACGCCGCTAATAATCAGGGCGGCGCCGGCATGGGCATGGGGATGGGAATAGGCATGGCGTTCGGACAAAACATTAATAATCAGGGCGCAGGAATGCAGCAGGAAGATCCTGCGGTAAAGCTTAAAAAAATGAAGCAGCTGCTTGATGACGGCTTAATTACCCAGGAAGAATATGATGCCAAGAAAAAGGATATTCTCGCAAGGATGTAGGGTGACGGGCATGAAAAGCGTATTGGTGAAACTAGCGTTACTTTTTTCGGTTGCCTGCGTTCTTATTGTGCTGCCGGCAAGCGATGCCTTCTCGCGAGCCGGCGGAGGCGGTGGGGGCCACAGCGGCGGCAGCCATGGCGGAGGCGGCGGTTTCCATGGGGGCGGTTCCTATCACGGCAGTTCCGGCGGCGGCGGCTCAGATGTAAGCCCCGCGGCTGTAATTGTCATATATATTTTTGTTATCATTTTAGTGATTGTTATTTCCAATGCCACAAAAAAGCAGAATATGAGTAATAACTTTCCAAAGCTCGGGCCGAAGCCCCTGGACAAAGTTGCCGGGTATACTGATTTTCTTAAAAATAACCCTGAATTTAATGCCGATGAATTCTATGCCAAGGTGAAAAAAGCATTTACAGAAGTTCAGATAGCCTGGGGCAAAGGCGATATTCAGAGCGTGAGAAGATTTATTTCAGACGGCGTGTATCAGCGTTTTAATACGCAGCTGAAGATGATGAGTATTCTCAAGCAAAAAGATAGTATCTCGGATATTGCCATACAGGAAGTGTTTATCGACAGAAGCGAAACAGATGGCGCCTATGACATACTGCATGCCGGTATCAGGGCCGTCATGAGCGATCAGTTTGTTTGTGCAACCATGCCCGAGCTTAATTCTCCCGGAGGATATGAGGGCTTTACCGAGTTCTGGTCATTTATACGCAAGCGCGGAAAAGAAAAAAAAGATATTTATGCAACCAACAACTGCCCTAATTGTTCCGCCGCCCTTCCCTCGGACATGGGAGATTCAGGCAAATGCCGGTATTGCGGCGCTTTTGTGAACAGTGGCGAGTATGACTGGGTTCTTGCCGAAATTACGCAGCAGGACGATTATCTTTACAGCGCTTTTGCTTCCCGGAAAACGTCAAATCTTTCTATAAAAGTCAAAGAGCTGATCGGCGAAAATATGGACTTTGCCGTTGGGGAAATCGAAGACAAGGCAAGTAACGGCTATCTCCAGGTCCTGACTGCCATTACCCTTCAAGATCCTTCGATCATGCGACGCTTTGTAACGGACGCTGCATTTAACAAGCTCGCGAATCAGATGAATAATGAAAATATTTTCTATAACAGGCTTTATTTGAATGACGTTTCACTGATTGGCGTCAAGCAGGAAAATAATAAAAATATGCTTCTGGTCGGTATAAAATCAACCTATCAAAGAGTGAAGCTCCTTTCGGAGGATAAAGCTGTTCTTGTTGATCCGGCTATGGTGAGTAACAAAGAAGTTATGGTCATGGAGCGAAATATTCAGACGGAAACTTCCAAAGGCTCGCTCTATGCCCATCTTTGCTCAACCTGCGGAGCGCCGTTAAAGGACTCTCTTGATGTCACCTGCCCTTACTGCAACGCTGTTTTAAACAGTTCCAGGAACGAGTGGATCATTTCGGATATTTTCTCCATGGCTGAGTATGTGGATTATTTTTCCCGAAACGTAAAAGACTTTGCTTACAAAGTTGATCCGGCGCTTGCCGATGACCTTGCGACGGTCAAGGATTTTGCTTTTAACAATATGATGCTGTTGATGGCCAGTGATGGTGTTTTTGCCGAGGATGAAAAGAAGTTCGCAACCGAACTTGCGCAAAAGTGGGGCTTTAAAGTCGGGAACATCCAGCCGATGTTTGATATGGCCGTGTCCGGCCGTCTTGTTATACGAATGCCAGAAGATAGCGGCAAAAAGAAAAAGATTTATCAGCTGATGGCAAAAGCAGCCAACATTGACGGAAATATCAGCAGTGAGGAACAGCGGCTTCTTGATTACATCAAAGAGACGTATTTAAAAGAAGCTGCATGATACTGCGAAGTTGTCATCCCGAGAAGGGGAAGATTGCCGCCATGCTCCCGTTTTTGAAAATAAATTTTACGCCACCTGATTTAGCTGCAAGATTATATTGCCTACGCCTATGGTGCCGAATGGGCGCGCCGGGCAACAAGAATGCACAAGATTGACAAAAGCCTTTCAGATGCCCCTGATTTTTCGGATGCACAAAAACAGATATGCCTCTGATCGAACCATCTTCATATAGTGCTCCGCTGCTGTTGTCAAATCCGCATCTGCAGACCATCTGGCATTCTGAGTTTAGAATACCTCCCGCGCTAGTGTACCGCCGGGAAAAAATCGACACCCCTGATGATGATTTTCCCAATATTGACTGGGTTGCAAGCGGCAGTTCCCGGGCGGCTCTTGTGCTGCACGGGCTTGAATCCTCTGCTTCCCGGCCATATATAAAAGGCATGGTTGCGGCCCTGCATGCGCGCGGGTTTGATTGCGCAGCCCTTAATTTCCGGGGCTGCGGCGGCGAGCTGAACCGTACCCGCAGTTTTTATAATGCCGGCAAAACCGATGATGTGCATACTGCTGTTATGCATCTGATCGGGAAAGGCTATAGAAAAATCGTTCTCTGCGGATTCAGCCTGGGAGGCAATGTTGTGCTCAAATATGCAGGTGAGCAGGCGGAAGCAATCAATGCTAAAATTACCGGCTGCGCGGCAGTATCTGCGCCCGTTGATCTCAGCAGTGCATCGGTGGCGCTGGGGCGGAGGGCAAATATTTTTTACAACAGGCGTTTTGTACGAAAGCTCTACCGAAAGGTGCGCGATAAAATGATTGCCCAACCGGGCTCAATCGATACGGCCGGATTTGCCCGGGTGCGCTCTCTGCGCGACTATGACGAGTTATATATACCGCTCCAATGGGCGGCTACCTGAATGCTTCAGAGTATTACGAGAAAGCCAGCAGCCGGCCTTTTCTTCCCTCGATCACTGTCCCGACGCTTCTTGTAAATGCCCTTGATGATCCGTTTTTGGGAAGCGGCTGCTATCCGGTTGCGGAGGCGCGCACAAGCCGGACATTCTTTTTTGAATTTCCGCGCAACGGCGGCCATATCGGGTTTTTAACCTTGCATAAAAACCGTGAATACTGGCATGAAACGAGAATCGCAGATTTTCTCTCGGAACAAACATACTGTTAGTTAATTAGCTGAATTATTTACCTTGCAGCCCGTAGACGGGGCGAGGTAGCTTCCGTATGTCCTTCAGGATTCAGCCAGTTGCACGGAAACTTAGAGACACCAGTAACCTGTTGTTGAAAAAAAGCAGGCCCCGCCGCAAAATCGGCGGGGCCTGCTTCAAAACGCTGAGATCCGTCATGCCTGATCTCGCCAGGGGAGGAGGGAACACGAGAGCCAGGCCGGGCGTTTCTCAGTAACCGTGTTTCTGCAGATAGTCAAGGGTATACATTTCCGGCTCAATTTTTGCGCCGAATTCATATTCCGTTTTGGCCGATGTGGCATGAATGCGCTGCAGGTCAATCGTCTGGGAAGCATTGAAATGCGCTACTTCCGTATTATTTGCGCCCTTGCCTACAAAGCCGAGCTGATCCATAAACTTCCAGAGCTTGCCGCCCCGGTCATAGCGATCGGAATAGAGCATCTGCCAGCTCTCGGGATCAAGATACCAAACCATTTTGCTGTAAAGGAAATTGGGATCCTTGCTGGTCGCCTCAATAACATGCACCTTGATGCGTTCGCGCTGCGTGCCGTCAACGATGCAGTCGCCGGGCGTATGGACGATTTTTGACGAGTCGGTGTGACGGCCCATCAGCAGGTCCCTCTGCCCGAGATATTTATAGGTGTTCACCTGTACCGGTCCGTCCCAGCCCATGTTGTCGAAGGCGCAGTAGTCGGCGCCGCCCTGGGCGTCCTGGCGCTCTGATGTCGAGCGGCGGCGCACCCGGCGGATCGAGGGCATCCAGAACCAGGAGTCATAGGTTTTGAGAGTGTCTTTGTAGTGTACTTCCATGATGCGCATATTGCGCGTCTCGGGGGGCGCAAGCTGCAGCATGGAGAAGGCTCGCCAGATCTGCTTTGGGTTTTGATCGATTTCTGGCACGGGCTGCACGTCGGTTCGACCTGCAAAGAAACTGAGGCTGTTTTTTATCTCGGAATCCATATCGTATTTCAGCCTGCCGTCAACGATAAAAGCCGTGTCATGGTTGTTGTAGGAATCGCCGAGATTGCGCATTCTGAAATTATGGGCCATTTCCAGGGGATTGGTGGTGTCGGGGAATGGTACGCCGGCCACATAATTGAGGATCTCGCCGTTTGAACCTATTTTTGTCTGCCCATAATATTTTTTCGTGAATTCGATAGTTCCTGGCGACGGGGCCACCGGCTTATAGGCCACGATTTCAAACCAGCTGTCGCCCCATTTGGCGGTATCTTTCATGACGCCATAAAAGCTCTCCGGCAAAAATGCCTTCACTTCGTCCACATTGGCGCTTGAGATTTTTTTGCCGACCCAGTTTGCCTCCCAGCTCTGCACCTGATTAAGCTCGTCGCCCTTAAAGCATTGCACGGGGTACTGCTGAGCCCTCGCTTCCGAGAGTGCCATAAGGCAGAAAGCCAGAACACCGACCCTAATAATTATGTTCCTTTTTAGAATCACTTTTAAATCTCCTTTCACTTGTTCAAAATGTATGAAGTGCTGCAGCTAATAGTTTTACATATTTTGCATTACATAAAGCATGCCATTTCCGCAGGGCTTGAACATGAATTAGTTCGCCATACAGTTTTTACAAATAAATGCCTGCCCACTCGCCAGCCAAAATAACAACCTGCTGCGCTTGGTTGGATTAACAAAATGATGCAAAATAAATAGTTTGCACTAACCGCGGGGGGCCGTTGCAGTGAAGCAATTTCATGAAAAAATCAAAGGCGGGAAAATAGTCACGACCTTGCTTATGCGGATCAATTGATACATGAGGCAGTATACACAGAAGAGAGTTTTTGTTTTGTGAATGATTATGTTTGGAAAAAATGCCATTACATGTGCAAATCTGCACAAAGAACATATTTTGAATTGTTTATGTTTTTATCTGTTAGGAAACCGAGTAGAGGGCTGATGCCAGTTCCTCGCCTTGTGCGCTTGCCTTGGAAGCCGAGAGCAGATAGAATGGTGACCAATGTTTTTTCCGAAGGGGATGCCGATACATGCACGAGTTACGCTATTTGACGGGCTATTCGCCGCATATCATCAGCCGCATACAGACGCTGTTGAGCCGTAATCAATTAGGCCAGGTTATCGTTGGCAAATATCCGCTGGTGCATGGCATTACCTCGGCTCAGGCACTCTACGAGTATACTCTGACGATAAAAAACGAATACCTGCGCTCATCTCCTCCCCTGAGCAAGGTCCTGTATGATGACAAAATCGACGTGCTCAACAATGCCCTTGGCCTGCACAGGTTTATATCAAGAGTTCAGGGGCATAAACTCAAAGCGAAAAAAGAGATTAAAATTGCCTCTGTTTTTAAGCGCGGTCCCGTCGAGTTCTTAAAAATTATTGTCGTTCACGAGCTTGCTCATCTCAGGGAAAAGGAGCACAATAAGGCTTTCTATAAATTATGTGCGCACATGGAGCCCGCCTATCAGCAGCTGGAGTTCGATGTGCGTCTGTATCTCACCCATATCGATTTAGTTGGGCCGCTGTACGAGCCCCGCATACCCGGATTATGCACCAGCGATAAAAATTCAGTCTGACCCTGCTGGTGGCTGAACTATCTTTTATGAATACTCCGGGTTAAAATTGCTTTGGCGGGCTTGTCATGCTAGTTTACAGTAATCTTAATTATTACGAAGCGTATATATGGCTAAAGCACCGACGAATCCCACACAAAAAGTCGCAGCGCACAGCGCGCCCGCGGATACAGAAACAGGGGCCAGGTCCCTGCCAGGGCACCTGCAAAAGGTGTTCGGTTTTTCCGCCTTCCGGCAAAATCAGGAAACTATCGTGCGCGAGATCATGCGCGGCCGAGACGTTTTTGCCGTCATGCCCACGGGAGGCGGCAAGTCGCTGTGCTATCAGCTGCCGGCCCATATTCTCAAGGGCGTCTGCGTGGTCATCAGCCCCCTCATCTCGCTTATGAAAGACCAGGTCGATGCCGCGCGCGATACGGGCCTTCGCGCGGCCTTTCTGAACAGCTCCCTGATGGCGCGGGAAATGGCGGAGGTATACCGCGCGCTCAAGGACGGGTTGATTGATCTGCTGTATGTCTCACCCGAGCGCTTCGCCATGGAGGAGTTTCTGTCGGCCCTTGTTACGGTCCCCCTGTGCCTGTTTGCCATCGACGAGGCACACTGCATTTCGGAATGGGGCCATGACTTCAGGCCCGATTATCTCTCTCTGGCCATTATTGCCCAGCGTTTCGCCAGCGTGCCGGTTGCGGCCTTCACCGCCACGGCCACCCACCGCGTGCAGGACGACACCATCGCCCGCCTCGGCTTGCGCTCGCCCTTTATCGTGCGGGCGTCGTTTAACCGGCCCAACCTCTTTTATCAGGTTCTTGCCAAGCAAAATCCCGACGATCAGGTTCTTGCCTTTGTGCGCGAGCGGCCCGGCGAAGCAGGCATTGTCTACCGCACAACCCGCGCAAGCGTGGAAGATACGGCGGCGCACCTGAAGAGCGCAGGCATAAAGGCCCTGCCGTACCATGCCGGGCTTGACGCAAAAACGCGAACGAAACACCAGGATGCCTTTAACCGCGACGAGGTTTGCGTCATGGTTGCCACAATCGCCTTCGGCATGGGTATCGACAAATCAAACACGCGGTTCATCATCCACGCGGATCTGCCCAAGAATATGGAAGGCTATTATCAGGAGACGGGCCGCGCAGGCCGCGACGGCGAGCCGGCCCACTGCCTGCTGCTGTACGGCCGGGGCGATATTGCGAAAATCCGCTACTTCATCGACCAGATGACCGATGAAAAGCAGCGCCGCGCAGCCCTCGATAAACTCGGGGCCATGGCCGACTATGCCTCTTTCAATGTGTGCCGTCGGCGCCAGGTGCTGGGCTATTTCGGCGAGCGCTATGAGCCTGATAACTGCGGTGCCTGCGACATCTGCGCCGACCATGTGGAGCGCGTCGACGCCACGCGGGAAGCCCAGATGATCATGTCGGCCATGGCCCGCACGCAGGAGCGTTTCGGCGCAGGCCATATTATTGCTCTTGTCAGGGGCGAGGGCACAAAAAAAATAATCGAACTTGAACATGACAAACTTAAGACTTTCGGCGTGGGCAAAGACCGCGAGAGTTCTTTCTGGCACGGCATCATCGATGAGCTTATCATGCGGGAATGCATCGTGCGCACTGATGATCAGTACCCCGTTTTGCACCTCGAGCCCAAAGGCCGCGAAATTTTGCGGGGCGAAAAAACTTTTACGGTACTGAAAACGGAAGCAACCGTTAAGCGCCGCAAACTGGCAAGCTTCGAAGCCTATAACGAAGAATTGTTCGTGAGGCTGCAGGAGCTCCGCAAGCGCATTGCCGACGAACGGGGCATGCCCGCCTTTGTCGTTTTCTCCGACAGCACCCTGCACGACATGTGCCGCCGATTCCCCACGACGGAACGGGAGATGCTGCAGGTGACGGGTGTCGGCGAGCAGAAAATGCGGCAATACGGCCCGCGGTTCATGGCCGTGGTCGTGCGGTTTTTAACAGACAACCCCCAGTGTGCGCCCGTGCGCCGTGCGTCACCGCCGCAGCCTTTACGGCAGAACGATGCCCCGGCGCGCAAAGGGGCGACCCTTGAGTCAACCTTTGAGCTTGCCCGCCAGGGGATCCATTACAGCGACATCGCTGCCCAGCGCGGGCTTACGGCCACCACAGTTGCCGGGCATCTTGAAAAACTTCTGCGGCAAAAGTACCAGCTGGACATTGACTGCCAGGTGCCGAAAGCCAAACGAAAGGCCATCACACAGGCGTTTCTGAAATCCGGCTCACTCTCCCTTGCGCCGGTCATGGCCGAACTCGAAGACCGCGTCTCCTATGAGGAGGCCCGAATCATGCGGGGCTATCTTGAGGGAAAAGGGGAGTTGTAGGGGCTCGGGGGATTTCAGAATATTGTTGTTTTATACTTTGTAGGGCGGGTGCCAACCCGCCATTTTGCTTTTGCCGTTACCGACAACCGATCATTTCAAGAAACTTGTATACGGAAAACGGTCGTATATATTTGTTATACATCTGTGTTGTGACATTGACTTTATTACGGCGGGATGGCTCCCACCTTTCTACAAACTTTCAATAGTTGCAGGCAGGGTGCGCAATGCGCACTACAGAATCAAATCACCATTTCTCTGTTGAACAATAAGCGCCTGGTGTGCAATAATTTAATAAAAGACATTTCAAGAGGTAGCACAATGCAGTTTCTAAGAAGAATCATCCACAGCGACGATATTGAAAAAGGCATAAAGCTGCCCCGCTCCATGAAGCATAGGAATGTCGAGCTTTTGATTATTCCGGTTGAGGAGCAAACGGCAAAATCACAGATAGGGTTTGATCCTGATGCGTTTGCCGGAAGCCTCAAAGTTAAAAACCTCGACAAGGAGTTAAAAATGATCCGCAGCGAGTGGGATCGCCGATAATGGCCCACAGAAGAAATAGAACCCAGTTACGCGTTTAAAAGGAGCTTATTATCATGCAGACACAACTGGAAAGAAAGGTAGACACGCTTATCCATGAGATGCGGGAGATTAAAAAAGAGCTAATTGCTGATAAAATTGAAAAAGCAACCAAAGGAACCCTTTCTCAAAAAAAAATTGCTGTCTGGAAATCCCTGGGGCATAAAGTCACACATCTCTGGGATGATACAGCCGCCGTTGACGAAATCGTTTTCCAGAGGGAAAAGCAATCATGAAAACGGTCACAATTGACAGTTCCGTGATCGTGGCATCCCTTTTGGAGAAGGAGCCGCGCCACCGGCAGGCTTTAAAAATATGGGAAAATGTTATCCAGGGCAAATATTTTGCCGTAATGCCCAGTACTGTCTTCGTGGAGGTGGTTGCCGCGATCAGACGCAGAACAGGCTCTGAAGAGCTGGCAACACAAACTAAGAATGCTTTATCCTCTATTGACTCTTTATCCTTTGTATCTCTTGATGATACTACCGCCAATGAAGCGGCTCAACTTGCCATAAAAACCGGTGTTCGCGGAATGGATGCTTTTGTTATTCAAACTGCCATTGAATTCGGGGCCGAACTGATAACTTTCGATAATGAAATGCTTGAAAAAGCATCTTCCGTGCTGAAGCATCCTCCAAAATCAAAATAATCAGAACCGTTTCCGCTCCCTCCCAATCAAAAAATGCTGGTGGCCTCTTTTATAAAAATAAGATCTTTTTGAGTGTGTGCCCCGAGGACAAGGGCCTGGCTGCCGCAACTCGATACCCCTTACAGGGCTCCAGCAGGGCAAATCAATTCAAGATAGAAAGTTTACTGTCCGCAAAATTCTGTTTTTTCTAAAAGCAGATCAATACAAGGTACTGACCCTTGTTTGTAATGCTGTTCCCGCAAAAAGTCGAACTTTCACATAATCGTCATGCCGGCAAAAGTCGGCATCCAGGGTTTTAAGAATCTGGGATTTTCCTGGACCCCGGTTTTCACCAGGCTGAGGACTTTCTGCATCTTCATCAACAACAAGCAATTTTTTGGTGCTTATTCCCGTTGCAAAAGCATGGTCAAAATAGTGTTGTTTTAAAGCACAGGAAGGTATAAAAATCTATCCAATGCTGATGCCAGCCGGTTCAGGTGTTGGCGTTGTCGCAATTTTGCTCTTCAATAATATGCGTGCATAAGGGACTGTAGTTGTTGGAAATTTACCTCATGAACCCGATGCAGCGGAAAGTATCAATGCGCAGCGGGCGGTGCGATTAACTCATTACCCATGCGCCGCTACTGCCTGAGAAAATCAACAAGCAGCAGAATGTTCAGGGCTGAAATAATGGCTGCAAGCAGCCACAGGATGATAGTTCGTAGGGCGGGTGCCAACCCGCCATTTCAGCGAAGTACGAGTCTATTTTTTTCAAGGAACTATAGGTGACATCCTTTACTAATAACCAGACATTCGCCACCCAGCCCAGCTCTACAACCCTGCAGGCTTCAGGGCTTTTTCAGATAGTATCTTTTCGTACAGCCAGACCTTAATAAGGGCGCCACGGTCAACTCCGATGCGTGCCCGAATTTCGTCAATCTCCTTGACCAGCGATTCGGCCATATCAAGAGTGATTCTGACCTTTTTTCCATGATTAATGATGGTGGCCTTTGACATGTTCAGAAGATCGTGAATGTCTTCGCCGTCATCAAAGCGCTTATCGAACTCACTGCTGGTTTGTGCCGGTTTTTTCTTTTTCATATAGTTGTGCCTCCTGTTTCCTTGCCCGTCGCACTGAGATAACCCGGATTTTATCGCAGCGTACGGTGTATACCGCCGTCCACAGTTTTTTCAAATAAGCTCCAATGATAATTATCCGGTCTTCCAGTGGATATGGAGCAAGGATTTCTATCCTGTTGGGATCGTCCCAGATGTGCCTGGCAGTAGAAAAATCAATGCCATGCTTCTGGCTGTTAAGGGTGCTTTTGTTTTTGTCCCATTCAAACTCCATGTTTAAATTATACATATTTTAAACAAATTTTCTACATATAAATGATGTAATTGTCATTTCACACAAAAATGTGTTGCTGCAAAATTGATGATATCTCGTACAACAGTAACAGGCTACTGATGGAAATTACATCCTGAAACTACCGCAGCGGAAAGGAAAAAGCACAGCGACCAGTGAGATCAACTCCTTGCCCATGCGCCGCTACTGCCTGAGAAAATCAACAAGCAGCAGAATGTTCAGGGCTGAAATAATGGCTGCAAGCAGCCACAGGATGATAGTGTCGGGCACGGAGTTTTTATAGGCGCCCATTACTTTTGCCGATGAGGTCAGATAGATCAGCAAAAAAGCGGTGATCGGCAGCTGCATGCTCAGCAATACCTGAGAAAGGATCAGACCCTGAAAAGGCTTTTCCACGAAGAAGATGGCTATTACGGCGCCGATCAGCGTCACGCACACGCCGATGCGCGACTTCGGGCAGCCGAGATTATAGGGCCTGCCGTACATGCCAGCAAAAATCGAGCCGCCGGCCAGCCCCGCGGTCACGGTGGATGAAATACCGGAAAAAAGGAGCGCTAGCGCGAAGGTCAGGGAAGCCGCAGGCCCTAAAAGCGGCGTGAGCATTTCATGGGCCTGCTCAAGCTGGCTGACCTCGACCGACCTGACAAAAAAAGTTGCCGCCGCCACCAGAATCATGGCGCTGTTTATCGCCCAGCCGATGCCCATTGAAAACAGAGTGTCAAGGAATTCGTACCTGAGCTGCCGCTTGATCGTGGTGCTGTCCTCAAGGTTCCAGTGCCTGCTTTGAATTATCTCGGAATGCAGAAACAGGTTGTGGGGCATCACCACCGCGCCAAGAACGCCCATGATGATCAGTATCGATCCGTCCGGCAGAGCCGGCACCACCCAGCCGCACGCTGCTGCCTGCCAGTCGATGCTGATCAGTCTCAGCTCAAAGACGAAAGAAATACCGATCAGTGACACAAAGCCGATAATGATTTTTTCGAGCCTTGTATAGGAGTTTGAAAAAAGCATCCAGAGTACCACTGCCAGGGTGATGAGTGCTCCGGCCCGTATCGGCAGTCCGAACAGCATATTTAAAGCAATGGCGCCGCCCAGAATTTCGGCGAGGGCGGTTGAAACCGAGGCAAGCACCGCTGTTGCCAGAACGGGCCGCGAGATACGGCGGGGCAGATAAAGCGTTGCGGCCTCAGAGAGGCACAGGCCCGTTGCAATTCCAAGATGTGCGGCATTATGCTGCAGAAAGATGAGCATAATGGTTGAAAGGGTCACGACCCAGAGCAGCCTGTAGCCGAACAGCGACCCGGCGGCAATATTGGTCGCCCAGTTGCCCGGGTCGATAAAACCGACAGTCACCAGAAGCCCCGGGCCTATGTATTTTAGCAACTCGCTGATGCCGAACCGCTGGGGGTACGGGGATGCCGCATTTTGCGAGAACTCCGTCATACGGGCGGCTAGCCGAGAGCGCCCAGCAGCAGAAACAGCGCTATTGCCGCTATGTGCAGCAGCCACCAGCCCGGTTTAAACATCATGAATCTGCCCATGCTCACCTCCCTAGAAGCAAACCGATACAGTAGATGCAACTGATTGCGGCAACATGTATCCACCACCAGCCCATATTCGGATAGCGGTATGATTTTCCGCCGCGCGGCAGGTCGGCCGTGAAGCCGAACATTTCAAGATCAAAAAGCGCTTTTCCCACGGCGAACTTCCCCCCTAAAACGAGAATATCCGGAAGCGTTGTTTTAAGAAAAAGCGTGGTGAAGGTCAGATGATCGGGCGGATTAAGAAAAGAGTAGCGGGTCATCAGGATAGCGCCGATAATCACCTGCATGCCGTTGAGCACGTAACCGTATCCCGCGGTTTGCTTTTTTAAAAACAGCAGCGGCACGACAATGAGTGCGGCAATGCCCGAAATACAGGGCAGCCAGTTGATGAGCGCTTTATCAACGGGGTGAATGCGCAGGTGCAGGAGCCATCCGCCCAGAGACATGGTGACGAGCGCGGCTAGAAGGGTTGTTTTTACAAAGCGTTCCTGTGTCATGGGACTTCCTCCTGTGCGGGGTTGCCGTAACAGCTGCTTTGTTTACCTATAGTAGCATGCCGGCGCGGCATTTCCTAGTCCGGATTATTCACCAGCATTTTTCAATTTAAATCATGGTGTGCAGGGGCTTGATGACTTTATTTCAAAACTGTAAATCGTAAATCGTGAATGGTAAACCGTGAGCCGTAAAACCTGAACCCTGAACCCCACCCCCCGAACTTCACCGCTGCCACTGGGACAGAAGCTCGATAAGCAGGCGCACCCCGACGCCCGTAGCGCCTTTGGCTGCACAGGGCAGAGGCTTTGTTGTCCAGGCAGTGCCTGCAATGTCAAGATGCGCCCAGGGAGCCGGTCCGGCAAATTCTTTTAAAAAATATCCCGCGGTTATGGTTCCGGCTGATCTGCCTCCCGTGTTTTTAAGATCGGCAACATCGCTTTTAATTTGCTCAGCGTATTCTTCATACAGGGGCAGCTGCCAGACTTTTTCACCCGTTGCATCGGCCGCGGCACGGATTTTTTTTACCAGCCGGTCATCCGTAGCCATAAGGCCCGATGCCGCATGCCCCAGCGCGATGACGCAGGCGCCGGTAAGGGTTGCCAGATCGATGATGGCCGCAGGTTTATAGCGCTGGGCATAGGTGAGGGCATCGGCAAGAATAAGGCGGCCTTCGGCATCGGTTGAAATGATTTCTATGGTTTTGCCGGACATCGATTTTACGATGTCCCCGGGCTTGAGCGCATGACCGCTGGGCATGTTTTCCGTTGCCGGAATGAGCCCCACCACATGCACCGGTAGCTTTAAGGCCGCTGCGGCCTGCAGCGCGCCGAGCACGGCTGCCCCGCCGGCCATATCGGTTTTCATTTCCTCCATGCCGTGCGCGGGCTTGATGGAAACGCCGCCGGTGTCAAAGGTGATGGCTTTTCCGACAAGTACTATGGTGGGCGCTGATTTTATCAGGCGCGGCTTATACTCAAGTATAATGAAGCGGGCAGGCTCATCGCTGCCGCGGGCTACGGATGCGAAAGCCCCCATTTTAAGTTTTTCAATCTGCTGCATGTCAAGGATAGAGCAGGACAGGCCGTGCTGGGCGGCAATGGCTTTAGCTGTCCGGGCAAGATGCTCGGGGGTTGCCATGTTCGACGGCCGCGAAACAAGATCGCGGGCGAGGCATACAGCCTGAGAAATAATTTCGGCCTGTTCAGCGCCTTTTTTTGCACCGGGCAGTTCAGAGTCTGTGCCCGCAAGCAGGATGCAGTTTGTCAGTTTTTTATCGCCCGGGTCATTTTTTTGGGTTTTGAATTCCTTGAACTGATACAGCCCCAGCAGCATGCCTTCAACCAGCGTCTGGGCGTTGTGCTCAGAGCTTAAGCCGGTGCGGGCAAAATCAAGGGGCAGCAGCATGCCGGAAACCCCCAGATCGCGCACAGCGCGGGCCCCTGCCGCGGCAGCGCCGCGAAGCTTGTCAGGGGTTAATTCTTTTTCTTTCCCCAGGCCGACCAGAACGATCCGCTTCAGGTTCAGCTCTTTTGGATACAGGGCGGCGGTTTTATGTAATTTGCCGGTAAAGTCACCGCTTTTGAGGTGCCCCGAAATGAGTCCGCCCATGGCCCAGTCAAGAGCGGCCGCCGAACCCGTCAGTTTTTTTGCGCCCTCGAAAACACCGGCAATAACCGCCTCGCTTTTCTCCGCGGCAAGATAGCCTTTTTTTACCTGAATTTTCATACGACTCCGGAATTGAATAAATAACAAAATTAATGCCGGGTTTCCCCAACCCTTGCCGGCGGATCTTTTCGGGTGAGAAAACCTCGCCCCTACAGCTGACTCCTGAACCCTGAACGTTGAATTTTAGGCAGACACGGTGATCCGCCCCTGAGGGCGGGATGACCCCGCCCCTACAACCCTGAACCCTGAACCCTCGCCCCTACTTTATTTGCACAATGGTCAGCCCCGAGCCCCCGGTTTCCGACCCGCCGGGGGCAAAACCGGCAACATAGGGGTTGTTTTTGAGATGCTCGTGAATGGCTGCCATGAGGCGTCCCGTGCCCCTGCCGTGAATTACTTCTACGCTGTCGGCGCCTTCAAGGAGCGCCGTATCAATCGCCTTATCGACCACGGGAAGGGCTTCCTCGACCCGCATGCCGATCACCGTGACCTTGCGGGTATAGGCAGGCCCGGAGCTTGACGCAACCGCGCTGCCGGTCTTTTTGGGCGCAGGGCTTTTAC
>Ga0118677_10005748_pt1 | contig 21511 bp, 12 predicted proteins | sample AliMusrvi5mmetaG_FD_86154 | JGI IMG/M metagenome (GOLD analysis project Ga0118677, IMG submission 86154)
CTATTTATGGAGCAAAAAAATGATTAAAAATCTGTTAGTAATTGCCTGCCTGTTTTTGACCCTTTTAAGTTCCGGGTGTGCCCAGCCCCCCCAGGACACCTCACTGCTTGCGCCGCAAAGCAAGACCATCCCGGCTCAATCCACAGCATCTTCCCAGGCTTTAAAATATAATATTGCCCTGGTCATGAAAACGTTGACCAACCCTTTTTTTGTTGAGATGGAAAAAGGGGCTCGCAAGGCAGAGAAGGAAATGGGGATCAACTTAATTGTCAAAACGGGTGCACAGGAAACATCGGTTGATCAACAAATTACCATTATTGAAGAGTTGATTAAAGAGAAAGTGAATGCGATCTTGATCGCGCCGGCTGATTCAGTCCAGCTGATCCCGGTGCTGAAAAAAGCCCAGGATGCAGGTATTGTCATTATCAATTTGGATAATCAACTCGATGCCCAATCCATGGAAAAAGTCGGGTTGGTAGATGTGCCCTATATCAGCGTGGACAATGTGCAGGGAGGTTACCTTTCAGCCAAATATATCAGCGATAAGGTCAAGACACCCACCCAGGCAATTATTTTGGAAGGAATTCCCACTGCCAAGAACGCCCAGGACCGTAAGAATGGCGCGATGAAGGCCTTTGGCGAAAATTCAAACATTAAGGTTGTCGCTTCAGAAACCGCGCACTGGAAAGTGGATGAGGCTTACCAGGTCACTACCCAATTGTTCAAACAATTTCCTGATGTCAAACTGATTTTTTGTGCCAATGATATGATGGCATTTGGAGCGATGCAATATCTGAAAGAAAATAAAATGGCGGATGGTCAGGTGGCGTCTTTTGATGCCCTGAACGAGGCAATGCCCATGCTGCGTGATGGCAGCCTCCAGGCTACAATTGATCAGCAGGCTGCCATCCAGGGATATACGGGTGTAAAGTTTGCCATTCGCACCCTTCAGGGTGAAAAACTGCCGGCTGTTACATTATTGGATGTCCTCCTGGTAACCCGTGAGAATGCCCGCTAAAATTAAACTTCCATGGCCAAGCCGCAGCCTGGCGCTGAGCCTGATTTTAGCGCTGGGGTTGGCGAGTGTGCTGCCCCTGTTGGTGTTGGGGCTCATCTCGGATAATGTCTCGCGCCTGGTGATTCAACAGGATGTGGTCCATTACGAACAGACCATCGTCAGCGCACAGGCGGATTATATGGATGTGCTTTTCCAGGAGATTGAAAGCCTGATCATCAACATTTCAGGCGTGGAGGAAATAAAAACCGCCATTGATGACGCCGCCAATTCACCGGATGAATATACCCGTCTGGCCACGCATGCCCGGATCGGTTATATCCTGAGCGGATACAGCGGGATTAAGGGATTGATCTCGCTGGACATTTTTACCCCGGGTGAAGCTCACTATCATGTCGGCGACACCTTGAATGTTCAGGATATTAACCAACCTTTGCTGGCCCAGATCAAAGAATATACCCGGGGATCAGACAGTTTGGTGACATGGGTTGGGGTTGAAGATAATGTGAATGTCAATTCGACTCATAAAAAAGTAATCACTGCCTCACGGATATTTCAAGTTGTAGACCCTTCTTCTCTAAAGGAACAACCAGGCGCTTTATTGCTGGTAAACTATGATACGGATTATTTATATGACCATTTTTCCGGCATCAACCTGGGGCCTGGGGCTTATTTTATTGTCGTAGACAGCGTGGGACATCTGGTTTATCATCCAAACCGCACATATATTGGTTCGCTGGTCTCGCCCACGCTTCTCAAAAAACTAGTTAACGGCAGTACTGTGACCGAAATCGATGGTCAGCAAATGCTGGTGACATATACGCACTCCAAAGTTAACGGTTGGCTGATAGCCAGCCTGACGCCTTATAAAAACCTGACCTCCAGTGCTGATACGATCCGGAGCATGACCATTCTGGTGCTGATTTTCAGTTTTGGCTTTATTGCACTGATCGTTTTTTGGGTAAACCGGGTGGTGATCCGGCCGCTGACACAAATCACAGAATTATTCCAAAAGATACAGGCAAACACTTTTGATTGGCACATTCGTCTGGACGAAAAAAGGCCTGATGAAATTGGTGAGATGATGCGCTGGTTTAATATGTTCCTGAATGGAATGGAAGCTAAAAACCGGGCGGAGCAGGAGCTGGTTGAAGCAAAAGAATCGGCCGAATCTGCCAACCGCGCCAAGAGTATTTTTCTTGCCAACATGAGCCACGAACTGCGCACCCCGCTGAATGCCATTTTAGGGTTTAGCGAACTGATGGGCCGTGATGCCACCCTCGATCATTCACAACGTGAAAATATTGAGACCATTAACCAAAGCGGCGAGCACTTGCTTGGATTGATAAATGACATCCTTGATCTCAGCAAAATCGAATCCGGACGGGTGAATGTCCAGATGCATACCTTTGATCTGTACCGCATGGTTGAAGGAATCGGAGAAATGTTTGGTTTTCGGGCCAGACAAAAGGGGTTAACCTTACTGGTCGAGTGCGCGCCAAACGTGCCTCAACATGTCAATTCGGATGAGGGAAAATTACGCCAGGTGTTAATTAATTTACTGGGGAACGCCATCAAATTTACCCGGGGTGGTTTGGTGACCCTTAAAGTAAACCTGGGGGATGTAGACTCCGGGTTGGATGATGTAAACGAGCAAGACAAAGGGGAATTCCAGAAAAATTGGCTGTATTTTTCGGTTGAAGACAATGGCGTTGGCATTTCATCCGACGATTTACCGCATATTTTTGAGCCTTTTGTGCAGTTGGAAGAAGGAAAACGGCTTCAGCATGGAACCGGGCTGGGGTTAGCAATCAGCCACCAGTATGTGGAATTGTTGGGCGGCGTGTTGAAGGTTAAAAGTGAATTGGGAGCAGGCTCCGTTTTCAGTTTTAAGATACCTTTTACGCCTGGAATGGCGGCCGAGGTGTCAACTTCCAACGCAAAAGTCTTAAGTTTGTCGCCAGGGCAGCATGCGCCGGACGGCGGACCATTCCGGCTTTTGATTGTAGAGGATGTCGAAGTAAACCGGCGCTTTTTGGTTAATTTGCTGGGCATGCTTGGTTTTGAAGCACGCGAAGCAGTCAATGGACAGGAAGCCATGGATATCTGGGAATCCTGGAAGCCTCATCTCATTTTTCTGGATCTGCGTATGCCCGTGATGGACGGTTTTGAGGTTACCCGCCGTATCAAGGCAACCCCTCAAGGTAAGGAAACTGTCATCATCATTCTGAGTGCCAATGCGTTTGATGAAAATCGGGTGGCTATTCTGGCAATGGGCGGTGACGATTTTATCAGTAAACCAGTCCGCGAAAACCAGATCGTTCTGGCTTTGCAAACACACCTGGGCGTGCAGTTTGATATCGAGACAGCCGCACCAAAGACTGGCAGCGCGGCAAAATCCACTGGTTTGGACCAGGCCTATGCGGCTGCCCTTCCTGATAACTGGAAGAGGAGGATGCACCAGGCCGTGGTGGATGCGGACGTTAATGTGATGCAAAGTTTAATTCAGGAGATAGAAGCCGATTCACCCGGATTGAGCCAAAAGCTGGCACAATTGGTCTATAACTTTGATTACGCTGGAATCACTTCAATGATTGACTCGTTTTAAAAATCTGAAAATAGTTAGAAGAATTCTGGAGGAAACCTGGTGACAAAGACCTCGCCCATGGAAGCCAAAGCAGACATCCTCATTGTGGATGATACCCCTGAAAACCTGCGCCTGCTCAACCAGATGTTGAGCCAGCATTACAAAGTCCGCCTCGCCCCCAGTGGAACGATAGGCCTTTGAGCGGCCCGTTCCATTACCCAGGATTTGATTTTGCTTGATATTATGATGCCAGGGATGAATGGTTACGATGTTGTCGCCCAACTTAAAGCCGATAAGGCGACCGAAGATATTCCAATCGTTTTCATGAGTGCATTGGATGATATCGAAAGCAAAATTCGCGGATTTAAAGCAGGTGGGATCGATTACATCACCAAACCCTTTCAAGAAATGGAGGTGTTGGCGCGGGTCAGAACCCATATATCGATCCGTACCCTTTACAAGCAGGCCCAGGCGGAAATTGCTGAACGTAAACGGGTGGAAGACGAATTGCGCGAAAGCGAATCCCGCATCAGCGCACTGCTCAGCGCGGTGCCGGACACAATGTATCGCATCGCACGGGATGGGACATTTTTAGACTTCAAGGCCAGTTCAAATGAATTCTTGTTTGCCCCTCCAGAACAAATTGTGGGGGCTTCATTAAGCCATATTCTCGATGAAACCCTGGCAAATAAGTTTATGGCCTGCATCCAGGAGGCGCTGGCGCAAAAAGTAATGCAGACCATGGAATATAGCCTGAAGATGGAAGATTCTTCACACATCTTCGAAGCCCGTTTTAAAGATAGTGGAATCAACGAAGTAACGGTTATCATTCGAGACGTTACTGGGTGGGCGCGATTGGAGCAGATGAAATCAGATTTTATCAACCGCGCATCCCACGAACTGCGCACCCCCATTGCAACCATGCTGTTGATGGTCAACCTGATTGACAATGGAACAACGCCAGCCGAATTCAAGGAATTTTGGGATATTTTGAAGTGCGAGATTAATAATGAGCGCAGGCTTGTCGAAAATCTGCTCAATGTGGGCCGCATGGAAAGCGGTCAGATCGACCTGCACTTTGCCATGGTTGAGATCACCAGGTTGTTAAATCAAGTTGCCGGTCAATTTGAGATGCCCGCGAGAGACAAGAACATTACGATATCCATTCAAATGAATCTTGAACCTGGCGAGGAAGTGCTTGTTAATGCAGATGAAAACGCTTTGACGCAGGCATTTGTGAATTTGTTGGGAAATGCCATTAAATTTACACCCGAGGGTGGAAATGTAAAATTTTCCTTACAGCGAAAGGATTCGGGGGTCGAAGTGTCCATCAGCGATACCGGGATCGGCATTCCAGGTGAAGATCTGCCGTTATTGTTCACGCGTTTTTTCCGGGGATCCAACGCGATTAAAAATGAAATCCAGGGAACTGGAATTGGGCTCTTTATCGTGCAATCGATTATTGAAAAGCATCGCGGTAAAATCAAGGTGCGTAGTAAAGTCGGCGAAGGCAGCCAATTCAATATATGGCTGCCCATTGACACACCCGCATAATATTTGATTGTCTCTTTTTGCCAATGACCAATGGGTGGGCCATTGTTTTGGAAGTTACTTACCTCATAGGCTATTTTCTTAAAAGTAATGTAAAATAGAATATGAAGGGCTAATTTAAAGGTAAATAATAAATGGAGCAATCGATACGATTATTAATTGTGGATGATCATCCAGCCTTGCGTGTTGGATTGATTGGTTTGTTCAAACATGCGCCTGATCTTCTGGTCATTGGCGAGGCCTCCAATGGCGAAGAAGCCATTGACAAAGCCAAAGACCTCAAGCCGGATGTGATCATCATGGATCTTGCCATGCCGAAAAAAAACGGGCTGGAAGCCATTAAAGAAATTCTTTTTACTAATCCTGAAATCAAGATAATAATTTTTACAGCTTTTTCGGATGGCCAACAAATTTACGCGGCCATTAAAGCAGGCGCGATTGGTTACCTGGAAAAAGACAGTTCCGCCCAGGATTTATTTTCCGCGGTTCGCAATGCCTACCGGGGCGAGTCGGTCCTTACCCACCAGATTGAGCTCAATCTGATTCATCAAATTCAGCAAAACCAGACGGTTGATTTCCCAATAGATAAACTGACTGACCGTGAAGTTGAAATTCTGCGCTGGTTGGCCCAGGGTCTGACCAATGCTCAAATAGCCGAAAAAGGCTGCATTTCAGAAGGCACGGTTCGCTCTCATGTCAGTAATTTATTGAATAAACTCGGGCTGGAAAACCGGGCTCAAGGTGTCGTTTATGCCATCAGAAAAGGCCTGGTCAATATCAACCCGGGCTAAAGCGCGGCGTCCTTCCTTTACAAACCCTGACCGCTGTTTTCGTCAGCCCCTCTCTGTGAGGGGCTTTTTTAATTTTGTGCTTATACCGGCAGGCCGTTAAAGCGCTGCGATATCTCAACAAACGTTGACCGCATTTGTTGATTTTTTTTCTGCAAAATCAACAAATATGTCCACACTTAACAGATGACAACACTTTAAGAAAACGATATGCTGTATATATTGAACGGATAGGATTCTGAAGGATAGGGTGATGATTGAACATATTTCTTATCGAAGGAGTTACTTATACATGGTGCCCACCATTGATCTTCGTGTCGACAAAAAAGTACCCAAAATTTTAATTGTAGATGATGAGCCCAATTTTCTTTTCGGTGTTTCAAGAATGCTTTCCAGGGCCGGCTTTGATGTGATCACAGCCAACAATGGCAGTACGGGGATTCTGCAAGCCCAGGAACAACAGCCTGACCTGATTTTACTGGATGTCAATATGCCCCTGATGGATGGCTTTCAGGTAAAGCGGGAATTGGACAATAACTCGGAGACCCAATTCATCCCCACTATTTTTCTGACAGCGCAAGGCGACCGCAACTATATGTTAATTGGACTGGATCTGGCTGAAGACTACATCACCAAACCGTTTGATGCCGAGATTTTGACAGCCAGGTTATGGACTACCCTGCGCAAAGTGGATTTGGGCTATAAACTGGCCGTCCAGGATTCAAAAAAAGCCATATTTTCGATGGACCGCATCCAGCAGTGGGGACAGGCGGTTGAGGTGCATGACAAAGGCACGGCCGGGCATACCCGGCGCGTGACTTGCTGGTTCACGACCCTGGCGCGCTCGTTGGGGATCACCGGCGAAGAACTGGATTGCGGCGTGAAAGGCGCCATGCTGCATGATATTGGCAAACTTGCCGTTCCAGAATCTATTCTGAACAAGCCCGGACCGCTCAACGACGGCGAATGGGAGATCATGCGCGATCATCCCAATACGGCATTTGAAATGCTTAGAGTGATTGAACCATTGAAATCAGCGCTGGATATTCCCCATTACCACCACGAACGTTGGGATGGTAATGGCTACCCCGAGGGGCTCAGCGGAGAGGCCATTCCGCTGGCCGCCCGCATTTTCAGCGTCGTGGATGTATATGACGCCGTTATTTCAAAACGCCCATACCGGGTGGGCCTTGAGGAAAAAGTCGTGCTGGAAATGATTAAAGATGCATCCGGAACTTTTTTTGACCCTCGAATTGTCGATCACTTCCTGGCTAATTTTGATTCCATAAAAATGGAGGTGGGCAATGAGTGCGATACAGAAAATCTTGATGATCGATGATGATAAAAAGTTTTCCCTGGGGCTGGTTGCAGTTCTTCGCCGGGCCGGGTACCAGGTATTAACGGCCAGCAATGGCGCGGAAGGGCTGGAGACCATTCGGGCGGAACGCCCCGATTTGATCCTGTGTGACATTATGATGCCGCCCCCGAATGGGATTGAGCTAAAAAAGGCGCTGGCGAATGATCCTCAAACCGGGCGCATTCCGTTCCTGTTCCTGACCGCCCGAACAGCCGCAGCCGACAGGGTGGTTTGCCTGGAAAGCGGCGCCGATGATTACATCACCAAGCCTTTTGACGTGGATGAACTGCTGGCCCGTATTCAATCCGTGCTGCGCCGGGACGAGCTGGGGCATCAACGTGGAATGCAAGAGGCAACAGGAACCATTGATCAACTGCGGACAAGCATCGCCGCCAGCCTGAGCCATGAAATGCGAACCCCCCTGACGGTGATCAATTCGACCCTGGAACTGGTTGTTCGGGATAAATTTATTGCCCCCAACAAGGAATTAATACACTTCGTCAAACGTGCCAGCAGCAGCGCCTACCGCATCGACTCCCTGGTTAAAGACCTGGAAATGCTGCACGATATCGACCGGGGAAAGATGCGCACAATCAGACAAAAGGTCGATCCAAAATTCCACCTCAAAGCACCCATTGAAAAAATCATGACAGCCTGGGAAAATAAGCAGCTGAATTTCCACGTGAATATCAGCCCCGGGTTGAATATTTACGCCCCCAGCGCAGAATTCAGCCATGTCGTGGCCCACCTGGTGGATAATGCCTGCAAATTCAGTCCCGATAATGGGAATATCACCATCAGCGCCCGCGCCAATGGATTGGGAGGCTGCGCCTTCGAAGTGGTTGACGAGGGCTGGGGCATCCCATTGGATCTGCGCGAAAAAGTATTTGAGCGTTATTACCAGGTCAACCAGAAAGATACGCGCCTGTACGGCGGGTTGGGCATTGGGTTGACCATTGCCCGCGCTTTTACACAGTCGCTGGACGGCGACATCCAGGTTTTGGACAGTCCTTCCGGGTGCCGGGTGCGCATGGTTTTGCCGCCCTATGATCCAGATAAAAAGGTTTTGGAAGGAGTTTAAATGGCAGACATATTATTGATTGACGATAATCCTTATTTCCAGTTGGGACTGGCTTCCAATTTACGCAGGGAGGGATTTGAGGTGGCCATTGCCCCCAACGGCATGGAAGGCCTGAAACTTGCCAGGGAAATTCACCCGGAATTAATCCTGTGCGATGTCAAAATGCCCGGCATGGATGGCTTGCAAGTTAAAAAAGAGCTGAATAATGAAATCGCCACGGCAGATATCCCCTTTATTTTTATTTCCGCCTTTTCTGCTCCTGAAAACAAAAACAAGGGCCTGCTCGCCGGGGCAGACGACTATATTTCCAAACCATTTAATATGGTGGAATTAATGGCCCGAATCCGGAATGTATTGCGGCGCGAAGCGCGGGCTGAACTGCGTTCAAAGATCGAGGTCCAGCAGCTGTTGGAAAACCTGATGACCTCTCTGCCGGTGCATACCAGCCATCAATTTCGCACGCACCTGGGCATTTTACTTTTATCCCTGGAAATCATAAAAAAAAGCCCGTCAGGTAGTGAAAAATATCTGGAATATGCACAGGTGAGCGCCTACCGTTTAAAAATACTGGTGGATACCCTGATCTGGTTGAATGAATACGACCTGGGTCATTTTGAAACCTTCAGCTCGCTGCTTAATATGGAATTAGCCTTGATTCTCCCAATGAAGGAAATTCATGAACTATGGAAAGATAAAAACTTACAGCTTGACCTCCAGGTGGATAAGGATGTTACCGCCATCGCCCCGGCGCGCTCATTCACCCTGGCAGCCTGCCACCTGCTCGATAATGCCTGCAAGTTCAGCCCCCAGGGAGGGTTGATTAAGGTCCACCTCAAAAAGCACGGCCTGAACGGTCTTGTTTTAACGGTTCAGGACCAGGGAAACGGAATTCCCATGCCCTTGCGCAAAGTTGTGTTCGACCGCTACTACCAGGTTGAAAATGAAGACGAGCTGTCTCACAATCACGGCATGGGATTGGGGTTGTTTTTAGCGCGCGCTTTTGCACGCACGTGCAATGGAGATGTGTGTATCCTCGATTCTGAGGCAGGGTGCAGCGTGCAAATGTACTTAAATGAAAACGCTCACATTGGCAGCACCTGCCTGGATATTTAAAAGATGACACGCTTAAGCATCCCGAAAAGTCGGACGGAGAAAAGGAATAATTGAATGAACCAACAGACCCTTTCAATCCATACAGTTGAAACCCGGGAAACCAGCCTGTTTGACCAGCCCTTTCATGACCTGGCAGACTTTCTACCAGAGGCCATCATGATCCTGGATACGACCATGCAGGTGGTCTATTTGAATTCCGCAGCCGAAAGCTTGTTCGGTTATTCAACATCTGATGCGGCCGGTAAGAAGTTGGAATGTTTTCTCCATGAAACCTCGATCGGGCCTTACTATATCCAGAAATCAAATTTCATAAAAGATACGGACGCTGTCCGCCAAAACGGCGAGAACCGGCTTATATTCGGCAAACATCATGACGGTCATATCATCCCCCTGGATATGTCCCTCACCCGGCGGAAATGGTATGACCAGGCATATATCGTCTGTATCCCGCGCGACATCAGCAATCAAATCGCCTACCAGCAGGCTTTAAAAGAAAATGAACTACAGTTCCGTTCCATCTTCATGGAACACAGCGCCGTGATGCTGCTGGTGGAGCCCAAATCGGGCCGCATCCTCGAAGCCAACAGCGCGGCAACTGAATTTTACGGTTTCTCCAGGGATCAGCTCAAATCCATGCTCATCGACCAGATCAACATTCTGAGTCCCGACCAGGTGGCGGCTGAACGCGCCCTGGCGATGAGGCGAAAGAATAACTATTTTAATTTTCGCCACAAACTGGCCTCAGGCGAAATCCGCGATGTGGAGATTTATTCCACGCCCATCAATTCGGGTGGGGAAACAATATTATTTTCCATCATCCACGACAGCACCGAGCGCAAACGCATGGAAAAGGCACTTTTGCAGACCAGCAGCCGCCTGTCGCTGGCCACCCGGGCCGGGGGTATCGGCATCTGGGATTGGGACGTGGTCAATAACAACCTGGTCTGGGACGATACCATGTTCCAACTGTATGGCATTACCTCCGACCAGTTTAGTGGCGCTTATGAAGCCTGGCAGTCGGGGCTGCACCCCGAAGACCGCCAGCAGGGCGACCGGGAAATCCAGATGGCGCTGCAGGACCAGAAAGAATTCAACGTTGAATTCCGCGTGGTCTGGCCGGACGGCTCCATTCACTTTATTCGCGGCATGGCCCAGGTGCAGCGCGATGCGTCCGGCAGCCCGCTGCGCATGATCGGCACGAACTGGGATGTGACCGCCGAGAAACAGGCCGAAAAAGAATTGTCCAATCAAATCGCCTTGCTTTCCGGCTTATTGGATTCCATCCCCGATGTCGTCTTTTTTAAGGACAGCCAGGGAACCTACCTGGGCTGCAACCCCGAATTTGCCCGCCTGGTGGGCCGGCCGGCCGGGGAGATTTTACACAAGACCGATTACGATTTGTTTGACCGGGATGCGGCTGACTCCTTCCGCGAGAATGATCTTGCCATGATGCAGCTGGGCGAGGAACGCCGCAATGAAGAGTGGATCACCTATCCCGATGGGAAACGCGTTCTGATCGATACGCTGAAAGCGCCCTTGCGCGACGGTCAGGGCAATATTATTGGGCTGCTGGGGGTATCGCGTGACATCACCGAGCGCAAGCGGGCGGAAGAACTGGCCATTATTGAAAGAAACGGGGCCATTCTCCTGGCCCAAAAATCCACCCTGGCCGAGGCATTACCACTCTGCCTCGATTTAGCCCTGCAGGTCTCCGGGATGGACTGCGGCGGCATTTACACGTTGGACCGCCTTACCCGCGACCTGGTATTAACCACCCATAAGGGCCTTTCCGAACCCTTTATCGCCCAGGCCGGCAGGTATCCGGCAGGCTCAGACCGCCACCAGGTGGTGATGGGCGGAGCTCCCATTTATCAGGCTTATTTATCCATACCCGTCATCACGAATCAAGTCGATGTGGCTGAAGTCTTACACATGATGGCGGTCATCCCGGTGACATTTGAGGGCAATGTGATTGCCTGTATCAATGTCGCCTCCCATTTGCTGGATGATCTGCCTGGTTCTCGCCGCAAGGCGCTTGAAAACCTGGCCCTGAATTTTGGGCAGGTGATAGCCCGTTTCCAGGTTCAGGATGAACTGGTCCTGAGTCGCAATCAACTGGAAAGCATGTTTAACTCCTTACAGGATTTTGTCTTTGTGCTTGACCAACAAGGCTCAATCATCGAGGTCAACCAGAAGGTTTTGGACGGCCTGGGGTTTTTACGGAAAGAGTTGATTGGAAAGAGCATCTTGCTCGTCCATCCTGTTGAACAAAGCGCAGCCGCCTGGCAGATTATCCAGGATATGCTCGCCGGCCTGGTGGATACCTGCCCCCTGAATTTACGCAAGAGGGATGGAACCCAGATCCCGGTCGAAACCAAGGTGGCGCGCGGGCATTGGGGAAACCAGGATGTATTGATTGGGATCAGCCGGGATATCACCGAACGCAAGGCTGCCGAGGAAGAGCGCTTAAAACAGGCGCTCCTGCTGGAATACCGCAACAGCTTTGAAAAACTCCTGACTTCCATTTCAACCCGGTTTATCAGTCTGCCTTTAACAGAAATTGATCTCGAAATCAATCATGTATTGAAACAGGTCGGCGAATTTGAAGGCGTGGACCGGAGTTCTGTTTTTTTGCTGAATCAAGAGTCTGGCCGTATGTTCAACACCCATGAGTGGTGCGCCCCGGGCATTGAGCCGCAGGTCGCAATGCTGCAGGATATCCCAGTAGACCTTTTCCCCTGGGGAAAAGAAAAACTGGAAAAATCAGAGGAAATATACATCCCGGTTGTGTCCGAATTGCCTCACGAAGCCCAATCTGAACGTACCATATTGGAAACGCTGTCCATCAAATCAGCGCTGCTGATCCCGCTCGTGGCCAATCTTAAACTGATCGGCATCCTTGCCCTTGATTCGGAATTAAGTCATAGGGTCTGGTCTCCCGAAAGCATTTTGCTTACCAAAATGGTGGGCGATATCCTCTCCAATGCATTGATGCGCAATCAAATGGAAACGGAACTGTGCCGGAGCGAAGAAAGAAACCGGGCTTTGCTCAGCGCCGTTCCAGACCAGATTTTCCGCATTCGCCGTGACGGCGTCTTCCTGGATTATAAGGCAAGTTCAAATGACCTGCTGATCCCCCGGGATCAGGTTATTGGCGCTTCATTGAACAGAATCCTGGATGCCCCTCAGACTGAAAAAGCCATGCTTTATATCGAGCAGGCCCTGCAAAGCAAAGAAATTCAGACGCTGGAATTCATCTTTAAAGTGGGTGATTCCTCGCATGTATTTGAAGCACGCTTTAAAGACAGCGGTTTGGATGAAGTCACGGCTATTGTGCGTGACATCAGCGAGCGCTCCCGCCTGGAGCAGATGAAATCCGATTTTATCAACCGCGCCACCCACGAACTGCGCACGCCCATCGCCACCATCCTGCTGATGATCAACCTGATCGAGGGGGGCACAACACCCGAGGAATATAAAGAATATTGGGACGTTTTAAAAAGTGAGTTGAACCGGGAACGAACATTAATTGAAGATTTATTGAACGTGGGAAGGCTTGAAAACAACCTGATCGACTTGCATTTCAGTTCTTTTGATCTGGGTGAACTCATTACGCAGGTCACCCATCAAATTGATCTGCCTGCCAGGGAAAAAAATATCACGATTTCGATGCAAATGTTTAAGGACCCCGATGGCTTGCCAGCTTTAATCCATGCCGATGAAAAAAAATTGATCCAGGTTTTGTATCATCTCAATAAATCGGGGAAAACAGAGAAAAGCTGAACCCTATTAATTTTTGTCATAGGCTGTTAAAATTTCTTTATTATGTTAGACATCCAAGACCTGAATGCTATCCAAGACGAAAAAGTTCGCGAATTAATTATACAGCTATTAAATCTGGTTGAGAAACAAGCCGCCGAACTGCGAGAAGCACAAGCCGAAATCCAACGCTTGCGAGACGAGGTCAATCGGTTGAAGGGAGAACAAGGCAAGCCCAAAATCAAAGGCAATAAACCCAACCCACCATCGAGTAATCACTCATCGGAAAAAGAGCGGCGAAAGTCACGCCAACGTCATAAAAGTAACAAAAAAGCCGAAATAGTGATCCATGAAGAACAAACAGTTGAAGTGGATCCTTCGATTTTGCCAGAAGATGCCAGATTTAAAGGACATGAAGATGTGGTAGTGCAGGACATCATGCTACGACCCAATAATATTCAATTCCACAAGCAGAAATTTTATTCATCCACAATGCATAAGACCTATTTGGCCGAACTACCGGCTGGATATGAGGGTCGGTTTGGGCCAGGGATCAAGGCCCTGACATTGGCCTTGTATTTTGGTATGGGAAGTAGTGAACCCAAGATTCTGGAATTCTACGAGAATGTGGGTATTCAGATCTCGAAGGGTGAATTGTCCAATCTGTTGATCAAAGATCAGGGGAATTTTCATAGTGAGAAGAACGCAGTGTATGAGGCGGGATTACAAAGCAGTCCGTGGCAACAAACCGATGATACCCAAACACGGGTGAATGGCCAAAATCAACATTGTCATGTGGTTTGCAACCCGGTCTATGCAGCCTATTTTACGCGTCCGAGCAAGGAACGTCTGACGCTATTGGATGTGCTGCGCAATGGTCGCAAGCGAATATTTCGGTTGAACAGTGAAGCTTTAGGATACCTGGAAAATCTGGTGTGGTCTAAAGCTGCCTGGTGCACGTTACAAAGCTGGAACTGTGAACAAGATCAGGATGAAGAAACCTTTGTGAATAGAGTGGATGCAGCGTTGCCGAAACTGAGTCAGCAGCAGCGCAAAGCACTGATCGATGCGGCAGCTGTGGCAGCTTACCATGCCGAAACCGATTCTCCGGTGATTAAGGCCCTGGTATGTGATCATGCTCCCCAATTCAATTGGCTGACGTTAGAGTTGATGTTGTGTTGGGTGCATGAAGGCCGACCCTACAAAAAGTTGATCCCGGTAGTGACATTTCATCGCCAACTTTTGAAAAATTTTCTGAAACGATTTTGGGAATATTATGACCAATTGTTGGCCTACTGCCAAAAGCCTACCACGGAAGAAGGTTCACGTTTGGAAAATGAGTTTAACCAATTGTTTTCTACCCAAACCGGATATGAGGCACTGGATCAACGCATTGCCATTACTCGAGCTAACAAGGTCTGTTTACTTTTGGCGCTAAAATACCCTGAATTACCGCTGCATAACAATGCGGCGGAATTGGCAGTCCGCCAGCGAGTACGCAAACGGGATGTCAGTTTTGGCCCCCGCACGGAAGATGGAGTGCAAGCCTGGGACACCTTTGCTACTCTGGCTGCAACTACTAAAAAACTGGGCGTGAGTTTCTATCATTACTTGCATGATCGCATTTCCGCTGGAAACCAGATTCCATCCCTGGACATCTTGGTTAAATTACGTGCCAAAGATCTCGATTTGGGCCGGTCTTGGGCTCTGACTTAATCCGCCCCTAATTTTTGAGATGATACCAGGTTTTGATGAATTTACTCGGAAATGCGATCAAATTTACACCTTCCGGCGGTCAAATTAATGTTCTTATGCAGAAAAGCAATTCGGGGTTTGAAATATCCATCCGCGACACTGGCATTGGCATCCCCAGCGAAGATATGCCCTTATTATTCACCCGCTTTTTCCGGGGAACCAACGCCATTAAAAATGAAATTTCGGGCACTGGAATCGGGCTGTTCATCGTGCAGTCTATCCTGGAAGAACACGGCGGCAGCATCAAGGTTCGCAGCGAATTGGGCAAAGGCAGCCAGTTTACCATCTGGCTGCCTGAATATCAAGCCTGAAGGGGTTGGCGCAACAGCAGGGAAATAAATCAAATAGGAGATTTTTTTATGAACACCTTAATCGTTGAAGATGATTTTACCAGCGGCCTGCTCTTGCAGAAAATATTAAGCAGCTACGGCCCGGTGCATATTGCTGTCAATGGGCAGGAAGCCATTGAAGCTGTGCGCGTTTCCCTGGAAACGGCGCAGCCCTACAACCTGATCTGCATGGATATCATGATGCCAGGCATGGATGGACACCAGGCGCTGAAAAAAATCCGGGCGCTGGAAGAGTCAAAAGGGATCTTGTCAACCCGCGGCACCAAAATCATCATGACCACTGCCCTCAACGATTTACAAAACAAAATCAGCGCCTTTTCAGGCCTTTGCGATGATTACCTGGTCAAACCGATCGACAGGCAGCGCCTGTTGGGGGTCATTCGTGATATGCACCTGATTGCGTGAACGCTTCGCAAACAACTTGCGCACTCTGGCTGAAGAAATGGAGCTGCGCGATCGTGACGATTAAGAATATGCGCCGCCTGCGGGTGATCAACACTGAATAGAGAGGATTTGATGACAAATTATCACAATAATCCCACCCCCCTACCCCAGATCGTGGTGGTAAATGACGATCTCACCCAGTTGAATGTACAGTGCGGGCTGCTGCGAAAAGCTAGCCTGGCGCCCGTTTCATTCAAGGGCGCCGAAAACGCCCTGGCTGCCATGCGCCCCGACTCCCCGCCAGCCTTGATCATCACCGATCTCTATATGCCAGGCATCGACGGTTGGCGGTTTTGCCGCCTGCTGCGCTCGCCCGAATACCTGCCCTACAACCACATACCGGTCCTGGTAACCTCCGCCATCTTCTCTGGCGATGAAACATCGCAAATCACAATCGACCTGGGGGCGGATGCATTTCTCCCGCTGCCTGTGGATGGGCCCCGGTTCATTAAACAGGTGCAAGACCTGTTACAGGGTGATAAATCGCAACTGGCCCTCAAGGTGTTGATTGTCGAGGACAGTAAGCTGGTTTCATACCGCCTGACGCAGGCCTTCCAGGCGCGCGGTTATCAAGTTGACGCGGCAGCCAATTTCAATGAAGGGCTGACCCGCATTGAGCATACCAGCTATGATATCGCTGCCCTGGATTACCATCTCCCGGACGGCCTGGGGGACGGGTTGTTAAAAGCGCTGCATGAGAAAAACCCTGAATGCGTTTGCATCATGATGACAACCGACGCACGCCCGGAACTGGCATTGGCCTGGATGAAAATGGGCGCAGCCAGCTACATCCACAAACCCTTCGAAACCGAATTCTTTATGGTCCAATGCGAAAGAGCCGCGCGCGAACGCACCCTGCTGCACATGCAGGACCTGGCTGAGCAGCGCACCGTCCAGCTGCGGGAGAAAGAGGCGAAATACCGACTGCTATTTGAAAGCATGCAGGAAGGGTTTGCGCTGCATGAAATCATCCAGGACGCGTCAGGCAAAGTGGTCGATTACCGTTTCCTGGACGTCAATGAAGCTTACGAAGTCCAGACCGGGTGGAAAAGAGAGGATGTCGTCGGTAAGACCCTGCTCGAAATCTTTCCTCAAACCAGCCTTCAGCGGATCGAAGCCTACGGCCGGGTGGCGCTGACTGGAGAGCCGCTCAAGTTTGAATATTATTCAAAAACATACCAGCGCTACCTGCGGGTGAAAGCATTCTGCCCCCAGCGCGGGCGTTTTGCCACCCTGGTTGAAGATATCAGCGGGCGCAAACAATCCGAAGAGCAGCTGCGGATTCTTTCGCAGGCGGTGGAGCAAAACCCCACCTCCATTGTGATCACCGACACCCGGGGGGCAATCGAGTATGTCAACCCCAGGTTCACACAACTGACTGGTTATACATTGGACGATGTTTTGGGTGTCAACCCGCGCATCTTAAAATCGGGCAAGAACCCAGCGCAACTATATGCCGATTTGTGGAACCGCATTACTTGCGGGCGTGAATGGCGCGGCGTATTTTGCAACAAAAAGAAAAGCGGCGAGTTATACTGGGAAAGCGCCTCCATCTCACCCATCATGGATGAGCTTGGAAAGATCACCCATTTCGTGGCTGTCAAAGAAGATGTCACGGAACGTAGACAAATGGTGGACGACCTGGTGAAGAGCGAACACCGCATGAGCGCCTTGCTCAGCGCGGTCCCTGACCTGATTTTTCGCCTTAGCCGGGACGGCGTTTTCCTGGACTACAAGGCGGGTTTCGATGACCGATTGGCGGTGAATCAAGGTCAAATTGTTGGCATGCCGTTAAATAGAGTTCTGGATTACGCGTCGGCAGAAAAAGCCATGACCTGCATCGAACAGGCCCTGCAAAGCAAAAAAGTCCAGACGATGGAATACACGCATAAAAAGGGTGATGCGCGCCATCGGTATGAAGCGCGTTTTAAGGATAGTGGAAAAGACGAGGTCACCGCCATCGTACGTGACATCAGTGAGCGTGCCCGGCTGGAACAAATGAAGTCCGACCTTATCAACCGCATCACCCATGAATTGTCCACGCCTTTAACGATTATTGAACTGATGGTCAACCTGATGGAAGGTAATCCAACCCCGGAGGAATATAAAGAGTATTGGGATGTTTTGAAAGATGAAGTCAGCCGGGAACGCTTGCTGAGCGAACACCTGTTAAGCGCAAGCCGCCTGGAAAACAATCAGCTCAATTTACATTTCAGTTCGTGTGACCTGGTTGAATTCATTAATCACGCCGCCCATCAAATTGAATTACCTGCAACGGATAAAAAGATAACCGTCTTGCTGCAAACGCTGATTGACCCGGAAGAACTGCCGGCTTTAATCGACGCGGATGAGAAAGCTTTGACCCAGGTTCTGATGAATTTATTCGAAAATGCGATTAAATTCACCCCTTCCGGCGGAATGATCAAAATTATTTTGCAGAGAACCGATTCGGGGTTTGAAATATCCATTATCGACACAGGCATTGGCATTCCGGATGAAGACCTGCCCTTATTATTCACCCGCTTTTTCCGGGGGTCGAATGCCATTGATAATGAAATCCAGGGAACCGGGATCGGGCTGTTCATCGTGCGCTCAATCCTGGAAAAACACGGCGGCAAAATTTCCGCGCACAGTGAATTGGGCAAAGGCAGCCAGTTTGATATCTGGCTGCCTGAAATAACGGTTGAGCCATCTGTGCCAGACAGTTGAAGCAGCGGCAGACGGCTGTAAACCTGCTCACAACGCGTTCGGATGGCCCGCGAAATGTTTCTGGGCCGCACAGCGATTTTCGAATATCAAAACCGCAAGCCTTGAGAAAAAGTTCTTAAATGCATCGGTGAATTGCCTAATCAATTTGGATACACTGGGAAGGTAAAAATGACAGATACAGTGGTGCAAATAAATCGAAAAAAGATACTGATTATTGACGACGAGAAGAAGTTGTTATTCGGATTGAAAGCCGTCATGACACGCGCAGGGTATGATATTTTAACGGCCAGCGAAGGAAGCGAAGGCGTCAGGTTGGCGAAAGAAAATCTTCCAGATGTCATTATCTGTGATGTGATGATGCCGCCTCCCAACGGGTTTCAACTGAAGAAAATACTGGCAAATGATCTACAAACGGCTGCAATTCCTTTCATTTTCCTGACGGCACGAACGGGCGAGAGCGATAAAATCGCCGGTTTAAACCAGGGAGCAGACGACTATATCACCAAGCCATTCAATGTTGATGAGATGATTGCCCGAGTCCAGGCCATTTTGCGCCGCAATGAACTTGGCCGGCAGAGCGCCCTGCAAGAGATGGGAACGAAGGTCGAAAAAGTGCGGCGCAGCATTGCCACCAACCTGTCCCATGAGATGCGCACCCCCCTTGGTGTTATCCTGTCAGGGTTGGACCTGGCGATCCGGGAAAAATCGAACGGGGTGACGGACAATTTAGATCTCTATTTGGAGGCCAGTTTATCCAGCGCCCAAAAACTCTCGGTACTCATTTTTAACTTAATCCTGTTGAATGATATCGACACGGGAAAAGTTAATAAATTCCGAAAACCGGTGGACCTTAAGTTTCACTTTATCGACCCCGTTCAGAAAGTGCTTAAAGCCTACGCAGAAAAAAACCTGGATGTTCATATTTCGATTCAACCAGGCACCCTCATTCATGCCTCGGAGGTCGAATTTGCTCACGTTGTTTCCCACCTGGTGGATAACGCCTGCAAGTTCAGCCCCGATGGGGGGAAAATTAGGATTAGGCTGAACAGGAATGGAATGGGGGGGTGTTCCCTGCTGGTTGAGAATGAAGGCCCTGCGATTCCAGTCGAGCTGCGCGAAAAGGTTTTTGAACGCTACTACCAGGTGCAGCAAGACAATTCACGCCTTTACGGCGGCCTGGGGGTGGGTTTGACCATTGCGCGGGCAGTAGCTGAGGCCTTCGGAGGTAGCGTCTCCATCCTGGATTCGGCGGTGGGCTGCAAAGTGCGGATGGTTTACGCACCGGGCGCGGCAAATTGGGGGTCTGCTTTGTCGGGGGAAGGGCTTCGAATTTCACAAGAAGGCATCGGCGATGACTGATAAGAAAGAACGCCCGAAATTATTGGCTGATTTATCGCAGATCATATGGCAAGAATAAAATGGTTCGTTAAATTGAACATCAATCCCGCGGCCAAAAGCGCGCCAATTTAGCCTTTATCTCGCTGGTGTCGTGTACCACTTGAAATCCCCGCCAGTGTGTGGGGAACAAATCGCGGTAGCGGGCATGGGTAAAACGTTCGTCAATCAATACAATGATTCCCCGGTCTGTCTCCGTGCGAATGACCCGGCCCGTCGCCTGCAGCACCCGGTTGAAACCGGGGTATTGGTAAGCATAGGCAAAACCGCTGGCGTTCTGGCGGTCAAAATAATCTTTAATTAAATCCCGCTCCAGGCACACCTGCGGTACCCCCACCCCCACGACCACGGCGCCAATCAAGCGTTCCCCCACCAGGTCAATCCCTTCACCAAAGATACCCCCCATGACAGCCAACCCCACCAGTGTTTCCTGGTTGCTGTCCGAAAACCGGGCCAGGAAAGCCTCGCGCGCCGCTTCTGTCATGCCGCGGTCCTGAACCAGAAGCTGGCTTTCCGGCAGTCTTTGCTTGAGCGCTTCAAGCACTGCGGCCAGATAAGCATAGGATGGAAAGAAAACCAGGTAATTGCCCACGTGCGCGCTGCAGATGGCTTCAATCGCAGCGGCAATTTCAGCGTAGGAATCGGCCCGCTGGGCGTATTTGGTGGATATCCCGTTGTGGATCAGCAGGGCGACATGCTCTGGCGGGAAAGGAGATTGGAAGATCCGCCTGGGATGGTCAACAGCGCCAGTCAGGAGCTTTGTGAAGTAGTCCATTGGCAGCAGCGTTGCCGAGAAAAAGATGGCCGACTGGCTGCGCTCCAACGGTTCGGCCAGCATGGGAGCCGGATCCAGGCAGAATAGTTTCGCTTTAAGATCGGCCTGGCCCTGGCGCTCAAAGTAGGACACGTAGAAAGTATCGAAATACTCGGCTGTGCGGAGATAATTGTTGCACAGGAAATAAAACACCAGGATTTCCTGCCTGAACTCAGCAGCCTGATTCAAGACCAGCCAGTCTTCTGCTTTTTGGCTGAACTCTCGAACAGCCTTGAGCAGCTCTTCAGGGAGCGCGTATTCAACCAGGGCCTCCCTGCCTTGCGCCTGGCAGTCTTTGCGTATTTCCAGTAAGACCTTGTTGATCTCGCCCAGCTTTTTGGCCAGCGCAGGCAAATGCGGTTTCAGGGTACGCTGGAGGTCCAGCACGGCCTTTTTATCCAGTTCAGCCGAATACATCGCTCTGGCCCGGTCCGGAAGATTGTGGGCTTCATCGACCAGAAAGATATACGCTTCAGTCGTCAGGTCAAAAAAGCGGTGCAGGTAAACGCGCGGATCAAAGGCATGGTTGTAATCACAGATGATGCAGTCGACCCACAAAGCCAGGTCCAGCGAAAACTCAAATGGGCAGACCTGGACCTGTTGGGCGATCTTCTCGATGACCGGGCGCGTAAAAGCCTGGTATGGGTCGATTTCCCCCAACGCCCTTTTTACCTTGCCAAAATAATCGCGGGCATAGACACATACTTCCGGGTCACAGTTGACCGGCGGGCAAAAACAGATTTTTTCTTTGGCTGTCAGGGTCACGCTTCTGATATATAAGCCTGCCTGGCGC
>Ga0118677_10005751_pt1 | contig 21503 bp, 17 predicted proteins | sample AliMusrvi5mmetaG_FD_86154 | JGI IMG/M metagenome (GOLD analysis project Ga0118677, IMG submission 86154)
TCCCACCACCACGCCCACCGAGGTCCAGACATCGGTGAAAAGATGGTGGGCATTGGCTTCCAGGGTGATGGAGTTGTATTTTTTCCCGGCTCGTATCAACAGCAGCGCGACGCCCAAATTAACAAACGAGGCGGCCGTGGAAATTGCCAGCCCCATTCCGATCTGCTCCAGCGGTTTGGGAGCGAGGAGGCGCTCGACGGATGCAATGGCGATACTGACCGCCGCCAGCACGATGAGCGTCCCCTCCACCACGCTGGAGAAATACTCCGCCTTGCTGTGGCCGTGGGGATGTTCGTCGTCCGCGGGCTTTGCCGCCACCGTGAGCATGGCCAGCGCCATGACGCCCCCGATGAGATTCACCCCTGACTCGATGGCGTCCGAGAGCAACCCCACCGAGCCCGTAAGCCAGTAAGCCCCGGTTTTCATGACGATGGTGATAACGGCCGCCCCGATGGAAATCCAGGCGTAGCGCGTAAGGAAAGAGCGGTTCATTGTTGGGTGGACCGGAAACCTAGAGGGAGGGACGCTTCAACGCAAGCGCAGAGCCCGTCTCGTTTCGCAGCGCACCCGCCTCTCCGCCACCTGTTTGAGGGACGGCACACTAGACAAACCCAATAAAACAACCTAACCCTACAACCCAACAGACGTGGCCTTGGAAAATGAGTCCGTCCACACGCGTGACACGCACCTGCATTTTGCGCCTTCCTGAAATAACCAGCCCTCGCGCATTGAAAAATCTGCATCCCCCTTTCACCTCATGAAAATGAACAAGCTCGTCCTATCGTTGTCGCCGTTGTTGTGGGCCTGCGTTCAGGCACAAGCTGCCGACGCCAAACGCCCCAACATCCTTTTTCTCATCGCCGATGACATGAGCTGGCACTCCGCCGGGTACGCGGGCGATCCGGTGGTGAAGACGCCGAATCTCGACCAACTCGCAGCCCAAGGTGTCGTATTCACGCGTGCGGCTGTCACCACGTCTATTTCCATGGTGAGCCGCGCCAGTTTCTTGACAGGGCGCTGGCTGAGTCCCATGGGCGGTTCTCGGGTGACGCCGGAAACGTGGCCGGAAACCTGGCCTGCGCAATTGCGTGCGGCGGGCTATTTCGGCGGACACATCGGCAAGGTGCATGTGGCGGGTCAAACTGCGGCCGGCTATGATTTTTGGGCGGGGCGAGGAGGTTGCGCCTGGCTGAAAGACAACATGGGTGGGCAGATTCACAGCATTCAGAAAGACACAGACGAGGCGTTGCGTTTCCTCAGCACGCGTCCCAAGGACAAGCCTTTCTTCCTTCAGGTCGCCTATACCGTGCCGCACGCGGAGGACGCCGATCCGAAGCAATACCTGCCGATGCTGCAGGAGAAGGGCCTATACACCAATGTCGCCGTGCCGGTGCCTGAAACTGCGTCCGAGGAGTATTGGCTGAAGTTGCCCTCGTTCTTCCGCGAGGGCAAAAACGAGAGTCGCACGCGTTGGGAAAAGCGCTTCAATACGCCCGAAAAATACCAGACTTTCACCAAGGACTACTACCGGCTGATCAGCGGTATGGACCGCAGCATTGGGGTGATTCTTGAACAATTGCGCGCGCAGGGCGTGGCGGACGACACCATCGTCGTCTTTACCGGCGACAACGGTTACTTTCTCGGCGAGCACGGTCTGGCCGACAAATGGTATTCCTACGAGGAAAGCCTGCGCGTGCCGCTCATCGTGCGTGACCCGCGCCTGCCTGCGGCCCGGCGTGGAGCGCGTTGCGATGAATGGGTGCTGAATGTGGACATGGCCCCGACCTTTTGCGCGCTGGCCGGGGTGCCGAAACCCGCCGTGATGCAGGGCTGCGACTTCACCCCGCTGGTGCGCGGCCAGACGCCCGCCGACTGGCGCACGGATTTCTACTACGAATTCAAGTGGAGCAGCGAGGTCATCCCCGCCTCGGAAAGCGTGTGCAGCAAGGAGTGGAAATACATCCATTGGCTGGTGAGCGGTACCGAGGAACTCTTTTACCTGAGCGGCGACGCCCATGAAGTGCGCGACCTCAGCAAAGACCCGGCGCACGCGGCCGACCTCGCACGACTGCGCGCGCGGATGGACGTGCTGAAAAAGGAAGTCGGTGGAACGCCGGTGGAACAATTGACCAATATGCCCGATGGCCCCGGCATTGACGCCCCCAAGAATAAAGAGAAGGCTGGAGCGGCCCCCAAAACGAAGGGAAAAAATCCGGGAGGATGACGCGACGCAACCTCGTTTTTTCAGGCTTGGAAATATTGAGGAGGATATTGTGGAAAAACTGATAACCGCTTCCCGCCCACCCTGTATTCCTTCGCATTTCTTCCTTCTGCCTTGCGGCCTCCTCCTGTAGCCTCGCGGCATGCTGTTTCTCGTCCCCACTCCCATTGGCAACCTTGGCGACATCACCTTGCGCGCGCTGGAGGTGCTCAAGAGCGCGGATGTGATCGGCGCCGAGGACACGCGGCACTCCGGCCATCTCCTGCGCCATTTCGGCATCGAAAAACCGCTGCTCTCCTACCACGAACACAACGAAGCCCGGCGCACGCAGGAGTTGTTGGAACGGCTCCGGCGTGGCGAGACAGTGGCCATCATCTCCGACGCCGGGATGCCCGGCATCTCTGATCCCGGTGCGCGACTCCTGTCCGCCTGCATCGCGGAGAGCCTTCCCTACACCGTCCTGCCCGGGGCGAGCGCGGTCATCACCGGCCTCATCGGTTCGGGATTCCCAGCCGAGAGCTTTTACTATGGCGGCTTTCTCCCGCCCAAAAGCGGCGGGCGCGAGCGGGAACTGGAAGCCGCCGCGAACCGGCAGGAGACCAGCGTTTTTTACGAAAGCCCCCACCGCCTCACCAAGACGCTCGAAGCCGCCACGCGCCTGCTGGGGGAGCGTCCGCTGTGTGTCGCGCGGGAATTGACCAAGACGTTCGAAGAATACCGGAGCGGCACCGCATCGGAACTTCTGGCCCATTACACCGCACACCCGCCCAAGGGGGAGATCACGCTTCTGGTGCGCGGCCTCACCGCCCGCGAATGGCGGGAGCGTGAGAAGGAGACGGAGGCGAGGGGAAGGGGAGCCGAGGAGAGGGGGAGACAGGGAGACGCAAGCCGGACACCGTGCGAGTAGGGACTTCAAGCGCAGCCAAAAATTCTTTTGGCAGACGCTCTTTGGAACGAATCATTTATCCCCTTCGTCGCATCATGTCTCATTCATCTTCTTCCGCTTGAAAACCCCGCTCGAATCCCGCAAGGTATCTCCGCAGCCAATTTTACCATCATGCCCGCAAAAGGACTGGACCTCGTCGAAGACATCCTTGCGCTCAAACGCGAGCGCAACGCCGTCATCCTCGCCCACAACTACCAGATCAAAGAAATCCAGGAAGTGGCCGACTTCGTGGGCGATTCCCTCGGCTTGAGCTTCAAAGCCGCCGAGACCGACGCGCAGGTGATCGCCTTCTGCGGGGTGCATTTCATGGCGGAGACGGCGAAAATCCTCAACCCCGCCAAGACCGTTATCCTGCCGGACCGGGAGGCGGGTTGTTCGCTTGCGGACTCCTGTCCCGCCGACGCCTTGGAAGCCTTTCTCAAGGCGCACGCGGAAAAAAACTACTACGTCATCGCCTACATCAATTGCAGTGCGGCCGTCAAAGCCCTCTCCGACGTCATCTGCACGAGCGGCAACGCGGTGAAGATCGTCAATGCCGCACCCAAGGAGCGCAATCTGCTCTTCGTCCCGGATGAAAATCTCGGCGCATGGGTGATGGAACAAACGGGCCGCCCCATGGATCTCTGGAAGGGGAGTTGCCACGTCCATGTGGAATTCACGGCGCAAGGCATCGAAAAAATCCGGGAACAATACCCGGGGGCCCCTGTCGTCGCGCACCCGGAATGCCGCCAGGCGGTGCGCCTCCTGGCGGATGAGGTCTGTTCCACGGAGCGGATGATCGGCTTTTGTCGCGAATATCCGGCCCCCGCTTTCATCATTGTCACCGAAGAAGGGATGCTCCACCGGTTGCGGCGGGAGTTGCCCGGTAAAACGTTCATACCGGGGCCGACGCCCGAGTGCGCCTGCGCCGAGTGCCGTTTCATGAAACTCAACACCCTGGAGAAACTCCACGATTGCCTGCGTGATCTGCAACCGGAGATCGTCCTTCCGGAAGCCCTGCGACTCCAGGCGGAACGCCCCATCCGGCGGATGCTGGAGTGGAGCCGGTAACACCCATTTCCCCATGAAAAACTCTCTTTGCCTCGTTCTCCTCGCGGTGACCGCTTTTTGGCTCGCGGCTTGCGGCCCTGCCCCAAAAAAACCTGATGCCCGGCATGAGGCCGCCGAATTCTTCCTGAAGATCGGCGAGGGGCGTTTCCAGGACGCCTATGAGAGCGCCACCTTTGCCTTCCAGGCCCAGACGACGTTCAAGAATTTCCAGGCGACCGCCAAAGACCTCGGCCTGTCCGTCGGCACGGTTTCCTGCAATTGGACCAAGGAAGAGAGGCTGGATCGGGACATCAAGCTCACGGGCGAGGTGATGTCCAACAAAGGCACCGCCATCCCGGTGTTTGTGACTCTTATCCAAGAGCGTGGCGCGTGGCGGGTTTTTTCCCTGCGCGTTCCGGGCGAGGACGGAAACAAAGAGGAGGACCGCTTCTCCCTAGTGGGCAAAGGCTCTTCCTTCACGCATGACGTCAACATGGAAGTCCCGGCCCCCAGAGTCCTCGAAGGTCTCGTTCTCGAAAGCCTCCTGCTCTTTAACGACGCCATCCAGAAGTGCAGCTTTCGCGACTTCTACGCCAAAGTCTCCTTGACCTGGCAGAACCAGCTCACCGAGGGGCAACTCAAACGGGCGTTCCAACCGTTCATCGATACCAAGGTGAACCTCGATGGCATCCGCAAGCTCACGCCAAACTTTTCCACCCCGCCCGCAATCAACTCCGATGGGATGCTGGTTCTTGTCGGGTATTACGACACCAAGCCCTCCCACACCTATTTTACCCTCCGGTTTTCCTATGAGCTCCCCCGCTGGAAACTCAGCGGGCTTGAAATCCAACTCCGGGATTGATTCCTACTCTCGGGCAAGGTAACTTGACTCGAAAGGTAGAGATGAAGGTTTCCAAACGATGCCAATACGCTCTGAGGGCTCTCATAGACATGGGAATCGCCGAGGCGTTGGGTCGTCCCCTGGTGCGTATCGGGGATCTGGCGGAAAAGGAGAATCTTCCCTTGAAGTTCCTGGAGCAGATATTCGTGCAGCTCAAGGACGCGGGCTACATCCAAAGCAAACGGGGAAAACAGGGCGGCTATTTTCTGGCCCTGCCCGCCTCCGATATTCATTTTGGCGATTTGATCCGGCTCGTCGACGGTCCGCTCGCTCCCATTCCCTGCCTGAGCCGCACGGCCTATGAGCGGTGTTCCTGCCCGGATGAAGCCCATTGCGGACTGCATGCGTTGATGGCCGGGGTGAGCCGGGCCGTCACGGACATTTTGGATCGGGTCACGCTGGCCGATACAGTAAAGAAGACCCTGCGCAAAATCCGGCGCAACGCCGTGACGGTTCCCTTCGTGAAAATGGTATCGCGCCGTTTGCCGAAAAAACCTGCCCGCGCCGTCGTGAAAAAGAAGAGCGCCCCCTCCGGCAAAAGCGGATCGAGGCGAAAAGCCAGCTCGGTTCCACCCCCGAAAAACCGCCCCAAAAGCGGCTCAAACCGCAAGCAGATGCGTTGAAAGACAGGGAACTATGAAAACAGGATGCCTCCTTCTTGCCGCCCTGACCGTGATGCTGACGGGTTTCTGCACGCCGCTCCAGGCCGAAACCCGCATCCGCTTCGGGCATTTCCCCAATGTGACCCATGTGCAGGCTTTGGTGGCGCATCACCTTTCCCGCGAGGGCAAGGGGTGGTTTGAAGCGCGCCTGGGCTCCGGGGTGAAGATCGAGTGGTACACATACTATGCCGGCCCGAGCGCGATGGAGGCTGTCTTCGCCAATAGCATCGACGTCACCTACGTGGGGCCGAGCCCGGCGATCAATGCCTACGCAAAATCCCGCGGCACCGAGGTGCGCATCGTCGCCGGAGCCGCCAACGGGGGCGCCGCCTTGGTGATCCAGCCGGATTCCGCGATCAAGACCGGCGCCGATTTCCGGGGCAAACGGATCGCCACCCCGCAGCTTGGCAACACCCAGGACGTGGCCTGCCGCGCGTATCTCGCGGCCCAGGGGCTCAAGGTGACGCAAATGGGCGGCGATGCCTTGGTGATCCCCACGGCCAACCCGGACCAACTCTCGCTCTTCGCCCAAAAGAAGCTCGACGCGGTCTGGACGGTGGAACCGTGGGTCTCCCGCCTCGTGCGGGAAGCCAACGCCAAAGTGTTTCTGGAGGAAAAAGACTCCGTGACGACCGTGCTGGTCTCCAGCGTGAAGTTCCAGAACGAGCAGCGCGATCTGCTGCGTAAGTTGGTGGCCGCGCACAAGGAATTGACCCAGTGGATCAAGGACCACCCTGCGGAAGCGCAGGCGATGGTGGTGGAGGAACTCAACGCGGAGACCAAATCGCGCATCTCTCCGGAGCTGATCGCAGCCGCCTGGCCGCGCATCGAATTGACCAACGAGGTGGCGCTCGAAAGCCTCAAGACCTTTGTCGTCAACGCCCAGAAAGCCGGGTTTCTCAAAACGGTGCCGAGCTTGGAAGCCTTGGTACAATCGCCTTGACGCGCCATACCCCCCCCCTTTTTTTCCATGTCTGTTCAGGAAGAACTCAAGGCTATCCCCCCGGCCAAACTGTCCATCGACGGCGTGTCGAAGAATTTCACCACGCGCAGCGGACCGTTGCGGGCCTTGGATGATGTTTCCTTGCAGATCAAGGAAGGGGATTTTGTCTGCCTGGTGGGGCCGAGCGGATGCGGAAAATCGACCCTGCTCAACATCATCGCCGGGCTCGAAAAACCCGACAAGGGGCAGACACTGATGGACGGAAAACCGGTCAGCAAACCTGGGCGCGACCGCATGGTAATGTTTCAGGAACCCGCGCTTTTCCCGTGGCTGGACGTCATGAACAACGTCCTCTTCGGCCTCAAGCTCAAACCGAACCTCAACCGCAAGGAGCGCCGGGAGGTGGCCCGCTTTTACCTGCGCCTGGTGGGGCTCGAAGCCTTTGCCCATTCCAACATCCACGAGCTTTCCGGCGGCATGAAACAGCGCGCGGCGCTCGCCCGTGCCCTGGCTCCGAACCCCCGCGTTCTCCTCATGGATGAACCGTTCGCCGCCCTGGATGCGCTCACCCGCGAGCAGCTCTATGGCGACATCCAGCGCATCTGGGCCGACCGCAAGAAAACCATCGTCTTCGTCACGCACAACGTCCGCGAAGCCGTCTGCCTGGGCAATCGCGTGGTCTTGTTCTCCCCCCATCCGGGGCGGGTGCGGGAGGAATTTCAAATCGATCTGCCTCGTCCGCGGGACATCAACTCCGTGGAGCTCGCAGGATACGCCAGCCGCATCACCCGGGCGCTGCGCGGCTATGTCGATGCACCGGGAACCGAATTGGGAGCCGAATGAAACGACTGCTTTCCTCCGCTGTTTTCTTCGTCGCCCTGGTTGGGCTCTGGCACTACATGGTGAGCACCGGGAAATACTCGCCGGTCCTCTTGCCGGACCCTCTCTCCGTCTGGGAATATCTGCTGCGCTCCCTCCAGGACGGCACGCTTTTTCAGGCGACGTGCGTGACGTTGCGCCGCCTCTTCACCGGCTACGGCATCGGGATCGCAGTGGGCATCCCCGTGGGCATGCTCACGGCCCGGTACCGCTTCATGGAAGACACCGTGGGCGTCCTCGCCCTGGGGCTCCAGACGCTGCCGAGCGTCTGCTGGGTGCCGCTGGCGCTGGTCTGGTTTGGGCAGACCGAGGGGGCGATGCTCTTCGTCGTGCTCATGGGTTCGCTCTGGTCGGTCATCATCTCCACGGACAACGGCATCCGCAACGTCCCCCCCATCTATGCCCGCGCGGCGCGCACCATGGGCGCCCAGCAGTTCTACACCTGGACGCGCGTGATCCTGCCCGCCTCGGCCCCCTTCATTGTCACGGGAATGAAGCAGGGGTGGGCCTTTGCCTGGCGCTCCCTCATGGCGGCGGAAATTTTCGTGACGATCCTGACCGGGTTTGGCCTCGGGCAGCTTCTCGAAAACGGACGCGACCTTCATGACATGGACCAGGTGATCGGCGTCATGCTCGTGATCGTCCTCATCGGCCTGCTCGTGGACAAGAGCCTCTTCTCGCCCATCGAGCGCCTCCTCCACCGGCGCTGGGGCACCGGCAAGGCTTAGAGCGGTTCCAATAAACATGTAGCGCTCTCTTGGGGCGGCGAAGGTCGTTGCGCGGCTTTTCAAGCTCGGGCAGTATGGACGGATACAGCCTCTTCGCTTGGAAAACCGCGCAACAACCCTCGGCGCTTCCAATCCTTCAGCTACATCTTTATTGGAAACGCTCTAAATAATAGCCGCAATAAAGCGCAAGTCCGGGGATATCCCCGCACGGCCATTTCTTCCTACTGCTCCGAACGCCCGATGGAGGGTTGCGTTATTTTCAACGCACAAATTCGAGAGCTTATGAAAAAATCAGAAATGTGTGTGGGTCTCGCGCTGGCGATCAGCCTGACGACCCTGTTTGCCGGATGCACTTCGCCGTGTTCCTCCTGTTCGACCTGTCCTGGAAGACCGGCTCCCGTGGGCGAATGCGCGCCCTACTTTCCGCCCCCGCAGTTGGGGCTGGGTGGGGGATTTGATCCGGCGTTCAGAAGTCCCTGGATGTATGGAACGACGGCCAAAAGCCAGATGGGTTGGTAGCGGACAGCGGGAGGAATAAAGGATATGCAAAAAACAATGGGAAGAAGAGTCAAGGTGGCGGCGGGCGCCGCCGCATTGGTGGGAGTGGCGATGCTGGCAGGCTGCCAATGCGCGCCGCCCGTGGGCGAATACATGGAGACCCGCACGGAAGTGGATGTTTCCAAAAACATGTGCGTTCCGGCAAAGGTCACATCCAGCCCGGTCAAGGTGACCAACACGGTGACGGTCATCCGGCGCATGGGCGAGGCGTGCCCGTCCCTGCCGCCCGTCAGCGAGATCACGGTGGGGACAAATCCGTGCACGCGAACCAAGATGGTCTTCGTCACGGTGCGGCCCACCGACGACCGCTGCTTCAACGTGGAGAGCCGCAACTTCGAGCGCCCCTGGCCGTGGGGACCTTACGGCATGGGCAACTGCTGTCCCTGACAGGGACGATGTCGAATACCATCTGCGCGGAAATTTCGGTAGAATGGGCAGGGGGCGTTCCATCGGTGGGGAGCGCGGGCATCCCTGCCCGCAGGGTCCGGCATCCTGCCGGACCCTTCTTTCTGGAATCTTTGACTCCGTTGAGGAGAACAAAGTGAGCGGGGATGCCTCCGCTGGGCGCATAAGGCTTTGGCGTTCCGGCAAGATGCCGAAACGAGCAGGCAAGATGCCTGCGCTCCCCACGCTATCACGCCACCATCATTTGCTAACAATCCCATGTAAATGGTATAAGGCTGTCGCCTTTCGCGCGCGAGAAAGGCGGCTCCTCGTGCCAGAAATGTGTTCGCCGCTATTCCACCCATTCGCCCCAGACGGGCTCTTCCAGGAGCAGGGCGTCGTCGGCGATTTCACTGCGGTTGATTTTTTCGTATTGCGCCGCGACATCCGTCCAGGCGCGCAGCCGAAGGGTGATCCGGTCGCCGGGTCTCACGTGGGCGGCCTTCGTCCAGACATTGTCGCGCATGCTCCAGAGATAGACGAGGGACTGCACGGTGTCCTTGCCGGTTGAATGCGGGGCGCCGTTGATGTCCACCAGATGCACCGTCAAGATGTGGTCCTTGTAGGGGACGCTTCCCGGACGCGGCGCGGGGGAGACGGATTCGACCACGCCGGTGACGGTGAGGGTCTCGCCCGGCTTCGGGCCGAAGAAATGGGAGGGGCGCGGCGCGCCGAGGTTGAACTCCAGTGGTTTCCAGTTCCCGAACGCCAGTTCCCGGGCGGCAAACTCCCACACCACCAGTTTTTTCCCGGCAAGCCGATCCCGCCCGCAGGCGAGCTCGCGGCTGAGGATTTCCCGTGTGGCAAAGGAGGCGTCGCTGTTGCGCAGGATGCAGTCCAGCGGCTGCCCGAGCGCGCGGCTGAGGTGTTCGGCGAAACCGGCGGACTCTCCCCAGCCCATCGCTGCCAACGAGAAGATGTTGCAGAAACTATCGCCCAGCAGGAGAACGCTGGCGTCTTTGCTCTGACGCCAGAGCGCGTTGCCGGAGGTGACCTGGTGGAGGGTGACTTTTTGCGACTTGTAGAGCGTTTGCCCGGCTGGCAGCTTGAGCATGGCGGCGATGTCCCCCATGCCCGCGAACTCTTGATTTGCGACGTGGTAGCTCTGGCGCTTCGGGCCGGCATTGGAGGCCAGGAACGCCGCCAGTTCCTTCGCCACGAACTCCATGGTCTCCGGACGCCAATGCGTGTCGGTTTCCAAATAGAGCGGGCCGCTGGCTTTCCGCTTCCTCAAGAGCGGTTCGGGGTCAAAGACGCGAACGCCTTCGCGGTTCAGGCGCGCGAGGAACTCCGCAAAGGACGGGTTTTGCAGCGGGGCGGCGTTTGCCGCTTGGGCCGAAAGCATCTCCCCGTCGATGCCCGGTTTCACCGGGGCGGGCAGCACGACCAGTTCGATGCCGCGCCTGGCGAGTTGGTTGCGGAAGGCAACGATCGCCTGGACGGGATCCGGCTGCACGCCAGCGGTCCGCGCGCGCGCTTTCATCCGTGCCGGATCAAGGAACGGCGGGCCGGTGAGGTATTCGACATCGGGCCGGTAAAAGAGCCAGCCATCGCGGCCGGGAATGGCTTGTTCGTTGCCCGCGCGCAAGGTTCCGGTGAGGAAGGACTGGACGCGCGGCAGCAGCCATTGGGAGACGACGGACTCGTTCTCCAGCGCTTTCTCCGCCGCCTTGATTTCGCCCGCGCGGGGGATCAGGCCATCCACGTCGGCGAGGGTGCGCGTGGCTTGGAGCTTCGCGGGGGAGGGGATCAGCTTGAAGAGATCGAACAGCGGCATTTTGGCGATCGCGTGCGTCTGCCGATACTCCGTGGCGAGTTGGAGCGCGGGGACGGCGAGGAGCGTCAGCAGGAAGAGCGTGATCAACACCGCGCGCGTGCCGGGCGTGAACCGGGTGTTATTGAGTGCGAGTTCCGCCTCCTCTTCGCGCGAGATGTGCCGGTGCGTCTCCGGCGGCGGCTCGTCATACGAAGGCAGCGAGCGATCCGGTTTGAGCGGTTGCTCGGTGCCCACGGGCGCATTGAGGAGGTTGATGGGCATGAGGGGTTAGAAAATGAAGTAGATGAACGGGTTGTATTCCTGGGTCGCCAGGATGACCAGAGCGAGCCAGGCGAGCGCGAAGCAAACCGCCGCCTTGGGCAGCGTCATGCGCTGCGTCCAGTCCCATGTGGGGATTCCGCCCCATACCACCACCGTCGCCAGCGCGAAGGAGAGGAGGTAGTAGGGTTTGAAGAGGATGCCGCCCAGCAAAGACGCCCCGGCTTGTGCGTGACCAAGGCCGCACATGCTCGCCAGATAAGCGGAGGCATGGGTGAGATCGGACGCGCGGAACAACACCCAGCCGACCAGCACGATGACGAAGGTCAGCGCGACGCGCAGCGGCTTGGGGAGGCTGTGGTAAAAGCCTTCGCGCCCCTGGCTGCGCTCAAAGGCGAGCATGCTTCCGTGGAGCCCGCCCCAGAGGACGAAATTCCACGAAGCCCCGTGCCAGAGCCCGCCCAGGAGCATCGTGACGACAAGGTTCGCATAGGTGTGCGTGATGCCGCGCCGGTTGCCGCCCAGCGGGATGTAAAGATACTCGCGCAACCACGTGGAGAGCGAGATGTGCCAGCGCCGCCAGAAATCGGTGATCGATTCCGAGCGGTACGGCGAGTCGAAGTTCTTCGCGAAAACAAACCCGAGCATCAGCCCGAGCCCGATCGCCATTTCCGAGTAGCCGCTGAAGTCGAAATAGATTTGGAACGCGTAGGCGACGGAACCGAACCAGGCGTCCAGCGGCAGCAGGGAACCGGCGTCGAAGGCGGTGTCCGCGATTTTTCCGCACGGGTTGGCCAGCAGGATTTTCTTGGCGAGCCCGAGGGCGAAGAAGGAGACGCCGCGCGCGAATTTATCCGCCGTCAGCGTGCGGTGTTTGAGCTGCTCGGCGAGGAACGAGAATTTCAGGATGGGCCCCGCCACGAGATGCGGGAACATGGAGACGAAGCAGGAGAAATCGAGGAAGTTCGCCATCGCCTCGGCGTCCCCGCGGTACACGTCGATGGTGTAGCTGAGCGCCTGGAAGGTGTAGAAGCTGATGCCCAGCGGCAGCACCACGCGGAAGAAGGTGTCCCATTGCAGGTGGCCCAACCCCGCCGTTTGCAACAGGGCGTTGTAGGTTTCCACCCCGAAGTTGAAGTATTTAAAAAAGCCGAGCACCACGAGGTTGCTGACCACGGAGACGGTGATGGCCGTGTGCTGGAGGCGGGTGCGGGGCGTGCCGCGTGTGAGCGCGGTCACCGGCTTGTGCCAGACGCGCCAGACCCGCCAGGTGTTGTGGGCGATGGCCAGGCTCATCAGCCAGTCCAGCGAAGTGGTCAGGAACATCAGGACGATGAACCGCGGCTCCGCCCACCCGTAAAAAGTGTAGCCGGTGAGGACCAGCCAGAAGTTCCGCCAGCGCTGGGGCGCAGAGGCAAGCAGGTAATACCCCAGCAGCGCCAGCGGAAGAAAATAGTAGAGAAAAAGGTGGGAGCTAAAGACCACCCGCTAATTGGTGCAGAATTTGATGGTCTGGAAATAAAAAAATGAGAAAAAGATTCCCAGTCCCACTTGCTCGACTCCTTGCGCCCTCTTTTCTCTCTCCAAATGAAGATTTCCCGCGTTTTTTCCGTGTTTTTTTCCGCTTCCGCCGTTTTGTCCCTGACGGTTTTTGGACAAACCGCGCCCGCTCCGTCTCAGGAGGCGTATTGCAGCGCGTTCGCCGAGAAATTTGCGGCGGCGGAGAAGCAAAACGCCACGGCGCTGGCCGGTTCGGACGGCTGGCTGTTCCTGGCCGCCGAATGCCGCCTGCTTTCCGTGGGACGGTTCTGGGGGGAGGACGCCGGGAAGGTAAGCCGTTCGCCCAAACCCGAGGCAGCCGACCCGATTCCCGCGATCGTGCATTTTCAGCAACAGCTCAAGGAGCGCGGCATCGAACTCCTGCTGGTGCCGGTCCCGCCCAAGGCGGCGATCTACCCGGGGAAACTCCTTCCCGGCCTGGACGCCAACAAGGGCGACCCCGCCGCAGAACTGACGCGCTTTTATGACGAACTGCGCGCCAAGGGGGTGGACGTGCTCGACCTGACGGAGGTGTTCCGCAAAAACCGGGCCGATGAGAGAGGGCCGGTGTTTTGCAAGACGGACACGCATTGGTCCGGCGTCGGCTGCATGCTGGCTGGGAAGGCCATTGCGGAAAAAATCCGCACGAAAATCCCTCCTGCCTCTCCGAAGCGCTATGATGAAAATTGGGAGGAAATCCGGATTGAGGGAGACCTGCCCACGCTGCTTCCCACCGGGACGCCGAAGCCGGAGGCGGAAAAAATCGAAATCCGGAAGGTAACGGAGAAAGGTGGAGACCAAGCGGTGACGCCCGATGCCAACAGCCCGGTGTTGGTTTTGGGGGACAGCCACACGCTGGTGTTTCACGAGTTCCTAGGCACACAGTCGGGGCTGATCGACCAATTAACGGCGGAACTCCACCAAGCCCCGGACCTGATCGGCATCCGCGGCTCCGGCTCCACGCAGGTTCGCAAGGACCTCTACCGGCGCAGCGTGCGCGAAGCCGGCTGGCTGGCAAAAAAGAAAATAGTCATCTGGTGCTTCACCGCACGGGAATTCACCGAGGCGGATCAGGGCTGGCAGAAGCTGCCGGTGGCAAAGTAAGGTTGCGTTTGCTGCGGCGAGCGACGGACTCCGCAAGGGTAGATGAGGAAAATTTTTCCTCAGTTTTCGCATTATGCAAATTTAGTTGAGACATTTGTCGCTGATTATGAGAAACTTGGGTTGATCAAATGTTTTATCCGAAAATTATTCAGGGCGGTATGGGCGTTGCGGTATCCAATTGGGTGCTCGCCCGCGCAGTTTCCATCGCGGGGCAACTTGGCGTCGTGTCCGGCACTGCGCTGGACGTCGTGCTGGCCAGGCGGCTTCAAGCAGGTGACCCGGGAGGGCACGTGCGCCAGGCGTTGGACCATTTCCCGTATCCGGAAATCGCAAAGCGCGTTTGGGATCATTATTATGTGGAGGGGGGGATCGCCCCCGATCAACCCTACAAGCAGATCCCGCTTTTTACGGCGAACCCGCCCCAGCATGCTGTGGAGCTCAATACGCTGGCAAATTTTGTGGAGGTGTTTCTGGCCAAAGCCGACCATGCGGGAGAGGTGGGGATTAATTTCCTGGAAAAAATCCAGTTGCCCACGCTTTCCTCGATCTTCGGCGCGATGTTGGCAGGGGTGGACTACATCTTGATGGGGGCAGGGATTCCGCGGGCGATTCCCGGCATCCTGGACCGTTTTGCGCGGGGGGAAGACGCGAAGCTCAAGCTCGATGTCGAGGGTGCCCCCCCGGACCATGATTTTGCTTCCGTGTTCGATCCCAAGGAATTTTGCGGCAAAGAAGCCCCTGAGCTCAAGCGGCCAAAGTTTCTGGCCATTATTTCCTCGGCCACGCTCGCGATGACGCTGGCGCGCAAGTCGAGCGGCAAAGTGGATGGCTTTATCGTGGAAGGCTCCACAGCCGGTGGGCACAATGCCCCGCCACGAGGCGGGATGCATTTGAGCGAGAAGGGAGAGCCCATCTACGGGGAACGGGATTTGCCGGACCTGAATAAGATCGCCGAGCAGGGGCTTCCCTTCTGGTTGGCGGGATCCTACGGAGCCCCCGGAAAGCTTGCCGCAGCACTTGCGCTGGGCGCGGTGGGTATCCAGGTGGGGACGGCGTTTGCATTTTGTGTGGAATCCGGGGTCACCCCGGAGCTCAAACAGCAGGTCATTGAGGCGTATGATGCCGGGAAACTGGTGGTGCATACAGACCCCTTGGCCTCTCCGACGGGCTTTCCCTTCAAAGTGCTCCAAATGGAGGGCAGCGTTTCCTCTCCCGCTGTTTACAATGCGCGCAGCCGGATTTGCGATTTGGGTTATCTACGCCATCCCTACCGGAAGGAAGACGGCACGCTCGGTTACCGGTGCCCTGCAGAACCGGCGGCCAGCTACCTGCGCAAGGGAGGGAAAGAGGAGGATATGGAAGGGCGCAAGTGTGTCTGCAATGGATTGCTGGCGACAGTCGGCCTGCCCCAGGTTATGAGAGACAACACGGTGGAACCGCCGCTGCTGACGGCCGGGGACGACGTGGTGAATATGGGGCCCTTCTTAAAGCCGGATCACACGCCGATGACGGCCAAAGAGGTCATCGACGTCCTGCTTGCGTAATAGGGGGGCTTCTTCCGCGCACAGGCAACAGCAAGGAAAAGTGCTGCGTCAAAATGGCTCGCTTTTTGCGTTAGGGATTGCGGCAAATGCGCGTGGCAGGTAAGCTCCGGCTTTGACATCAATGAATCCGACCCTGCTCATAGTTGACGATGAGAAGCATACCCGGGATGGGTTGCGGAGCTCATTGGAGGACAACTTTGAAGTGTACGTGGCGGCGGACATTGCGGGGGCGCTCCATATTTTGGAGGCCGACCGGGTGGATGTGATGGTGACAGATTTGCGCTTGGGAGGGGAGGACGGGATGAAGTTGATCGACCGTGCCCTGGCGTTGCCTCACCCGCCAGTGTGCATCATGATGACGGCTTACGGGTCGGTGGATACGGCCGTGGAGGCAATGAAGCACGGGGCGTACGATTTCATCACCAAACCGCTGAATATCGACCGCCTGGAAATCCTCATCAACCGGGCGCTGCGGAGCCGCGACGCGGAGCAGGAGAACCGGGAATTGCGCCAGCAGGTGGAGCAGCGGTATGGGCTGGAGAGTTTGATTGGCAATTCGGCGGCGATGCACGAGGTGTTTGACACCATCCGGCAAGTGGCGCCGTCGCGGGCCACGGTGCTCATCCTGGGGGAGAGCGGGACGGGCAAGGAGTTGGTGGCCCGCGCCATTCACAACCTAAGCGGGAGGACCAAGCAGAAATTCGTGGCGGTGCATTGCGCAGCGCTTTCCCCACAGTTACTGGAGAGCGAGCTTTTTGGCCACGAGAAGGGGTCCTTCACCGGGGCGATCGAGCGCCGGATCGGACGGTTCGAACTGGCCAATGGGGGGACGCTTTTTTTGGACGAGATCGGCGAAATCGACGCCAACCTTCAAGTAAAGGTGTTGCGGGTGCTGGGCGAGGACCGTTCGTTTGACCGGGTGGGGGGGAATGCGCCGATCAAGGTGGATGTGCGGTTGGTGGCGGCCACCAACAGGAATTTGGAAAAGATGGTTGCAGAGGGGAAGTTTCGCGACGATTTGTTTTACCGCCTCAATGTCGTCCAGATCACACTCCCGCCCCTGCGCGAACGCAAGGAGGACATCCCCTTGCTTGTGAACGCTTTTTTAAAACAGTTTTCCAAGGAAAACGGGAAGCCGGTGCGCGAGTTGACCACCGAGGCCTCGGAGGCGCTGCTCGCCTACCACTGGCCGGGCAATGTGCGCGAGCTCCGCACCGCCATCGAACATGGCGTGGTAATGGCGACGGGGGCGAAAATAGGGCTGCGGGATTTTCCAACCGCGCTGCGGCAGGCGGGAGGAAAAACGCCCGTAAGAGGGGGTGGCTCCGGTGACAGCCATTTAAATTTGCACGAGAGCGAACATCAGCTCATCATGCGCGCCCTTGAGGAGAGCAAGGGCAACCGTACGGAAGCCGCAAAGCGGCTCGGGATAAGCCGCCGCACTCTCCACCGCCGCCTTCACGAATTAAAAATCACCTCCACCTAAATGGCAACAGATCAAGAAATTCAAGAGTTAGTGCACCGGATTGAAGAGGGGCGATGGGTGAAGTGGGTCCAGTTGAGCGTCCTGCTTGCGCTCATGACGGGCATGTTCGTGGCGTTTGTTCTCGATCCGTGGGGGTGGGGGCTTTACAAGGGGCTTGCGCACCCGAAGGCGATGGAGCAGGCACAGATCGGGCGGGAACTCTCGCGCGGCAACGGCTTTTCCACAAAAATGATCCGTCCGCTGGCTTACACCCAATTCATGACGAACACGGGCAGCGTAACGACGGCGAATTTTCCGGATAGTTATCACGCCCCGCTTTGGCCGGTCATCCTGGCACCGGCTTTCAAGATCGTCAAAGCATGGCCTGAGTCCCTGGTCCCCTTCCGCCTGCCAAGCAAGGACAGGCTGCAAATGTCCACGCGCGACTACATTTATGTGGGGGACCGGATGGTTTCGGCGGTGGCCATTCTCTTCTTTTTCCTCTCCATCGTGTTGAATTATTTCACAGTGCGTCGGCTTTTCGACCATACTTTGGGGATTTGGACGGTGGCATTGATGCTGGGTTGCAACCTTTTCTGGAGGTATTCCATGAGCGGTCTGCCGCAGATGTTGATGTTGTTTTTTTTCAGCGGGGCGCTGTATGCCTTGGTGCGAGCCTCGGAGATGCATATTGAAGGCCGGTGGCCCTACCTTTGGCTGGCGCTTGTGTCGTTGCTCTTCGGCTTGATGGCGTTGACGCACGCCATTACGATCTGGGCGTTTGCGGGCGCGCTTTTCTTCTGCACCTGCTATTTCAAACCGCGCTTGCAGACGGCGTTGTTGATGGCGGTGGTTTTTCTGGCGGTTTACAGTCCGTGGCTTGCGCGCAATTACTATACGAGCGGCAGTCCTGTTGGTGTGAGTTTATACACTGCGCTGGCGGGAGTGAAAGGCAGCGAGAATATGCTGATGCGCTCGATGGACGGTGACGCATCGGGGATTTCCTTCGGGACTTTTCGTCGAAAAGCTCAAACAAACATTTCCGAACAACTTGGCGTGCTTTTTGATTCTTTTGGACGGGGGCTGGCGGCGCCGGTTTTCTTTCTGGGTCTCTTGCATCTCTTTAAGAACCAGATGCCGCGCTCGTTCCGTTGGGCGTTGTTTTCCATGTGGATTTTTTCGGTGATTGGGATGGCGGTTTTCGGATTGGATGATGACGGCGGGGGAGGGGTGCATGCGAATGACCTGAACATCTTGTTTATCCCCTTGTTTACGGCCTATGGCATGGCGTTCATCCTGGTCTTGTGGAGCCGGTTGGAGATTACAGTGAGGCTGGTGAGGTATGCATTTTTTGCGTTGATTTTCGGGGTCTCCTCCCTCGCTCTCGTGAACACCCTCAACATGAGCACAAGGAGCCCGGTGCAATGGCCGCCGTATGCGCCGCCGTTCATCGCCATCATGCGGGACTGGACGACGCCCGAAGAGATCATCACTTCCGATGTCCCTTGGGCGGTGGCTTGGTATGCCGACCGCAAGAGCCTTTGGCTGCCGTCCACCATCCAGTCCTTCCTGGATTTGAATGACTACCAGCGCATGGGCGGGAAGATTGCGGGGATATACCTCACGCCTTTCAGCGGCAACAAACAGCTTATCAACGAAATCGTGAAGGGGGACTACAAGGAGTGGTCGCCGTTTATTCTTCGCAACGTCAACATCAAGGATTTTCCGTTCAAGTCCGTCACGTCCATGCCGCTCGAACAGCAGTGCATCTTTTACAGCGATCGTGACCGGTGGACGGAGCGGCTCGAATAGTCACATCACACATCGTCATGGCTAAACAAGAAACCAGTGAGGCAACCTTCGAGAGCGCGGTGGAGCGCTTGGAATACATCGTGGAGCAGATGGAGTCGGACCAACTTCCCCTCGAGGAGATGTTGGAACGCTATGAGGAGGGGACGCGGTTGGTGAAGCTGTGCTCGGAAAAGCTTGTGGCGGCGGAAAAACGCATCGAAATCGTTGCTCGCAACGCCGCCGGCAAGCCCCAAACTGTTGAATTCGATCCTGCCTCTCCGCCGTCCTCTTCCGCGAACGCACGTGCCGGCAAAGGGGCGTCCAAACCTGCGCCCGGCGACGAAGTCAGCCTTTTCTAGTGTGCTGAATGATAAATAGCCATCCATTTTCAACACAACCCGAAGGGCTGTGGCTCTTTTCCGATTTTTCCGCGTTGCTGGCTCGGACAAGGTCATTCGGACATTGCCGCTTCGCTCGCGCCTTGAAAAAACAAAAAATAGCCGACAGCAAATGGTTGGCTATTTATCATTCACCACACTAGCACATGGGATATCTTGAGACGATCAACAGCCCGGCGGACCTGAAAGCGCTTCCAGAGCGCGCGTTGCCTGAGCTTGCGCAGGAGATACGGACGGCCTTGATTGATGCGTTATCGGAGGAAAATCCCCACTCAGTGGGAGGGCATCTGGGGCCGAACCTCGGGGTGGTGGAATTGACCCTTGCCATCCACCGGGTCTTCACCACACCCAAAGACAAGGTTCTCTTTGACGTAAGCCACCAGGCTTATGTCCACAAGATGCTGACGGGGAGACGGGAGCGGATGGATACCATCCGGCAATACCAGGGCCTCAACGGATTTCTGGTGCGCTCGGAGAGCGAGCACGATTGCTACGGTGCCGGGCATGCCGGCACGGCTCTCTCCGCCGCGCTGGGCATGGCCGTGGGACGGGACCGCCGGGGCTCCGACGAGTCGGTCGTCTGCGTGGCGGGCGACGGCGCTTTCACCTGCGGAGTGAGCTACGAGGCGCTTAATAACGTGGCGGATTCGACCAAACGCCTCATCGTCGTTCTCAACGACAACGAGTGGAGCATCGCAAAGAACGTGGGGGCCATTGCCAATTACTTCAATAAAATCGCCACCAACCCGACGTATTACCACTTGCACGAGAAGACGGCCCGGTTGGTGGAGAAGCTTGGCGGCAGAATGGCGCGCACCTTTGGCAAGAAGGTCGAGGAAGGCCTCAAAAACCTGATGCTGCCGAGTGTGATTTTTGAGGAACTCGGCCTCCGGTATTACGGCCCTGTTGACGGGCACGATATCCCGTTGCTGGTCCGGACCCTGGAGTTTCTCAAGACCCAAAACGAGCCTGTTCTCTTTCATGTGCTGACGAAGAAAGGCAAGGGCTACCCGCCGGCGATGAAGCATCCCGACAAGTTCCACGGTCTGGGACGTTTCAACCATGATACAGGGGAGACGGTTCCCTCGACCACGCCCACGTATTCCGAGATTCTTGGCAAATCCCTGGCGAGGTTTGCCGACAGCAACGAAGCCCTCTGCGCCATCACCGGCGCCATGCCCACCGGCACCGGGTTGGTGCATTTCGCGGACAAACACCCGGATAAATACTACGATGTGGGGATCGCCGAGGAGCATGCCGCCATTTTCGCGTGCGGCATGGCCATCCAGGGCTTCCGTCCCTTTGTGGCCATCTATTCGACGTTCATGCAGCGCGCCTATGACATGATCGTCCACGACATCGCGGTGCAAAAGCTGCCCGTGGCGCTGTGCATGGACCGGGCGGGATTGAGCGGCGACGACGGCCCCACCCATCACGGCCTCTTTGACATCAGCTTTCTGCGCTCCATTCCGGGGCTTGTCCACATGCAGCCCAAAGACGAGGACGAGTTTGTGGACATGCTCTGGACGATGCTCCACCACGATGGGCCGACGGCCATCCGCTATCCGCGCGGGGCGGGCACAGGGGTCAAGCCCAAGGAACGCCCGCAGTTGCTTGAAATTGGCCGCGCGGAAGTCATTCAGGCGGGCACCCGCGTGGCGCTCTTCGGGCTGGGCAATATGCTCGAACTGGCCCGGGAGGCCGCTTGCAGGCTGGAAAAAATGGGGTTCTCAACGGCGGTTATCAACCCCCGCTGGATCAAGCCGCTTGACGCGGATACCCTCAGCCGCTTTGCCCGCCAGGTGGAGGTCGTCTGCACCATCGAGGATCATGTGCTGGCCAACGGCTTTGGCAGCGCCGTAGTCGAAGCCCTCACCGACGCGGGCATCTGCACCCCGGTGGTTCGCATCGGCTGGCCGGACGAGTTTATCGAGCACGGCAGCGTGAGCATTCTGCGCAAAAAGCACGGACTCACGGTGGATGCCATCGTGGAAAAGGTGCTGGCGCGGACGGAAAAGAACGCATAACGCGTTTTCCCGCTGCCCTGCTACGCCAGAGCGGTTCAAGAAAAACTGTGGCCAGTGATTTGGGGGCGCCGCATGCTGGAGGGCGGCTTTTTGAGCGCAGCGGCTGTATTTGACTATACCGCCCAAGCTCGAAGAGCCGCACTACGGCTTGCGCCGCCCGGAAGCGCGGCCACAGTTTTTGTTGAAACGCTCTGGAGTTTGAAACGCTTTATCGCGTAACCGCTCTCACTTGCCCGCCTTCGCTTTGGCGCTTTCGCCGTTCTTCGGCGGCACCGGGGCATTGAACGCG
>Ga0118677_10005752_pt1 | contig 21495 bp, 16 predicted proteins | sample AliMusrvi5mmetaG_FD_86154 | JGI IMG/M metagenome (GOLD analysis project Ga0118677, IMG submission 86154)
GGTTATTTGATAATAAATTCACATCAATGCCCAGCCTGGGTCAAAGGTCGGGCGCCCCCGCCCCAACCCTCTCCCATGGGGGAGGGAGTCTGGTAAAACGTTGTATCCGGTGACAATGACAAACTTTTCATTTTCCTTCTTTTCTGTTTTTTTTGACTTCGTCTTCGCTACAACTACTTTCACCCCGCTTTCGGGCCTGCCCGAAAAAAACACCCTTCCAATCGGCCCCCCGCATCTGTGCCATCAACGCTCATTCGCCCCCGAAATCAAACTCCCTCCCCCATGGGGGAGGGTTGGGGAGGGGGAGTCTCCTTCCTGGGGAGGGCTCGACTGAAAAAACCATCTTCAAAACAGAATGACATAAAAAGCACAAACCCTTGCAAACAGCATGCCATCTAATAAAATCAATGGTTTACAACCTCCTGTACCGGGTCAACATGCTGGACGGGTGCACTATTATCTTTTCGCATTGACCAGCCATCAAACAGGAGCCACAACTTATTCGGTGAAGTAATCGCGCACATGCGCGGTTTTACTTATTCAACAATTGCACTTTTTACGTATGCCTGTTCATGTTTATTTTGGCATTGCAAAATGCTGACTTTGCATTTGAATTTTGACTTTGCATCTTGCATTTTGCACCTCCCCCACCGTATCTTTGCATAAAATTTCCTCCATGCGCTATCTTGATCCGAAAAACGACCTGACTTTCAAACGGGTATTCGGCCAGCACCCGCGGCTGCTCAGGAGTTTTTTAAACGCGATGCTGCCGCTCACGGTTCCCATCAGGGAGCTGGAATATTTGCCGGCCGAACTGGTGCCGGAGGTTCCATTGCTGAAATACTCCATCGTGGATGTTCGCTGCATCGACGAAGAGGGCCGGCAGTTTATCGTGGAGATGCAGATGCTCTGGACCGACAGTTTCAAGACAAGGGTTTTGTTCAATGCCAGCAAGGCCGATGTGCGCCAGCTCGACAAAGGCACCGAGTACAAGGAGTTGCAGCCTGTTTATGCCCTGAGTCTGGTGAACCAGGTGTTTGAACACGACATGGATGAGTTCTATCATCACTATAAAATCGTTCACCTCCAAAACAGCAATAAAATACTGGAAGGGCTTGAATTTGTATTTGTGGAGATTCCAAAGTTCAAAGCCTCCAGCTTCAACGAAAAAAAGTTGCAGGTGCTGTGGTTAAGGTATCTGTCGGAAATCAAAAACGCCACGGAGACAATCTCCCCTGAACTTTTCGAGGTGCAGGAAATTCGCGAAGCCATCGACCTGTTGAAGGAAAGCGCCTACAGCAAGTCGGAGTTGCTGGTCTACGACAGGTACTGGGACAGCATCAGTATTGAACGGACCCTGCTTGCCGATTCTTTTATAGAGGGCCTGCAGATCGGCAAAAGCGAAGGAATAGCTGAAGGAATAGCTGAAGGAAAGATGGAAGGCAGGATAGAAGGCAAGATCGAAGGAAGGATGGAAGGAATCGAACAGATGATTGTGAATGGCTTCAAGGCCGGGGGAACCGTTAGGTTTTTATCTGAAATGGCACAGGTAAGCGGGGACAAGGTCAGTGAAATTTTAAAAAAGCACGCACTGATTTCCTGACTGTTCCTCAATCCCCATTTTTTGGTGCCGACCTGCACTATTTTTTCCGATCTTTGGCAAAAAATTGCCCCCACTGCCAATGCCGTCAAGACCAATCTTCTTTACCCTGCTGATTTTGATGCAACTGCTGTTTTCGTGCAGGAACGACCCTGCAAAACCTGTTGCCCATAAAGGTTTACCGGTAGCTGAAAAAAAAACGCCCAAACCCGGCTACGATGCGATGCTGCGTTCGCTGAACCAGCTTCAGCAGGACCCACTGCTTAAGGATGCTTCGCTGGGGGTACCTCATTGTGGATGTCACCGCCAGAGACCCTGTGATCGTGGCCGATTACAATGCAAAACAGCTCATGATGCCGGCCTCGACCCTCAAGATCTTTGTAACTGCCGCCGCCCTGGAGTATTTCGGGAAACCGATCATCCCCGAAGTGACGATCACCAACCAGATGAGCGTCAACTGGCGGTCGTCCAAACTGCTGCGTAAGATCGGGGGAAAAGTTTACAATACCGCTACCACGGAAGCCGGGGCAAGGGCCATCCTCGATTTCTGGACCACCAAAGGGGTCGACACCACGGGAATGGTTTTTTATGATGGCAACGGTTTGTCGCGCAACAACGCGATCTCCCCGAAACAGCTGGTCGACGCCCTCTATGCGATGCGAACCTCCCCCTATTTCCAGGTTTTTTACGAATCACTTCCGCTGGCAGGCCTCACCGGCACGCTTCACAAGGCGATGAAAGGCAGCGCGGCAGAAGGAAGGATCCATGCAAAAACCGGCACTATCGGCAAGGTGAAGAGTTTTGCCGGTTATGTCTCCACAGTCACAGGCCGGAAACTCATCTTCTCCCTGATCGTCAACAATTTCGACTGCCGTGTGAAGCTGATGAAAAAGAAACTGGAGGCGGTGATGATAACGATGGCGGAGATATAAACGTGACGCGTGACACGTGACGCGTGACACGTGACGCGTGACAGGGAACAAGTTACGCTTCACATTTCACATTTCACATTTCACATTTCAGATTTCACATCTCACATTTCACTTCTCACGTGTCACGCGTCACGCGTCACGAAAAAGCCTTCTCCTAAACAAACGCCTGCAAATCATACAATTTCCGGTACACGCTGTTCATCTCGAGCAGATCGGTATGGCTGCCGCGTTCAACCAGTTCCCCGTTTTGCAGGACGATGATCTCATCGGCAAACTGGATGGTCGAAAGACGGTGGGCAATGACGATCGAGGTGCGGTGGCGCATGAGGTTTTCGAGGGCCTGCTGCACCAGCCGTTCCGACTCTGTGTCGAGGGCCGAGGTGGCTTCATCGAGGATGAGGATCGGCGGGTTTCTCAGTACGGCGCGGGCAATGCTGAGCCGCTGTCGCTGGCCGCCGGAAAGTTTCGTCCCGCGGTCGCCGATGTTGGTGGCATATCCAAGTGGCATCTTTTCAATAAATTCATGGGCATTGGCAACTTTTGCCGCCGAGATCACATCCTCCTCGCTTACGTTGTCCATGCCAAAGGCGATGTTGCTGAATACGGTGTCGTTGAACAGGATGGTCTCCTGCGATACGATGCCCATCAACCCCCGGAGATCGCGGATAACAAGATCGCGGATATCGGTGCCATCGATGAAAATACCCCCTTCGAGGCAGTCGTAAAAACGGGGAAGCAGGTCGACCAGGGTCGATTTTCCCCCGCCGGATGGCCCGACCACGGCAATGGTTTTTCCCTTCTGAATCACCAGGTCGATCTGTTTCAGCACCGGGTCGGCCGCATAGGCAAAGCTTACATTCCGGTATTCGATCGCCGTGTTGAAATCTTTTTTGACCAGCGCACCGGCCTTTTCCTCAATCACTTCGGGTTCGCGCAATACCTGTTCGATCCGGTCGACGGATGCGGCACCCTTCTGGATATTGTAAAATGCCTGGGTGATGGCTTTGGCGGGCGGCATCAGCTGGGAGAAAATACCCAGGTAAACCAGGAAGGCCGCGGCATCCAGATTGTTTCCCGGGGTGAAAACCAGTTTTCCTCCATACCACAGCACGATGGTTACGACGCACGCACTCAGGAATTCGCTCAGCGGAGAGGCGAGATCGCGCTTGCGGTACAGCCTGATCATCAGCCGGTTGTATTCATTGTTTGTTTGGCGGAACCGCTTGTCGGCAAAACCGATGGCATTGAATGCTTTGATGATGCGCAAACCGGAGATGGTCTCTTCGATCATCGAAAGAAGGATGCCCATTTTGAACTGCCCTTTGTCGGAGGTTCGTTTCAGGCTTTTCCCGATCCGGCCGATAATGAGCCCGCTCAAAGGGAGCAGCACCAGTACGAAAACCGTGAGAGAAGGGCTGATCACAAACAGGGTAACGAGGTAGGTGAGCATGGTGATCGGGTCGCGGAAGGCCATCTCAAGGGAGCTCATGATCGACCACTCCACCTCCTGCACATCAGTGGTCATACGCGCGATAATATCGCCCTTGCGTTTCTCATTGAAATAGGACAAGGGCAGGATCAGGATTTTCAGGTAAAGGTCGTTACGGATATCTTTCACCACGCCATTTCGCACCACCGCCAGGAAATACATGGCGAGGTACCGGAAGAGGTTTTTCAGGAAAAACAATACGATGATGGTTGCACCGATATATACAAGCATTTTCTCTTTGCCGTATTGCTGTATCAGCTGGCCGCAGTAATAGTAGAAATTATCCCTGAGTGCATCGAGATCCATCTTTACCGGGGGTGCCGACCGGGGGATGGCCATGCTGTGGAAAAGCATCTGTAAAACCGGAATGAACAGCGCGAATGAGACGAGCGAAAAGAGAACGGAAAGGATGTTAAACACCACGTTAAGCATGGCATAAACCCAGTATGGCCCGGCATAACGCAGAATTTTGAAAAAGCTTTTCATTGGCGCAAAGATAGCAGTTTAACAAGAAATATTTCAAAGTTAACAAAATTCGTTTGACAGCATATAATTAATTATGTACATTTGTCATCCAAAATCCCGAATAAAATGAGAAAAGCCATACTCCTCCTTTGCCTTACAACTGTTGTTATCCTGGCAGCCTGTTCAAAAAAGGAAACCACGACCGATCCGGCCGCAGGCGCCAATTTCAAATTCAGCAGCCTCTCGGCTGCCGACAGCGTGATCAAGGTGAACGACATCACCACCGTGACTGCAGTTGCAACCGGCGACGGGCTAACCTACAAATGGACCGCCTCCTATGGTACTTTTGTCGGCAGCGGCGCAACAGTTCAATGGACCGTTTGCCACCAGGCCAAATTCACCATCACCTGCCTGGTAACAGATCAATACAGCCACTCCGAAACAAAGACAATCGTTGTCAGGTCGCATAACTAAACCCGCGCTCATCCTCTTCATCTGCGCGGTTTCCCTGTTCCCTTCCTTCAAATCACAGGCCCAGTGCTGCTCTACCGGCAGTCCGGTGGGGGCATCGGTGTATGTTGGGGTTCTTGGCAAAAACTACCTGAGGGCCATCACCTACTACCGGCATGGTTCCTCCGTCGATTTTTACGAAAGCGATCACCGGGTGCCGGGCAACGGAGGTCCCTCTGAAATTTCGAATTCCAGCTTCAGCTTCACCGGGGCTGCCGTAGCCTACGGGTTCACCAAACGGCTGACCATTGAACTTGATGCGGGCTATTACATCAATAAAACCCAGGTATGGAACAATGGGTATAAAAACCAGGGCAACGGATTCTCCAATGGAACCCTGACTTTCAAATACGGAACCATCATCCGGCCGGTTCAGCAAATTGAACTGACCACCGGATTCGGGATTCGCTTCCCTTTTTCAGCAAATCCCCGTTATGTGAACGGGGCAATATTGAGTCCCGATGTTCAGCCCTCAACCAATTCATTCGGGGTTTCCGAAATGCTCTTTTTCAACAAGGGATTTCCTGCGATCACCCTCCGCCTTTTCTCGATAAACCGTTACGACTATAACTTTGCAAACAACCTCAACTACAAATACGGCAATGTATTGCTGAACTCCGTTTTTGTGTCCAAAAAACTCGTTAAATATTTCTTTGGAATCCTGCAGATCCGCAGCGAGTGGAAAACCAATGACCAGGATCATTCCAACCCCAATGAATTCGGAGGAAGCAAGGTGATCAACACCGGTTTTGTTCTGGTTACCGCCTCCCCTCAGCTAAGTTACAGCATCGTCGGGAAATGGAATCTCACTGCGAGTTATGACATCCCTTTATACAAATATTACAACGGGAAACAGATGACCCCGGCCTACTCGTTCGCGATCAGCCTCACGCGCGATTTTAACCTGGGGCTTTAGCCCCGGGTCTGCGGCCCAGGGTCTACAGCCCCGGGCTACGGCCCCGGGCTACTCAGCATCAATAAACTCGTCGGCGTCGTCGTAGGCTTCGAGCTTACGGCCAAACAATGGCAGCACCTTCCCGGTGATCATCCCGGTGATGAAGGCAACCACGATGGTGGTGACAATCCCCAGAAGCTGGCTCTCCATGTGCAGTCCTTTGATCACAGGCAGGGCGACGAGACCGCCCATCAGCCCGGGCAGGCCGTGCAGGTTGGTCACACCGCAGGTATCGATAAGTTTCATCCATTTCTGCTGTTTCGACTGGATCACTGCAAACCCGAAGGTGGAGAGTCCGCCGGCCATGATGCCGATGATGACGGCCATCGTATGGCTGGCATCGGCGCAGGTTGACCCGATGGCAACCCCGCCGGCAAGTGCTGCATTGGCGATGTCGGCGATGCTGATCTTCTTGCGGATGGAGACGGAAACGAGATAGGTGGTGAGGGTCGATCCGCAGAGGGCGAGGATCACGTTGACCACGGTATGGGGCATCTGGGCAGGCGTGACGAGGGCGGCACAGAAACTTGGCCAGAAGATCCACAGCATCATGCTACCCAGCATGGAGTAACGGTCGCTGGTGGCATCGGTTTCGATGGTGGTCTCAAATTCCTGTTTGGTGGTCATCGTAAGCGCAACACCCAGCCCGAAGATGGCTCCAAACGCATGAATCACAATGGACCCCCCGGTATCGACCACGCCGCCGGCCTTGATCAGACCGAGTCCGCCATTCAGAACAATCCATTCATTCAACATGTAAAACGGCACAAAAAGTAACCCCAGCAAAACATACTGCTGCATCTTCAGGCGGCCAAGCACCGCACCGGCCGCGATGAGCAGGCTGGCTGCACCAAACTCGGCCAGGATCAGCCTCCTGATTTCTCCGTCAACTCCTTCAAGCCCTACCCTGTTGATCAGCATATAGAGCGGCAGGGAGGTGCTGACCAGCAAAAATGTGGCAGTCAGTGCTGAACGCCCGTATTTCCTGACAAAAACCATCAAAAATCCAAAGCCGATGAGCAGCATGGCCATGATATGAATGGCCCGGTTGTATTGCTGGTCGTCGATTATCCCCGAAGCAAGGGTATTGCTGGCCTGCTCGGCAGCAGATGAGAGTAAGGGAAACCATGCGAGAATGACAAGCATGGCCAACAGTTTGTAGTTCCAATGTAGACGCATTGTTCAATGGTTTTTGTGAATGATCCGGATAAAGGCGGCAAAATTATTGTTATTTTTTTCACGATGCAAGAAATACTTACAAAGAGTACGTGAAATGCTTATTGGCGGAATGTGAACAATGCAAACAATGCAAACAATGCAAAAAATGCAGACAATGCAAAAAATGCTGGTAATTTGACCGCACGTCACTTGTCATTCGTAAATCGTAAATCGTAAATCGTAAATCGTAAATCGTAAATCGTAAATCGTAAATTGTCACTTGTCATTTGCCACATTTTTTTGGTACCTTTGCTCCATGGAATCGACCCGTCAGCAAAAAATATCGCGCCTGATCCAGAAGGATTTGGGTATTATCTTCCAGCAGGAGAGCAGGAACCTGTTTGAAGGGGCTTTGATCACGGTTACCAAGGTCCAGGTAAGCAAGGATCTTGCCATCGCCAAAGTCCACCTCAGTTTGTTTATTACCAGCGACAAACAGGTTTTGCTGGAAAAAATCCGCCACCACGGAAGGGAAATCCGTCATCACCTGGTGCAACGTGTTCACGACCAGCTGCGCATCATGCCCGAACTCCAGTTTTTCCTGGATGATTCGCTTGATTATATCGAGAATATTGACAATTTGCTGAAATAGACGTGACAAGTCACAGGTGACAATTTACGATTTACGATTTACGATTTACGATTTACGATTTACGAATGACAAGTGACAAATGACAGGTGAAAAATGAAATGTGAAATGTGAAAGGGAAAGGAGCTCAAATCTCTTTCATTATTTGCATTGTCTGCATTTTTTTGCATTTTGAATTTGCATTTTGAATTTTGAATTTATTCTATGCAGTACGACCCCATAAAAAAAACGCTGGGAAAGGTATTCAACCGGACTCCTTTTTTGCGGATATTATTTTACAAACTCCTGGATCTGCTGCTCCTGCGCGCGTGGCATGTGCGGAAAGAGATCAGGAACTGGGCGGGGAAGCCGCAACCGGCCGGTCGTAAAACAGGGCGCTTCATCCTGGATGCAGGATCGGGGTTCGGCCAGTACACCTATTTTCTTACCGGGCTCAATCCCCTGTGGTTCACAGATGCCGTGGATGTTAAGGATGAGCAGATCGCCGACTGCAATGCATTTTTCACCCGGATCGGCCGGAAAAATGTGCTTTTCGAAAAAGCCGACCTGACACAATTTTCAAAACCCGACCGGTTTGACCTTATCCTTTCGGTAGATGTGATGGAACATATCGGCGATGACGAAGCGGTGTTCCGCAATTTCTATGATTCACTGACCCAACAGGGAATGTTGCTGGTATCAACCCCCTCCGACCAGGGCGGATCGGATGTGCATGACCACGGGGAGGGCGAATCTTTTATCGACGAACATGTGCGCGACGGATACAACATCCTCGACATCCGGGAAAAACTGGAGCGGGCCGGGTTTTCAAAGACTGAAGCCCGTTTTACCTACGGCACACCGGGGCAGATCGCCTGGCGGCTTTCGATGAAATACCCCATCCTGATGCTGAACACCTCCAGGCTTTTCTTCATCCTCCTGCCATTATATTACCTCGTTACATACCCCGTCGCATTTTTCTGCAACTGGCTCGATACAAAAATCGATCACAAAACGGGCACAGGGCTGATCGTGAAAGCCTGGAAATAAAAAAAAGGCAAAATGCAGATTGCAAAATCAAAATGCAAAAATTCAGTACTTATTAAAAAAATTTCGTTCAACAAACAGCCAAAATCGTAAATCGTAAATCGTAAATCGTAAATCGTAAATCGTAAATCGTAAATCGTAAATCGTAAATCGTAAATTCTTTGACCTTCCCCTTCTATATCGCCCGCCGTTACCTGGTTTCAAAGAAATCGCACAACATCATCAATATTATTTCCGGGATTTCGGTTGTCGGGGTGGCCATCGGCACGATGGCGCTGATCATTGTCCTTTCGGTTTTCAATGGGTTTGACCAGCTGGTTGTTTCGCTTTTCAGCTCCTTCAATTCCAGCATCCAGATCACGCCCGCAAGGGGAAAGACATTTCATATGGGGAGTTTCCCGGTAGAGCGGTTGCAAAAAATCCCGGGAGTGCTGCATGTCGCGGAGGTGATCGAAGAGGATGCGCTGATGAAATACAAGGACAACCAGTCCATCGTTACCATCAAAGGGGTGAGCGATGCCTTTACGAAAATGAGCGGACTCGACACCATGATGGCGGAAGGAAAATTTCTTTTGCAGGATGGAGATAAAGACTACGCGGTGCTGGGTTATGGCGTGGCAGGTGCCCTGAATGCCAACCTCCAGGACTATGTCAACCCCATCACGGTGTTTGTGCCACGCCGTGACGCCAGCTTTTCCGGGGGTTTCGAGAATGCCTTCAACAACGAGATCATCTTCCCTTCCGGTTTTTTCCAGATCCAGTGGGAGTATGATGTCAAATACACCATCCTGCCGCTGCGTTTCGTAAAAAAGCTGCTCGATTATGGCGATGAACGGACTGCCCTGGAGGTGGACCTTGCCAAAGATGCCAACCAGGCGGAGGTGCAGAAAAAGATCGAGTTGCTCGCCGGGAACAGGTACACCATCAAGAACCGGTACCAGCAACAGGAGATTCTTTTCAAGATCATGGTTTCCGAAAAAAACTATATCTTCATGATTCTCACGCTGATCCTGATCATTGCCACCTTCAACGTGATCGGCACCCTGACGATGCTCATCCTCGACAAGAAAAAAGACATCGCTGTGCTGCGGAGCCTTGGCGCAAGCCACCGTCTGATTCAGCAGATTTTCCTCTTCGAGGGAATCCTGATCTCCTTCATCGGCGCTTTGCTGGGTCTCACACTCGGGGCCATCGTCTGCTGGGTGCAGATCCGCTTCGGTCTGGTTCGACTTGGGTCGGCCGACAGCAGTTTCGTGGTAAGCGCTTACCCGGTGCTGATGAAAGCCGGCGACTTCCTGCTCATCTTTTTCACCGTGATGGTGATCGGTTTCCTGGCAGCCATCTACCCTGTTTACAACATCCGGAAGGTGGATACGACCATGGTCAGGACGGAGTAGGCGCTTTTGATTCTTCCTTCAGCCAATTTTCGCACCAATCCACAACCCCGGGCACCATCAGAAGTTTTGCAGAAAAAATTTCCTCATCGGGTATCAGACCGGGATGATTCGACTCCATATACCCAATCAACATTATCAAATTTACCACGTCTCCCGATATTCCGTGATAAATTACAAGCAGGTGAAAATACTGCAAAATCTCTTCGATGCAAAAAGTGGTCTTTCCCGGGTAATAATTCTTCAAATGCAGATGAGCCGGAAATTCCGATCCGGCAACCGGATCACGGTCAACAAGAGCGGCATTCAGGTACAAATAGGTTAAAGGAAGATAATCGGGATAGAGATCTGCGTAGAATTTAATTGTTGGTTTCAACTTCCTCACACCCGTCTTAATCTCCATAAATCTCAACAGAAGATATTTAAGCACAGGCATATCGGGGTACTGAGCGATCAGTCGTTCCACCTCAGGTTGACCTTTGGCGACTTTTCCTTCAGAAGCCAGGATCATCAGCCGATCGGCCTCCTTTCTGATGAAACCCCGGTTGTCGCGGAAGGCGGATTTCCCAAAAATGAAATCCTCTGAAAGAACCTGGTCGGTAATGGTGAAATCGAACAGCTTTTCCATCGCCTCAGAAGCTGTTTTCAGTTCATCTGCCGAAACCATGTACTCAAGGAAAACAACCTCTGCCAGTTCAATCAATTCGGCGACTTTCTCCGGTTTCCGGGATAACAATTTCTTGGGATTATCCGTAAGGGCTTTGACTTCGCTGATCAATCGCTTCTTTTCTTCGGGGTCACTGAAGTTTATTCCTCCGCCTTCATCACCCTCCTCCCGTTTAAAAAACTCATCGGCTTCAGCTTCGGTAATAAAGTTGAAATTACCGCTCCCAACCGTTTTTTCAAGGTGGGCAAATACCCTGTTTTTTTCTGTCTGATTTTCCTGGACGGATATGTAAAGTGGCTTTCCTTTATATCCGAACTCAATGTCAATCAATTTGATGCGTTCATCGTCTTCCTCAAGCAGATATCGTGCAAGTTCAAAAGACTTATGGGGCTTGAACCCAAGATCTCCGGCAAATGCCTCAGCGCCATAAATGATATTGTGAACCAGCGGGTAGCTGGTTTTTTTGTTCCTGAGGCCAAATTCGTTTCCCCTGACCTGTTTATTCATGAATTCCCTGAAAGCCTCAGGAGGCTGATTGAACATCCAGAAGCACTCTTTTACCCCCAGGCAATACAGGTCAACCAGGTAGGCGCCATGGGTGATGTTGCCGTTAATATGTTCCCGCGTCACCGTAATCATGGCAAATCCTGAATCGCGCCAGTCTTCGTTGATCAAACAATCGCCGATGGGTAGTGTCCGTGCTCGGGTGCGGATGTAATTTTCAGGGGATAGCTGTGATTGTTTGTTTTTCATATCAGGTTTATTTTCAATACCATCCTGCTCTTTTTTGTCGCATCATCTCCTCCCGTTCTCTTTTCAATTTCTCTTTTTCCCATTTCCGGTTAAACTCGGCTGTTTCTTTGACATGTTTTTCAACGGAATGGTTAATCATATCATCAATGCTGATTCCCTGGCAGTTGATGATTTCATCCACGGGGACCCATGAATCAAGGTAGCGAATCTGCAAGGCGGGATTCAGGATATAGACGCCCCGCTCAACCCTTTTGAATATTTTTTTATTATAGGGATTATTCCCTTCTGCTTCATGTTTTGAAAGTATGGCGAGCCAGTATTCCCGCTTTTTCCGGTGTAGAGGTACCACAATGACAGGGAAGTCCTGAAGTTTATCGATGAAGTCGTTCACCTGGACGCCGATCGCCTGCCAGTGATTCTTCGACTGCTGAATGGCCGACTGCACGGCCAGAAAAAGATGCAGTGCCATGAATTCAACCTTGTGCGGATCAATTTTTGTCAGTCGCCCGCCGATCTGCAGGTTCAATGAATCTGAAAGGAGCAGCGGATAAATTTTGCCAAGCTGGTTTTTTGCATAATCCCGGTTGATAAAAGCCTGCAGAAATGCAATTTGAATGGGGGTCTTGTAAAATGTATCCGGCAACCCCGGATCAGCCCCGTTTTGAAGCAGGGAGGCGGTGATTTTTACCGCACCCGCATATACAGCCGCATGCAGCGGGGTGAAATTATGGAGATCCCTGTAATCAATGCCATATTTGTTGACCTCCTGTGCGACCATTTTAAGGTTATCTTCGCGGTAATGCTGGTAATATTTACGAAAGATGGAGCTGCGTTCATCTTCAAATTTTTCAGCCCTGCGGTAATTCAATCCGGCAAGTTTCTCAAGGATCAGAACCTGGTTATATATCAGGGCAAAATCGAACAACTGGTCTTTGGCCTTTTTATTGAAATGTTCCGGCTCAAGTGCCTCCCCTTTTAAATTCAGGTACCGCTCCAGCGTTATCGGAGACCAGTTTGGTTTCACTGTAACCAGGATATTCTTCCTGATGGCTTCAGCCTGTTCCGACTTTCCCATCATTTCGAGCCGCCTTGCTTCCCGTTTCCAGTCATCGGCAGATGAAACATCCTCTTTGATCACCCGGTCGCGGTCAGTTTCAGAAATCCCCAGCAACCCTGCAAGTTTATGCCCTTTGGTTTTTTCAATGATATAAACACGTTGAACAGCCCTGGTGATGGCAACATACAACGCATTGATGTAGAATTTGTAGGCGTCGAGCGATTTATCCGTCTTATCCCTGCCCCGCGCATATGCCGGATTACTGCCATCAAGGTCATCAGCAGATACACCATCGCAGATGCTGTTGAAGGCAGCGGCATTGTCTGAAATAAAATTGAAGAGAATGATGTTCTCATATTCCAGTCCTTTCGATTCCTGGACAGAGAACAACAAGGGGGATGGAAAAAGTCCGGCTGCTTTTTCTTTATCCTCATTCCGAAGAACCAGTACCGCATAATTGACTGATTTCCCGGTTTTGCGGGCAAGTTCCGCGACCGTCCTGTGTTTTTCTTCCAGGAATACTATCTCCCCGGCTGATTGTGAAACAGTGGTAACAAGGTAATTGCTCTCCTTATCCAAAGATCCGAACCGTGCAATCTTGATCTTAAGCAAACGGTTTGCCAGATCAGACACCATTTGCGTATTCCGGTAGTTGGCATGCAATATGCGAATTTCATCTCCCCGCAGATCATGCTGGTAGAACATGCTTTTCAGATGCGACCAGGAAAAAAAATTGGGATGGACCACCTGGTTTGCATCGCCGCAAAGGATAAAATTGGAGGGTTTGATCAGGGATTTGAGGATCAGGAACAACTGGATGTTGGTAAAATCCTGCACTTCATCTACAACAATATAGTCATATACTGCACTGCAGGTTTCCAGCAACTTATGGGAGAGGATGTTGATGTCGTAAAAACCCTCTTCTTTCAGAAAAAGCAGGTATTTCTCAAACAAGGCGTAAACGGTTTCCCTTTCAGCCGACAGGAATATGGTCTGCTTCACGCCCAGCGAACAGTAATCGACCAGTGAAAGGTACTCCTTTGTGATATCCATTCCCGTGATCACACCCCGGAACTCTTCGTACACCAGGTGGGCATCCTTCAACCCGGTAGATTGCCGGAAACCCCAGAACCAACGTTCAAACGACCTGAAATCCATCTCTTTTCCTTCCGGGATCCGGATGGTTTCCATGAATTCGCGATAGGAGAGAAAGTCAGGCTCCTGGTTCTCGTTCTCGTAATGAGCCGAATAATACCACTGAGAGGAGTTTTCCGCCAGGTAGGCGCTGAGCGTGACATAGAGGATCCGGCCTTTGAGCTCTTTTATCTTTTCGAGTGTCAGGGCTGTTTTCCCGCTTCCGGCCGAACCAATGATGATCTGTGGCAGCGGGTAATGCAGGATCTCTTCCTGCCGGTCGTCGAACGAAAGAAATTTATCAAGCAGGTGAAATTTGGGATATTGTCTGTTTACATATGGCATGGCAATAAAATCCCCCGGAGGAAGAGCCGTGATATCTTTTAAAGCCACAAGTTTAGATTCATCCACAGATGCCCCGCGAAGAAACCGGGAAGAGGCATAATCATGGTTCATGATGAGCTCAAGGACCAGCAGGTAGGTTTGATCGCTGAACCTGCCGAACCTGAATAACAGCCGGTTCGAATCGTCTAGCCTGGCACGGTATAACTCAGTGCCGGCCATTTTCTTTACCTCCGCTGCGGCAAAATTTCCCGACGCCAATTCCCCAAGTGTTTTCTCGAACTGTTTGCGCAGTTTACCGGGGTGAAAGTCATTTAAAAGCAAAACCTCATACATGGCGCTTGTTTACACTCCAAAAGTAATAAATCTCCGGATGAAGGGCAATTTAAAAAAATTTGAAGAATCATTGGATAATGTATATCTTTGAAAGCGAAACCATATGCACACACTAACCTGTTACAAATGAAAAGATTCCTCGTATCCGTGATGATCATCGCTGCCGGCTTTAACGCGTTTTCGCAGCAATGGAGAGCCATTTCTTCCCAGTCTCCCGAAGGAGCAAAAGTGCGGGTGGTCTCATCCACCATCGACCGGTCGATGGTAAGCTTTTCACTTCCGGGATTTTACCTGCACGAGGTGGCAACGCCGCTGGGAACCGCCTTTTCAGTCGGGATCATACACTCCACCCCCATCCTTGAAGCCGGGGCCCCCGACTTGCCAAAAATGACGGCATCACTCATCATCCCCGACCAGGCAGGCATGAGCTGCCGGGTGGTCTCCTCCGAATACAAAGACTATCCCGACATGATGATTGCCCCGTCAAAAGGAGTTCTCATGCGTGATGTCGATCCGGCAATGGTTCCCTATACATTCGGCCCGGGCTATTCCAGGGATGGTTTTTACCCGGGATCGCTTGCCGGTACCCGCGAACCCTATATCATCCGCAATGTCCGCGGGCAAACCCTGGTCGCCTATCCCTTCCAGTACAATCCTGTAACAAAAATACTTCGTGTTTATTACAACCTGACGATCGAGCTGTACAAAACGAGTGAAACGGGAGCCAATCCCCTTGCCGGGACTACCGGTACAAAAAAAATTCCGCAGGATTTCCAACCGGTCTATCGTCACCAGTTCATGAATTTCGACGCCATGAACTACATGCCCCTGGGTGAATACGGGAACCTGCTGGTGATCTGTTACGGACCCTTCATGACCGCCATGCAGCCTTATGTAAACTGGAAGCTTGCCGAAGGATACCAGGCCGAAATGATCAGCAGGGACTCCGCCGGTTCCACGGCAGCACAGATCAGAACCTTCATCGCAAACTACTACAACACCAGGGGGCTTACCCATGTGCTGCTCGTAGGCGATGCGGCGCAGATCCCCACCAACACCGGGGGCACACTGGGAGGACCTTCCGACAATGCTTATGGCTATCTTTCCGGTAACGACCATTACGCGGATGCTTTTATCGGGCGATTTTCCGCCGAAAATGTATCACAGGTTCAGACCCAGGTACAACGCACCCTCGAATATGAGCAGAATCCCCAGTTTCTTGCCGATGACTGGTTTACTACGGTGATCGGGATTGGTTCAGACCAGGGGCCGGGAGATGACAATGAAATGGATTATGAACACATCAGGAACCAGCAGACGCTGCTGCTGGGGTATAACTACACCATGAACCCCGAACTGTTCGACGGGTCGCAGGGAGGCAATGACGCTGCCGGAAACCCCACTCCTGCCATGGTTGCCACCGAAGTGAACAACGGGGCGAGCCTGCTCCTTTATACCGGCCATGGCAGCAATACCTCATGGGGAACCTCCGGCTTCAGCAACACGAATGTGAACCAGCTGACCAACGTTGGAAAGCTTCCGTTTATCTGGTCGGTGGCCTGTGTGAACGGAAATTTCACCACGGGCACATGTTTCGCCGAAGCATGGCTGCGTGCATCGCAGGGTGGCCAGCCCACAGGGGCCATTGCCTTCCTGGGTTCAACGATCAATCAAAGCTGGGATTCTCCCATGGAAGGGCAGGATGCGATGACCAACATCCTGGTTGAATCAGATACGAACAACATCAAACGGACCTTTGCCGGGCTGTCGATCAATGGCTGCATGAAGATGATCGACAGTTATGGCCTCGACGGATCAAACATGGCCGATACCTGGACGATTTTCGGAGACCCTACCATCATGGTGAGGACCGCAAATCCTCAGCCCATGGCCGTGCAATACGACACACTGCTTTTCACCGGCGATTCCACGTTTCAGGTTACCTGCAGTGTAAACGGCGCCAGGATAACCGCAAGCCACGCAAATAAAATTCTTGCAACCGGCCTTGTTATGAATGGCGCGGTGATTCTGACTTTCCCCCCACTCACCAGCCCATTCGACACCATCCACCTTGTGGCGACTGCATACAACATGATGCCGTTCCAGGATCAGATTGTTGTCCGCCCCGTCGCATCGCCGGTCGTGGCAGGCTTTAGCGGGTTGCCTACCCACGTGATGCCCGGCCATTCCGTCGTATTCACGGATAACTCAACCGGGAACCCCACCATATGGCAATGGCATTTCCCCGGGGGGAGCCCGGCTTCATCCAGTGAAAAAAATCCTGTCGTTACTTATGAAACTGCCGGAACTTACGATGTAAAACTGGTCGCAGGGACCGGGTTTTATTCCGACAGCATTGTTAGGACCGGGTATATTGTTGCAGATATAACGGCCTCTGCACAGGAAAAAAACATACCGTTCACCTGTACGATTCTGCCCAACCCCGGCAATGGTAACTTCACCCTGAACCTGAATTCATCCATTGCAGAGATGCTGGAAATCACCATTTCCGATCTGGTTGGTACCAGGGTGTTTTCTGAAAAAAACATTCCCGTGGAAGGCCAGTTCAGCAAAAACCTGCACCTGGCTTCCCTTCCCGAAGGGATTTACTTTCTGAAAATAGCGGGGAAAGAGTTCACAATGATCAGGAAGCTGGTCATTAAAAAATAACCACCTCACCTCCCTGACCTCCTCTCCTGAAGGAGAAGGGGCCGGGGGATGAGGTGTTTTACCTCGCCGGGAAAAACATGATTATCAGGGCTGAAGTTCGGCTGACTTTACCACGTGCAACACCTCTTTTGTATCGGCATCGCTGATAAAGGCAATGACACTGCAGTGCGAGGGAACCCATGCGACGGTTCCGAAATCAAGGGAATATGACTTGGATACCAGTTTGCCGGATGCCGGGTTGACGGCAATTTCTTCGCCAAAACTCCCGTTGAGAGACCCTCTCAAAATATGCATAAACCTGAAGTTCTTCATGATTGGCACTGAGTCGGGCGGAATAATGTTTAATTGTCCCCCGTAAATGCTGTCTTCGAGGATGCAAACGGTCAGGTTCACCTTGCCTGTATAGCCGGTCAGGAATTTGACTTCAATTTTCGATTGCAGCGTACTATCCTGTGAAGAGATCGTGTTATTCACCGTCATCACAGCCACCTTGGGCAACTCCACGGCAATCTTCACTGCCTGGTTCCAGTCGGTGGTACCAAAGGAGGTGTTGCCATTATATGGCCTCCGGTTGACCATCCCCTTGGGATTTGCGTCAATGTTAAAACCGCTGTAGCCATTCCAGTCGTTCCCGGCAGCACACCGGTAATCGCCTGTGAGGTATGGATAATAACTTGAAGGGTTGGGCTTGGCAAACTGACCTGCATGAACGGAGATCACATAGACCTGCCCAAGGTAAAGATCCTGTATGGTGCCTGCGATTTTGGCGGCGGGTGCGCAATTTACACACAAATGGCCGGTGTAATCCTCGAGCAGCACCGACCTTTTGGTGGTGTCGACATAGATGGATGATTTGACGGTATAGTAGGGTTCACTGATCTTGGTGCAGGAGTTAAACAAAACCACCCCGAAAAGCACCAGGAAGGTTATCCGGAAAATCGTTTTCATATCTTCTTCAAATTTTTTGTCCTCATTGTCAAAATTTTTGCCATGCAAAAGGTCAGAAACTGCTGGTCAGCGTCAGGGTGAGTCCGTTCGTGGCAGGAACATACCTGCAAACGCCTCCCACGCAAATGATCCCTTCACGCTGCCTGCCGTATGAAAAGGAGATCCGGCTCGAATGGTTGGTATAACCTGCACTCAGGGTGTAGTAGTTCAGCCGCTGACCGGCATCATTGTTCCCATAATTGTACTGGTCCATCACGGAGATGAACCATGCCGGGGAGATGGTGAATTCTACCAGGCCGGCTGCCCAATTCCCTTTATCCTGTTTCGTCCATAATCCCTGGGCTTCCCAGCGAAGGGTGTGCTTCGTGGTGATATTCCAGGCAACGTCGGCGATGCCGATCTGGGCGTATATCGTTCCATAGGTACCGGGGGCGTGTGATTCAACGACATCTTTGTTGTAAGTCTGGTAGAGATAGGAAAAAATACCTTTCCATTTTTTATTGAATTTCTTCGTAACCTCCAGGTTGGCATCCTGGTAGTAAACATCACTGCCCACCCCGTAAAAAGACGAGGCATACCCTGGGGTCCCGATCTGCCCGATATAGGTGGTATCGCTGGATGGTGCTTTTTTTATACCGTTCACCTGTGAAAAGTTGCCTGCGACCGACAACCCTGTTTTACCTCCGAGGGGGGAGTCCTTAAAGAAATGCAGGGTGACTGTTCCCGAAATACCCACCTCCCCGTTGGGTTGGGTCGAATAGGGGTACATGCTTGCCAGGGCGTAGGTGTGCTCCTTGGTAATGGATGGAAGATAATTGATACTAAGCATGTTGTTCGTCACCGAACGGTCCGACTTGTAGCTCATGTTGTCTATCCACTTTGACATCACGGAGATTCCCAGTCCGGGTTTGGAATAGGAGAGGTTGGTGAACAGCCCGTCCCCGTTCTTATAAATATAGTTGTTCAGGGCGGTGGGGTCGTTGATTTTATGGGCATACTCCGTGAACCAGTTGAAATCGCCGATGTTCAGATTGAAGCGGCCGCCATAATTTGAGACATTCTCCGGAAGTTTGAGGGCAAGGATCTGCCCGTTGGACGGGATGTCCTTGGTAGCTCCCCGCTGGTAGTTGCTCACAAACGACCCCCCAAGGGTAAGCTTCACTTTGGCATCTTTGAGAGAGGTGAAAATATCGTTCAGATAAAAATCGGCATCGAACCCTTTCACAATGCCCCGGTTATAGTCTTTATAAGGTTCCCAGTAATATCGCTGAACGCCATATACGCCCTTGAAAGTGACTCCCTTTACCGGCATCACCTTTACACGGAGGCCGCGCAGGGAGTTGTCAAATCCGAGAGTCCACTCCTGGTATGTACGCAACATCATCCCGTAGCCGAATTGTTCATAGAAATTCCCGGCAGTCACATCAATGTAATCGTTCTTGTAGTTTACATACCAGTAAGGTGCTCCAACCCCGTTGTACTGGGCATCGTACCCGATCAGCGGAGGAAGATAAGCCTCAAAACGCATCCCTGCGGTGAAATTGCCCAGGGTGTAGTTTACCTCGGTAAAGGCATTCATGCGGATCAGCTGCCCGGCAAGGGTGGAATCTGTAATCCCTGTCTTGGAGTCGGTCAGGTAGTAGGAGGCATCGGCCTGCATGCTGCCGTGAACTTCTCCTCCTTTCAGCACATCCTGCGATTTGACCATCAGGGGAGCCAGGAACATCAAACTGATTGCTCCCAGAAAACAGTAGAGTCGTCTATTCAAGGTTATTGAGGTATTAAATGATAAAACACACAAATGTCAGTGCTACTTTATGGTTTCGCCCCTGTTGAGTTTGCGGACCATTTCAATCAGGTTCAGTTCATCACCCTCGGCAAATGAAGTATGCTGGAATACAACCTCCCCTTTCCCGTTCAGCAGGAATGTATGGGGGATGGGGCCCACATTCATGGCCCGTTTAAAATCGCTGTTTGGATCAAGCAACACGGTAAAATCCCATCCCTTTCCATTGACCATGGGGGCAACCAGGGTCATTGACCGGGAATCATCCACCGAAACAGCATACAGCTTTACACCGGTCTCTTTGACCCAGTCATCATAAACGTCGGCAATGGTACTCAGTTCGCGCACACAGGGTTTGCACCAGGTGGCCCAGAAACTGATGATGACCGGCTTGCCGTTGTTGACAATGCTGTCGGAGGTGAAAGGCAACCCTTTGACCGTTTTCAGCTTGACGGTGGGCAGTTTCTTATAGGTAAAAATGTTCTCCTGGGCATAGCTATACGAGGAGATCAGAATGAGAAGGAGGAGTAGGCGGATGATTTTCATGAGGCTGTTGTTTTTCAATTCACAAAAATAGCACATTTATGGAATATAGACCTCCAAAATTTTGATTGCCGGGGCGGGCAGCAGTGAAGTCTCGGAAATGGCGGCCGGGATGAGTACAACCTCGCCGGCTGCCATGGAAACAATCTCTTCGCCGCTCCTGATCTCCCCCTTTCCCTCCACGCAGATATATATGACAAACGAGTCGAGTGCGCTGTAATCTTTCGAGATCTCCCGGTCGATTTCAAGGAGGTTTGTCGTAAAAAACGGGCATTCGGCCAGTGTGACGGGTTTGTTGACCGCGTGCCGGTAGTTGGTTCGGTAAGAATCAACCGGGTTGAAATCAATGGCATCGAGTGCCAGTCCGGTATGCAGTTCCCTCGATTTGCCTTCATCATCCACCCTGTCCCAATCATAAATACGGTAGGTGGTATCGGAGGTTTGCTGGATTTCAGCCAGCAGGATCCCTGGTCCAAGTGCGTGGACCCTGCCCGAAGGAATAAAAAAGACATCTCCTTTCCCGACCTTCTCGAAATTGAGCACCTCCTTCAGCCGTTTCTGTTTTAAGGATTCCAGGTAACCAGCGGCATCCATTTTCCGGTTGAATCCGGCGATCAGTTCAGCACCGGGGTCGGCATCGAGGATATACCACATCTCCGTTTTCCCGCTCCCGATGTTGCGACGGGCGGCAAGGGCATCGTCGGGATGGACCTGGATGGAAAGCCAGTCGTTGGCATCGATGAATTTTACCAGGATCGGGAACTCAGCGGGGTATTTCCTGTATACCTTCTCCCCTACCAGTTCATCCATGTAAATTTCCAGGATCTCGTTGAGTTCATTTCCCTCGAGAAATCCATTGGAGATAATCGTCTGGCAGCCGGCAACCCCCGACAGGACCCATGCCTCCCCGCAATTTGGAAGGGGCGAGAAATCAAGTCCCAGGTTGGTGCTGATCTTCCGGCCACCCCAGATTTTATCTTTGAAGACCGGTTTGAATTTCAGGGGGTATAGCATGGGAAACGATTTACGATTTACGATTTACGATTTACGATTTACGATTTACGATTTCAGTGAAAACAAC
>Ga0118677_10005753_pt1 | contig 21494 bp, 16 predicted proteins | sample AliMusrvi5mmetaG_FD_86154 | JGI IMG/M metagenome (GOLD analysis project Ga0118677, IMG submission 86154)
GTCGTAACAAGGCATCCGTAGCGGAAGCTGTGGATGAATCACCTCCTTTCTAGGGAGATTAGGTGTAGAGTTGTTGACCACGGTCAACTCCTCAAGCCAACGGTCGATCGTTCCGATTCGTCGGAACGATACCTTCTCAAGGGTACGGTATAGACAGGACCAATCATAAAAGCATGCGATACGAAAAGACGCCGAAAGGCGTTTTTCTCGTTTTTCGGTTAAATATGACTCGGATCGGCTTGGGAAAAGGAACTCTCATCCCGGTTTCTTGTGGTATCTTTTCCCTGGTGGTACCATAAAATCAGTAAGAAACCTCTGTTTTATGGACCGGTATAGTTGTCTATTTTTTCGAATTGTATATGGCTACCAAAGAAGCCAGTGCCAGAATCAAGATCAACGGACTCCTCGAAAATGCGGGGTGGCGATTTTTTGATACAGTAGAAGGTAAAGCAAATATTCAACTTGAGCCTGGTGTTGTTCTTACCAAGTCACGCCTTGATGCGCTCGGAAATGATTTTGAGCAGGAAACGAAAGGCTTTATTGACTATCTTCTGCTCGACGAAGACGGTCACCCGATCATTGTAGTTGAAGCGAAAAAGGAATCGATCCATCCACTCGACGCGAAAGAACAAGCTCGAGCGTATGCACAGAAGTCGCATTGCCGGTTTGTCATCCTTTCGAACGGCAACACACATTATTTCTGGGATACCGAGACGGGCAATCCGAGTATCATCACGGAATTTCCTTCGCTTGAATCACTCAAGCATCGCGAACAGTTCAAGCCGGATCGGGACGCTCTTGCGGATGAGACTGTTGACGAGGGATATTTGGCGCGGGTAAAGTATCCGAATTTCGAAGATGAACCACACTATCAGGATGAATCGAAGCGCAATCAATTCCTTCGTGACAACAAACTCGTCGTGCTTCGCAAGTTTCAAATTGATGCCATCCACGTGCTGCAACACGCGGCCAAGGAAGGGAACGATCGCTATCTGTTCGAGATGGCGACCGGAACCGGCAAGACACTCACGACCGCCGCGATCTGTCGGCTGTTTCTTCGTACCGGAAACGCGAAGCGGATCCTGTTTCTTGTCGATCGGATCGAGCTTGAAACACAGGCGGAGAAGGCCTTGAAGAATGTTCTCGGGTCGGATTACATCATCAAGACCTACAAGCGCAATCGTGACAGTTGGAATGGCGCTTCCGTCGTGGTGAGTACCGTACAGACCCTGCTCGCGGGGGACCGGTATCGCAAGGAATTTTCCCCGACCGATTTCGAACTTGTGATTTCCGATGAGGCGCATCGCTCTATCGGTGGGAACAGTCGTGCGGTATTCGAATATTTCAACGGGTACAAGCTGGGCCTTACGGCTACCCCGAAGGACTATCTCAAGGGAATCGATACGGATATACTTTCCGAGAATGATCCGCGTGCATTCGAGAAACGGGAACTCCTTGATACCTACAAGACCTTCGGCTGTGAATCCGGAGCGCCGACCTTCCGATATAGCCTGCTCGACGGTGTACGAGATGGATTCCTCGTCAATCCGCATGTCATCGATGCACGGACAGAAATCACGACGCAGCTTCTTTCCGACGAGGGGTATGCGGTGACGGTCCGCGATGAAGAGGGGAATGAGAGCCAGGAAATCTTTACACACCGAGACTTTGAACGGAAGTTTTTCAATGAGGAGACGAACGTCGCCTTTTGCAAGGCATTTCTCGAGAACGCGAAACGGGACCCGATATCGGGAGAAATCGGAAAGTCGCTCGTGTTCTGTGTGAGTCAGAAACATGCTCGTCGGATCTCGGAAATCCTCAATGCGATGGCGATGCGTGCTTGGGAAGGGAAATATCAGTCTGACTTTGCCATGCAGGTGACGTCGAGTGTTGCGGAATCGCAAGAAAAGGCCGCACAATTTTCCAATAACGGCCTTGGCGGACATTCGCGGTTTTTGGACGGGTATACGTCGAGCCGGACGCGTATCTGCGTGACGGTCGGCATGATGACGACCGGCTATGATTGCCCGGATATCCAAAATATCGCGCTCATGCGTCCGGTGTTCTCTCCATCAGACTTCGTTCAGATGAAGGGTCGTGGTACGAGGAAGCATACCTTCGTATTCGAGGAGAAACGAATAGAAAAGGAGGGATTCGCGCTCTTTGATTATTTCGCCAACTGTGAATATTTCGAGAATGATTTCGATTATGACGAGGTACTGAAACTTCCAGCATTGCACAACGCGGATGCTGACCCGTTAGGCGGACAGGAGACACGACCAGCAATCGACGAGCTCGACCTTGCCAAGGCCGACAAGGTGATATCGACGGAGGAGCGCGAAATCGGTACCGACGGCATGCGTATCGACCGCGAGCTCTTCTTCCACAAGTTTGAGGAGCAAATGGCGGGTAGCGAGGAAGCGAAGCGTATCTATGAGGAACAGGGCATCGATGGCGTCATCGAATATGCAAAGCGTGAGATCCTTGATCGTCCGTCGGACTACTTCACGCCCGACAAACTTCGCAAGTCACTCCCGATCGATCGCTGGGTCAGTTTCAAGGAGATGATGCGCAAGGCCTTTGGTGAGATCGACCGAATCAAACCGCTCGACGAAAAGACCGAAGATGAGTTCGATAAGTTCCAGGACATCGAAAAACTCGATGCCGATATCGTCCCCGCGGCCAAGACGTTCTTCGTCTCGTACCTACTTGATGAGGATTTCCGAAAGGTGATCGACAAAAAAGAATTCGGCCGGCTACCGTCGATGCCCGGCGTCGATATACAGGCGTTCCAATCGCTCGCAACAAACAAACGAGGGAAGGATATGTCCTATGTCCAATATATCCCGACCTATGTCCGGGACTATGTCGGCAATCTGAAGGAATTTGAGAGAGTATAATAAAACAGGCCCCGCTACGCAGTACCTGTTTCTATTCAGGAGTATCGCATAGAATATGAAAAAGGAAAAGTATGAACGATGAAGACTTGAAAAAATTGCTGCAGAGTCTCGTGACGCTTCCCGCTGAAACGGAAACGGTCGAATTCAAAGAGAATAATTCCGAGAAGGAAGAGATAGGGAAAAGGATTTCCGCTATTTCGAATTCGGCGAATCTGTTCGATGAAAAAAACGGATACCTTGTTTTCGGCGTACGGGACGGTTCTCATGAAATCGTCGGATCCCGTTTTGATCCTCGTCGGGAAAAGGTTGGGGAAATGTCCCTGGAACATTGGCTCATCCAACGCATCGATCCGAAGATCGATTTTCGGATCCATCAGTTTGAGTATGAGGGGAAAAACATTGTCATATTCCAAATTCCTCCGGCAATCAACCAGCCGATCGAGTATGAGAATGTTTCCTACATCCGCATCGACAGCAATACGACGAACCTGAAGAGGTTTCCGGAAAAGGAGCGGAAAATATGGAACAATATCCACCGAATGAGTTTTGAAAACGGAATTGCCGTGGACGGATTGGAAGGAAAGAACGTTCTTTCGATGTTGGAGTATTCCAAATATTTTTCCCTTACGAAGCAAGAACTTCCCTCGGATACGGAAAAGTTTCTCGAGAGGATGGCTCAGGATAAGCTGGTTCGACGGGTATTTCGGGATGGGTATGATATTACCAATCTCGGTGCGATATTGTTCGCAAACAATGTGAAGGAATTCGATAGCATCAAAAGAAAATCGGTCAGGGTGATCCTTTATGAGGGGACGACCCGGGAAAAGCGGAATCGTGAACAGGAGGGGAAATTTGGATATGCCGTTGGCTTCGAGGGATTGGTTGACTATATCAATGACCGACTGCCTTCAAATGAAGAGATAACAAAAGCGCTTAGGAAGGAGGAAAAAATGTATCCGGAAGTTGCGATCCGCGAGTTCCTGGCGAATGCCTTGATACATCAGGACTTTACGGTTTCAGGGGCCGGTCCGATGGTTGAGATTTTCGATGATCGTATAGAAATCACGAATCCTGGGGAACCGCTGATCGGTGTCGATCGATTCATCGATCACCCGCCACGATCAAGGAACGAAGACCTCGCGGCGTTTATGAGACGGATCGGGATTTGTGAAGAGAGCGGAACTGGAATCGATCGTGCTCTTTCTGCCGTGGAGTTGTTTCAATTGCCGGCGCCACGGTTCGAGGCATATGATCAGTTTACGCGCGTGACGCTCTATGCCCACAAGAGCATGAAGGAAATGTCGGACGAGGATCGGCTGCGTGCCTGCTATCAGCATGCCGTTTTGTTGTTCGTGAATGGAAAAAAGAGAATGACCAATGAGACTTTGCGAACCCGTCTGGGTATCGGAGAAGGAAATTATCCCTATGCGTCGAAGATAATTAAACAGGCAATTCAGGCCGGATTAGTGAAAGAAGCTGATCGAAAGAGAGAATATATACCATTTTGGGCTTAAATAAGGGATGTATAAAAAAGAGTATTTTTCTTCTTTGATATCGAAAAAATGCTTTATTGGAGCCTCTAAACGATGTAGTGGGGATGTAGCAAAAAGAGGGACCGCTTCGATACTTTTCCGTATTTTCCCCTTGTATAAGCGGTAAAAAAATGTAATAGGGATGTAATAAAACGGCCGTTTTATGCTCAACGACACGACAAAAAAGAAAATCAACTCCCTTCGGCAGATTTTGGTAGGCAAGGTGCCGGATCCGAAAAGTCAGGTGGATCAGATCACGAACGCGCTGATCTACAAGTACATGGACGACATGGACCGGCAGGCTGAGGCCTTCGGCGGCAAAGCGGCATTTTTCGTAGGGGAATACGAGAAGTATTCCTGGCGGAAACTCATGGATCCGCGACTTGGTGGGCAAGATCGACTGAACCTCTATGTCGAGGCGCTCGATAAGATGAGTCAGAACAAGAACCTTTCTCCGATATTCCGACAGATCCTGCGCGGGGCGTTCTTGCCGTATCGCTCGCCCGAAACGCTCAACCTCTTTCTCTCGGAAGTGGACGGGTTTGCGTACGAGCACTCCGAGGAATTGGGGAATGCGTACGAATACCTGCTTTCCATCATGGGGTCACAGGGCGATGCAGGGCAGTTCCGCACGCCTCGTCATATCATCGACTTCATCGTAGACGTGATCGATCCGAAGAAAGGCGATCGGATCTTGGATCCGGCATGTGGCACGGCCGGCTTCCTCATTAGCGCGTACAAGCACATCATCGGCAATCATGATGGGATGGACAATGTCACCGGCAAGAAGACGAATAAAGAAGAACGACTCACGCCGGAGGAAATGAAATCGCTTCACCGAAACTTTACCGGTTATGATATCGATCCGGGCATGACCAAGCTCGCGCGCGTGAACATGTTCTTGCATAATTTTCCCGAACCGAAGATTCAGGAATATGACACTCTGAGTGATGATTCGCATTGGGGTGATCGGTATGAGGTTATTCTGGCTAATCCGCCGTTCATGTCGCCGAAGGGTGGCATCATCCCGCACAAGCGATTCAGTATTTCCGCGACCAGGGCCGAAGTCTTGTTCGTGGACTATATCGTCGAACACCTGACCACGAAGGGCCGAGCCGGTATCATCGTGCCGGAGGGTATCATTTTTCAGTCCGGGACCGCCTACAAGCAACTTCGGAAACAGCTCGTCGAAGATGGTCTTTTTGCGGTCGTATCGCTTCCGTCGGGCGTGTTCAATCCGTATGCGGGCGTGAAGACGAGCATTCTGTTGTTTGATGCCGAAGTCGGTAAACGTCAGGCCGATATTGTCTTCGTGAAAGTTGGAAACGACGGCTATGACCTCGGTGCACAACGTCGCGAGATTGCAAATAATGATCTGCCCGAAGCGGCCGAAATTCTGAAAGCCTGGCGAAAAGGAGAGCGGAAAGAAAGTCCGCTCGCGACCTGGGTCTCGCGCGAGAAGATCGCCGAATCCGACGACTACAATCTGTCTGGTGATCGCTATCGAATCGCGACGGATTACTCAAATGCGAAATGGCCGATGGTGGAGTTAGGGGGAATAATTTCATCTATTTCGCCGGAAAAAAAGATTCAAAAGAGCGAATATCTGATTTCAGGAATCTATCCGATTATTGATCAGTCACAAGAGTATATTTCTGGTTACACTAACGACCATGAAGCAGTGATATCGCTTACGAAGCCGGTTGTGATATTTGGAGATCATACATGTGCGATAAAGTATTCAGACAAGCCGTTTGCTCAAGGCGCTGATGGAATCAAGATACTGGAGACGAATGATAATCTACTCCCTTCATTTTTGTACCATTTTTTAAGAGCAAACCCCGTGGTTTCGGACGGATATAAACGACATTATTCTAAACTGAAAACAATTAAACTCCCACTACCACCGATCGAAGTGCAGGAGCGGATCGTCGCGGAACTCGACGGCTATCAGAACATCATCTCCGGCGCCCGCCAAGTCGTCAAAAACTGGAAACCAAAAATCGACATCGACCCACAATGGGAGAAGGTGAAGATAGGAGAGGTTTGTGAAACAACTTCAGGTGGAACTCCACTAAAATCAAAATCAGAGTATTACGATGGCGGAAATATACCATGGTTAAGAAGTGGCGAAGTTGCACAAGGTTTCGTGAAAGAATCTGAACTGTTTATAACAGAAAAAGGATTAAAAAATTCTTCAGCAAAGTTGATGCCGATAGATACAGTGCTTGTTGCTATGTATGGCGCTACGGCTGGGCAGGTTGGAATTCTTAAATTTGAAAGTGCGACAAATCAGGCTGTTTGTGGGATTTTGCCTAATAGTAGATTTGTTCCTGAATATTTATTTCAATCATTAAAAGATCAAAAAAATATAATGCTTAGTTTTGCTGGTGGAGGAGCGCAGCCAAATATTTCACAGGGAGTTATTAGGAATTTAGAGATTACACTCCCACCTCTCGCCATCCAAAAACAAATCGTCGAGAAAATTGAATCCGAGCGCGCGCTGGTTGAATCCAACAAGAAACTGATTGTGATCTACGAGCAGAAGATGAAAGATGTGATTGCTAAGTTGTGGAATGAATAAACGAAAATGAGTATGAACGAAATCATCTGTCCGCATTGCAAGACGGCCTTCAAAATCGATGAAGCGGGATTCGCTGATATCTTGAAGCAGGTCCGTGATGATGAGTTCGCCCATGAGCTGAAAGAGCGTGAGCGGATGTTCGCCGAGGAAAAAGAGAATGCTATAAAGCTTGCCGAGGCTACCCTTACGAACAAGCTGCAAAGGGATCTCGCGAAGAAGGAGGCGGAGTTGGCCGAACTTGAGGCCAGCAAGGACCGTGAAATCGCCGAGCTTGACGCCAAGAAAGAATCGGAACTGTCGAAAATGAAATCAAAGGTTGAGAACGCCGAGCTGGAGCAGAAACTTGCGGTCACCGAGGCGGTCAATGTGATCGAAAAGGAACGTGATGAGCTGGTAGGCGAGTTGAAAAGCAAGGATACTGAAAAGCAACTCTCCGAGGCAGCGCTCAAAGAAAAATTTGTCACTGAACTGAAGATGAAAGACGACATCATAAAGATGAAAGACGAAGAGATCGCTCTTCGTAAAGATTTGAAAGTTAAGCTTTCGACGAAAATGATTGGTGAAACGCTTGAGCAACATTGTGAAACTGAATTCAATAAACTTCGAGCGACCGGTTTTCAGAGCGCATATTTCGAAAAGGACAATGACTCAAAAACGGGCAGCAAGGGCGACTATATTTATCGCGAAACCGATGATAGTGGCAACGAAATCATTTCTATAATGTTTGAAATGAAGAACGAGAGTGATGAAACTACGACTAAGAAAAAGAATGAGGACTTCTTACGCGAGCTTGATAAGGATCGTACTGAGAAGAAATGCGAGTATGCCGTTCTGGTGACGCTTTTGGAAGCTGAGCATGAGCTTTACAACGCAGGCATCGTGGATGTTTCCCATAAATATTCGAAAATGTATGTCGTCCGTCCGCAATTCTTCATCCCTATCATCACCCTATTGCGCAATGCGGCCTTGAACTCCCTTTCATATAAGGCTGAGCTTGCCCTGGTACGAAATCAGAACGTCGATATTACCCATTTTGAGGAAAATATGACTGCGTTTAAGGAAGGCTTCGCGAAAAATTACCATCTCGCCAGTCGTAAATTCAAAGAAGCAATCGTTGAAATTGACAAGACTATAGACCATCTTCAGAATACTAAAGAAGCGCTCTTGTCGTCCGAAAACAATCTTCGTCTGGCCAACAATAAGGCGGAGGACCTGACAATCAAGAAACTGACGCGCGGCAATCCGACGATGTTGGCAAAGTTCGCGGAGCTGTCTGGTGCTGATACACCTATAAAGACTGAATAAAGAACTGAGTAAGTGGTTCGGAAAAAACAAAAGGGTCGGGTACATGTATTTTTTGAAACCGCTATATTGATGGCGCAAGAATGAGTCTGACCGTTTTTCGAAATTGACCGGGGTCGGTAAAGGTGACGGGTGTCTTTTTATGGGAGAATATATATCGTGGATGCATATGATGGCGTGGCTCAAAAAGGTGCAGTGGGTGGTCGGTCGCGTCGGGGACGTGCTCTTCTCCGTTCTTTCGTTACCGATCGCGTTTCCGCTGTATATCCGGGCGGGATGGACGCAGTTGATCGGGTTTCTCCTGTGGATCTCGTCGATGTTCGTCTTGTTTTCGGTGTATCTCTACGGCATCCGTATTCTCTTCGGTCTCGTCGGATTTTCGTTCGATGCCGAATCGGGATTCGGGTCGCTTCCGGCGGATTCGCACGCGTATTTCGGGACCTGGTTCTTCGCCTGTTTCTTCCCGCTTATGGCCTACTACCTCTTCGTCGTTCGGACGGATCGGCTGGATATGGAAAAGGTCCGAGAACATTTCGCGGAGCATATTCCGACGAAGGCGGAGAAAGAAGAGACCGAACGTGCTCGTCGGCACGCGCGTGAGCATCGGAGTCGGCTCATCGCGTTTTTCATGGTCCGGTTCGGCTGGACGTTCCTTGCGCTCCTTGTCCTGTTCACGGGGCCGGTCCTCATGACGGGGGGAGTCGGTGGTTCCGGTTTTCTCGGCGTCATTCTATTCTCGGCCGTTTCCGCAGCGATGCTTGCCGCGCCTTTTGCCTCTCTTGCTGAGAGCCGGCATCAATCCCGTATCAAGAAAAAGGGAAAAGGCATCAAGGAAAAAACATAGGGGTCGGGTACATGTAGTTCTTGATGAGGATGTATTGATGGTGCAGGAATATGTCTGACTGTTTTTCGAAATCGACCGATTGATTATGTATGTCTTTTTGACGACTTGGTAGGTTGTTGTATACTGTATTGTGAAAGCGATGTAAACAATCATAGAGGCACGTTTCGTTCGTTGAATGTGCCGCAGGCGTATGGCGGATGCATCCGAAATCATTTTCTACGATACCCCGGACGGGGAAACGAAACTCCAGGTCAATCTGGAGGACGAGACCGTGTGGCTGACACAGGCGCAGATGGCGGCTCTTTTCAAGAAGGACGTCCGGACGGTTTCGGAGCATATACGGAATGTGTATGCCGAAGGCGAGCTGTCTGAAGAATCCAGTATGAAAGCCAAATCCGGAAATACCGGAATTGGCTTGGTCAAGCCGACGAAATATTACAATCTTGATGTGATCATTTCGGTCGGCTATCGCGTGAAATCCGTACAGGGGACGCGGTTTCGTATCTGGGCGACGCAGAAATTGCGGGAATATATCGTCAAGGGTTTCGTTATGGACGATGACCGGTTGAAACAGGGCGGCGGGCGTTCACGGTATTTCGAGGAATTATTGCAACGTGTCCGCGATATACGCAGCAGCGAGCGGAATTTCTATCAGAAGGTGACGGATATTTATGCGACCAGCATCGACTACAAAAAGGACGACGTGATGACGCAGGAATTCTTCGCCACCGTACAGAACAAGATGCACTACGCCGTGCATGGCCAGACGGCGGCCGAACTGATCGAAAGTCGGGTGGATGCCGGCAAGCCGTTCATGGGGCTGACGAACTTCAGAGGCGACTATGTCACGACACAAGACATCGGTATCGCCAAAAACTATCTGTCCGAGTCGGAACTGACCCAGTTGAATCTGATCGTGTCGATGTATCTGGATTTTGCCGAATTGCAGGCGATAAATGGCACACCGATGAAGATGGCGGATTGGATCGTGAAGCTGGATGATTTTTTACGGGTGAGCGACAAAAATTGCTTGTGAGTGCCGGAAAGACGAGTCATCAACAAGCTTTGCGAAAGGCGAATGAGGAGTATGGGAAGTACCGGAGAACCGAAGACGGGAACTATATTTCCGATTTTGATCGCGAGATGAAGAAATATCTGAAGAAATGAATATGCCGAACATAGTCGATGTGGAATACGCCCAGACGGGCGAAAGCACGAAGGTAGATGAATTTGGGATGCGGAATCATCTCAATGCCGCGAAGGCCTCGCTACTGCTGTTCGATTCGGATCTCTCGTATGTGCCGGTGCCGGCATTGCCAAAGTGATTACGTCGAAGGGGAACATCATTCGGCGCCCGATCGAATCGAAAGGCTTGCTTGCGGACTTGATACGGAAGGACTGCTGAAGATCTGTGTAATCGTGAATCAAGAAAAATGCCGAAAGGCGTTTTTCTCGTTTTTGAGAAGAATCTGTATATTTGACGTGGTTTCTATTTCGGACTACTATACCAATATATATTGGTATAAAGATATGGAATTCAACTGTTGTGCGGAAAATTCATCGGAGGCGGCGGATATCGAGGAGACATATCGGTTCTTGCGCGCGGTTGCCGATTCGAACCGGCTGAAGATCCTCTGTATCCTCCGGGACGGGCCGAAGTGCGTCTGTGAGATCGCGCCCGCCGCGGGTATATCAGACAAGCTCGCCTCACATCATTTAAGGCAACTGAAGACACTCGGGATCCTGAACGAACGGCGGGAGGGAACGTTTGCGTGGTACGGACTGGAACGCGGAGTCATTCGGGAGTATAAGAAGCTGTTAAGCCGTGTCATACGATAAGATCTATGGAAATTAAGATATTAGGCACAGGATGCCCGAACTGCAAGAGGCTAGAGGAGCATGTGAAACAGGCGATTCAGGAATCGGGGATCGATGCGACCGTGGAGAAGGTGACCGATATGAATGAGATCGTCGCCTATGGAATCATGAGCACACCGGCGCTCGTGGTGGACGGCAGGGTGGTCAGCTATGGAGTCGTCCCGACCGTGGAAGAGACAAAGCGGATTATCGCGGGTGGGACGAAGCCGAAAGAGGGTGAATCTGAGTGCTGCGGTTGTTCGTGTGACGGAAATTGTCGCTGACATATGAGTGAGTACCATCAACATACATCAGCTCAAAAGAGCTTATCATGGGCAGTTATTATAAATGTCGGTATCGTCATTGTGGAAGCCGGTTTTGGTATCATTATCGGGAGTGTCGCCTTGATTTCGGAAGCGGTGCATAACGGCTCCGATATCGGTTCCATGCTTCTCAGTTGGTGGGGAGAGGCGGTCTCGAAAAAGCCGAAAACCGACCGCAAGACATATGGGTATAAGCGGGCCGAAATCATCATCGCATTCGTCAATGGTGGCGTCTTGCTCGGCATAAGTTGCTGGATTTTGATCGAATCGGTTGTCAGGATATTTCATCCTGAGCCGGTGGCGGGGTATGTCATGTTAGTTGTGGCGGGCATTTCCCTTATCGGAAACGGATTGGCGACCTTGATATTGGTAAAGAATATCGGGAAGAATCTCAGTCTAAAAAGCGTTTGGTTGCACTCCTTGCAAGATGTTCTGTTTTCCTTGGGTGTCGTTATCGCGGCCGCGATTATCTCGGTTACCGGCTGGAACTGGATCGATCCCATTGCATCAATCCTTATCTCCATATTCCTGCTCAGGGAAGTCTATTCTATATTGGCACGGTCGGTGAATATACTTTTGGATTCGGTTCCCGCAGATGTGAATTTCGAAGATGTTCGGAAATCGATGCTCGGATGCGACGGAGTGAAAAGCGTCGACGACTTACATATCTGGCAGACGGGCTCCGATGACAGGTTCCTAAGCGCGCATCTTGTCACCGAAGAGATGGATGGTCATGATAGGATCAGGATTTTAGCGAAACTTCGGACTGTCCTTGAGAAAGAGTATTCCATTCACCATCAGACCATACAGATGGTTTCGGAACGGGAAATGCAGTCGGTAGGATTGGAATGTGATCATTGCAACTGATTGAAAACACCATAACTATGTTTTATCCGATCCAACTCCTGGCCGACTGGCTGACCTATTCCATATTTCGTATCGCTCCGAATACGACATTGGCGAACGCGGTCGATTTTTTCATCTTTGATTCGATAAAGATCGTTCTTCTCCTGTTCGTGATCATTTTCGCCGTGTCGATCGTACGATCGTTTCTGCCCCCGGAAAAGATCCGGGATATCCTTTCACATGAGAAAAAACTCGTCGGGCACATCCTGGCTTCGCTTCTGGGAATCGTCACACCGTTTTGTTCCTGCTCCGCGGTACCGCTCTTCCTGGGGTTCGTGCAGGCCGGCGTCCCGCTCGGGACTACGTTCTCTTTCCTGGTCGCCTCTCCGATGATAAACGAGGTGGCATTGGTGTTGCTTCTCGGCATGTTCGGGTGGAAGATCGCCCTCATCTATGTCGTAAGCGGACTCCTGATCGCGATAGGTTCCGGAATCGTTATCGAGAAAATGAATGTCACTTCGCTTCTTGAGATGATCGCGATCGGAAATGCCGGACAACATCTCGACCTTCCTCAACTCGGTTGGAATCAACGGATCCGCTATGCCAAGGAGTACACGGTCGATATCGTGAAAACGGTCTGGCCATACGTCGTACTCGGGGTCGGGCTGGGCGCTTGGATCCACGGGTACGTCCCGGCCGATTTCCTGGCACAATATGCCGGTGCGGGAAAATGGTATGCCGTACCTCTGGCGGTGTTGATCGGCATCCCGCTCTATTCCAATGCGGCGGGTGTGATCCCACTGGTCGGGGCGCTGACCGAGAAGGGTGTCGCCATGGGGACGGCGCTCGCGTTCATGATGGCCGTCACCGCATTGTCACTCCCGGAATTTCTGATCTTACGAAAGGTGATGAAGACAAAACTTATCCTCTTGTTTGCTGGAATCGTCGCGACGGGGATCGTTTTTACGGGGTGTCTGTTCAATATTCTGTTGCATTGAGCCGATGCCTGTCGGAAAACAAGACTGGCAAGCCTGTACGTGTACCCATAAAGCACTTGACAGTCTTTCCCAGCCGTCGTAGTATACCTATACCATAGGTGTAGGTAATACGATAAGGCGAACGGAACCTTATGACGAATGTAAAAGCGACGAGCGTGAAGGATATCGAGAGGGCGAAGATCCTCGTGGCCATACGGAAGGCGCGGACGAGTCTCGGAAAGGTCGAGTCCATGATAGAGGAGGAGCGGGACTGTTTTCCGGTCATCCAGCAGGTGCTCGCGGCCATCGGACTTTTGAAGTCAGCGAATCTCCTCATGCTTGACCGGCATGTCGCGCGACACCTCGACGGGCTCGGGAAAAGGGGCGATACGCTCCGGTCCGAACTGGTCCGCATCGTGAAGACCGCCCAAAGCAAGTGATATCCATTATCCATATTCCCGTATGAAACGAACGTACTTCGTCTCTCTTTTTCTTGTCCTTGCCGCCGCCATCGTCGGTATCGTGACGGTCCGATCGACCAAGGCGGAGCCGGAAGCAGCTATAGTCGCCCAGTCTCCGGTCCGGGTCGAAACGGCAATCGTCTCCTCATTTCATCCGAAACAGTCAACATCAGGATTCGTCTCGGGTGTCCGTCAGGCGGATGTCGCGCCGAAAGTCGGCGGGTACGTCGTGGAGCTCCTCAAGGAAGAGGGTGATTCGGTACGTGCCGGTGAATCGATTGCCGTGCTTGACGGCAGTGAACTGTCGGCCATGAATCAAAGCGCGCAGCTCTCGCTCAATGCTGCGAGCAAATCACTCCGGGAGACGACGGATTTCTATGATCAGAAAGTCGACGAGGCACAGGCCTCGCTCGAGAAGACGAAAAGCGAGTACGCTTCCGGGAGCGTGTCCTCGTACGATCTCGACATCGCCAAGGAAGCGCTGAAGAGCGCGAAGCGGATGCGCGACGCGCAGAATGCCGCCGCATCGGCCGGAAAGGCGGCTGCCCAGGGCGGAGCGCTCGTCGCCAGTGCGTCCGTCGCGGACGTGACCGTTACGGCGCCTTTTGCGGGCGTCATCACCCGCCGATACGTTTCCCTCGGTTCGTTCGTCGCACCCGGAACGCCGATCTATGCCGTTTCGTCGACCGATACGCTCGAGGTGAGCGTCCCGATCGCCGGTGGAATCGTGAAGGATATCCGGAAAGGGGACGAAGTGAGTGTCTTCGCGGAAGGCGCGGATACGCCGGTGACCGGTCGGATCTTTTCCGTGGCGCAGGCGGTCGGCACGACGACCCAGACCTCGATCGCCCGGATCCGCTTTGCCGATCCCGCCGTCTCGGCGCTCCTGTCGCCCGGTCAGTACGTGACCGTCTCCATCCCCGTTGGACTCTCTCACGAATCAATCATGATTCCGGAAAACGCGATCGTACACGAATACGACGATACGTTCGTTTTCACTTTCGTCGACGGTCATGCGACGAAGACGAAAGTCGTCATCGGTGATGAAACCGACGGACGACGCGAGATACGATCGGGCCTGTCTGCCGGGACCGTCGTCATAACCGAGGGATCATACGGACTTCGCGACGGTTCCGTCGTGACGGTCTCCGAATAATCCGGTTCGTGCCTATCATACGAAATTATGCATGAATCGAATCACGACATTCCAGATGAGAACAGAAAACTCGGCGTCGCCGGTCGCATCACCGAAACGTTTCTCCGGAAGCGCGAACTTTCCATCCTCACGATCGTCGTCGTCGCGGCGTGGGGGACACTCTCGTTCGTTTTGACGCCGAAGCAGTACAATCCGGAAATCGTCGCGCCGGCATTTGTCATCGCGACGGATTTTCCGAACGCATCCGCATCCGAAGTGCGCGAGCTGATCACACGTCCGATGGAAGACGCGATATCCGAACTGCCGAAGATTGACGAGATATCCTCGCAAAGCTATCCCGGCGGACGAAGCATGGTCATGGTGAAATTCCTGGTCGGCGCGGACCTTGATCAGGCGAAAACGGCCCTCAATCAGAAGCTTCGGGACCATATGGCGCAAAAACCGATCGGTGCGGCCGATCCGGTCGTCCAGTCGATCGATCCCGAGGACGTGCCGATTCTCGACCTCGGGCTCTCTTCCGATACTCTTTCGGAAAGTTCACTCCGCAAACTTGCGATAGACGTCGCCGACGAACTGAAACGCGCGGACGGCGTCTCCAAGGTCGAAGTCGTGGGAGGTCGGACGAATCATCTGCTCGTCGAACCGAAAAGCGGCGAACTCACGGCACACGGCATATCCCTTCAGGAAATCGCGGGCGTGATTTCGAACGCGAACGGGATCGATTCCGTCGAGCGTCTCGACGGCGCATCCCGCAATCAGACCATATCCGTCGACGGGAATATCCGTGGGACGGACGACCTCGGCAATCTGGTCATCGTGCAAGACCGTGGGGCGGTGCTCCGACTCCGCGATATAGCGGATATCTCGTACGGACCAGGTGAGATCGCAGACTTCGTTTCGCTCTCCGAAAAGGACGGCACCGATGCGCCGGTCGTCCATATCGCGCTTTCCAAACTGAAGGGAACGAACGCGACCGCCGTTTCTAAAGGAGTGCTGTCCCGACTCGATGCGCTCAAGGGCACGATGATTTCCACGGACGTTTCCGTGAAAACGCTTCGGGACGAGGGGGCCGTCGCGGGCGATGAAATATACAAACTCACCTTCGATCTGACGAAGTCAATCGTCGTCGTCGCGGTCCTCCTCATGATGTTCCTCGGATTCCGAAATGCCATGGTCGCGGCAGTATCCATTCCGCTCGTGCTGCTCGCGGTCTTCGGTGCGGGACTGTTGGCTGGGCAGACCGTGAACCGCATCACGCTCTTCGCCCTTATCCTGTCGCTCGGACTCCTGGTGGACGACGCGATCGTCGTCATCGAGAATATCGCACGCTATTTCAGGATGTATCCGGGCGAGAACCGTATCCGTCTTATCGTGCGGGCCGTCGACGAGGTCGGCGGGGCGCTCGCGCTTTCGACGCTGACGATGGCCATCTCGTTCATCCCGATGGCGTTCGTCACCGGTATGATGGGTCCGTATATGGCTCCGATCCCGTTCTTCGTTCCGGCCGCGCTCTTCGCTTCGCTCTTGTTCTCCGTGACCGTGAATCCGTTTCTCGCGCTCATCTTCACACCGAAGGAAAAAACGGACACCAAGACTTCGACGGCACACAAGGAAAATATGTTTCTTCGATTGTTCCAGAAACTTGATGGGAAATACGGCATATTCCTTGCCTCCTTGTTGTCGACGAAAAAGAAGCGGTTGACGGCTATTTTTGTCACCGTAGCGCTCTTTCTGGCATCGGTCATTCTCCCATTCTCACCCTTGGTGCCGTTCCGTATGCTTCCGAAAGCGGACAAGGAACAGTTCTACGTCTATCTCGACTTGCCGACCGGAACGGACGTCTCCGCGACGCGATCCGCCGCCGGGGAAACGGAAAAGACACTTCTTACGATTCCGGAAATCGAGAACGTGGAAAGCTTCGTCGGAGAGGCCCCCGTATCGGATTTCAACGGGCTCTTTAAGGGGAGCTCATCGCGCGTTTTCGGAAATCAGGCGACGCTTCGCGCGAATCTCGTCTTGCAGAGCGAGAGAAACCGCTCTTCCGAAGAGATCGCGTCCGATTTCCGGAAACGTGCCGAAGCGCTTCGGGCCTCGCATCCGGATTATGACGTCCGCATCATGGAAGATCCGCCGGGACCGCCGGTCCTTGCCACGCTCTATCTCAAAGTGAAAGGCGATGATGAACGTGTCCGCGAAAACATGGCACAAGATCTCGAAGAAACTGTCCGCGGTATCGCCGGGACGACCGACATAGATCGGTCGACGCCGCAGCGCGTCCTCGACCGTTCCTATCGGATACTCACCGACAAGGCAGGCTTGCTCGGTGTCGCGCCGACGGACATCGCTTCGACGCTTCACGTCGCGCTTTCCGGAACGGCTGTCGGTTTGTATCACGAGAGCGCATCCCCGGACCTTCGCAAGCCGGAACAGGAATATATCGCCTTGCGTCTCGCACGGGATTCACGGAACGAGGAAAGCGACCTGTCTTCGATCACGGTTACGTCTCGTACCGGCGTGCAAGTCCCACTTTCGGAGCTGCTCGAGAAAACGGATGCCGCATCGGAATTGCCGATCTTCGCGGATGGACGCCAACCGACCGTGTCCGTCTCGGCGGAAATGGAAGGCCGGAGCGTGGTGTATGCGGTACTCGAACTGTTTCCGAAGCTCTTCTCATATCATCTCCCGGATGGCGATGGGAAGCTTGTCTCCTGGTCACCCTTGGGAACGACATACGAGGACACGCGGACCGGCAAACAGTACTCGATAGAAATCGGTGGGGAGTGGAAACTGACCCTCGATGTGTTTCGTGATCTCGGGATAGCGATGGGTGTGGCGATCTTCCTTATCTATTTCGTGCTCGCGGCAAAGACCGAATCGCTCTTCGTCCCACTGCTTATCATGGTCAGCATTCCGCTTGGGCTGATCGGTGTGTTTCCTGGCTTCGCGCTCCTGCACGCCCTCAAAGGTACCTACTTCAACGCGACCTCGATGATCGGCGTCATATCGCTTGCGGGACTGTCGGTGAAAAATGCGGTTATTTTCCTCGAATATCTCGAGCCGCTTAAGGAGGCCGGCAGGCCGCTCAAGGAGGCACTCATCGAGACGGGTCGGGTTCGGCTGTTGCCGATCATCCTGACGTCGCTCACCGCCATCCTCGGGTCGCTCACGATCATCACTGATCCGGTCTGGGAAGGCCTCGCCTGGGCGATCATTTTCGGACTCACGGCCTCGACTTTTCTCACACTCATCATCTTCCCGTTGGTCTATTATGTCTTCGAGAAGAAGAAATGGGACCGTTAAACAATGAATGAAAACCGCTGATTCGGAGCTTGAAGAAGCGAGGAAGTCCACCGAGATCGAGTGGAAACGTATAGGGACGATGTACTGCAAGAAGATGTCATCATTCCCGTCGAGTGCGTACGATCGCTCCGGCTCAAGAAGTTGACTCTATACTGTGGGGGAGTATAATTTTATTGAGTCAGGGAAATATATTCATGCATCGATATCATGAAATGTTTCGCTTGTCGAATTGAAGAGAAATTTAATCGTAAGTATCTATCTCAAATCTCATGTCGAACTGAAATCTGTAAATTTCGAGCGAAAACACTGAAAATCGTCGAGGGCTACTAACTAACCCGAGTAGATTTGAAGGGTTTGTAGCCGAAATTTTCAGATTTCAGACGACAAGCCATATTTTTCGGCTTATTATCGTGGTGAGATTTGAGATAGATACTAAGACACATATATGAAAAACGAAGGAATCATCGAAAGAACTCTCCAGGTCACCATTTCAGCTGCGGCGATATTGGGCGCGCTTTTCTGGGTGGGTGGAACGTTGCGGGTCGTTCTTGTTCTCGTGGCTGCCATAGTCGAAGTGTTCGCCATGTTGGGCGTCTGTCCGCTCTATGCCGTGATCGGAAAAGGGGTCTCGTGTTCGACCGAAAGGCTGACCAAGGGAAGAAAGATATTTTTGTTTCTCTATGCCGGTATCCTTTTGGCGGCGGGTTCGTACGGAAGCGTCTTTTTCACCAAGAAAATCTTCGTCGAGGATTTCAATGCGATGAATGCCGATTATAAGCAGACCTTATTCCTGACCGGACAGGAAAAGCGGAAGGAGTCCGTGGAGAATTACGACAAACTGGTCCGATCGTATGCGATCTTCGAAAACAAGTACTTGTCATACCGTCCGTATTCGCTGAGAGGGGATGCTTCGTTTGATGCCGATCTGAAAAAAATCAAGGGTATCATCGCGAACGCGAAAGACGGCGTGTATGGCGGAGATTTGAAAGCTATGCACCTGGAATTCGAAAAGGTGCGCCCCATTACGCAGGATATTTTCAAGCGCAACGGATTCTCGATGCTGGCAATCGTTCTGGTGGATTTTCATGATTCCATGGAGAAAGTCCTGGATAAGGCGAACGCGAAAGACGCGACTGGAGTCGTCGCAACGTATGATGAGGCGGATGCCAAGCTGTCCGCAGTCGAGCAGGAAGCAAACGACGCCGAAATCCAGGCGATCCGGAAAAATCTCGACGATATCCTGAGACTCGCCAAAGACGGTGCGTCGGAGCAATTGCCCGCGAAGGCCGCGGAATTGAAAAGCAGCTTCGTAAAAGTCTATCTGGTACGGGGCTGATTTCCGATCGTAGAAATTTCCATGTTTTGTCTTATCGATACAACTATGAAAAAGATTTTCACTCCCCGCAGGATCTCACAGGCGATCGTCGTGGCGATCGTCCTGTATCTGACGATTAGTCATATGAGGTTCGGCATCGAAAAGGCCGCGCCGATCGACGCCTATTGTCCGTTCGGGGCGGTCGAAGGATTTTTCACCTATGTGACAACCGGACAGTATCTGCAAAGAATCTATGCCAGCTCGTTCATTTTGCTGGGGATCATCATAGTATTGACCGTGATTTTCGGAAGGGTGTTCTGTTCGTTCCTGTGTCCGCTTGGAGCGATTCAGGAATGGATCCGTGGACTCGGAAGAATGCTCGGAATCAGGAAGGATCTGGAACTGCCGGCGCAGCTTGATCGGTACGCCCGATATCTGAAATACGTGGTCCTGGCGGTCATCGTGTATTTTTCCTATACGGCGGGAGATCTGGTTTTTCGTGCGTACGACCCGTTCAATGCGTTGATGCACCTCGGGGAAGAATTCGATGCAAAGATCGTGGGATATTCGATCTTGGGAATCCTGCTCGTCGTATCGCTGTTTTCGAAGAATATCTGGTGCCGGTATTTTTGTCCGTTGGGCGCATTCCTGGGAATCATCCGAAAAATCAGCCCATTCCGAATCAAGCGGAACGAAACCAGTTGTATCGGTTGTGGGAAATGCGACACCATTTGTCCGGCCGGCCTCGATATATCCACGGTCAAGGAGGTGAATTCTGCGGATTGTATCAGCTGTCTCGGTTGCGTGAAGAATTGCCCGAACAGCAGCCTGAAAGCGACGACATTCGGAAGGGAAGTTTCCAAGAAGCATTTCGGTTGGATGATCATTGCGGCATTTTTCATCCCGCTCGGTATTCTTATGTTGACGCCGCTGTGGCAGACCAAGGCTCCTTCGAACATCGTCACGGATACCGGCGGATTGAATCTTGAAAACCTCCGAGGCAGTAATACCTTGCAATACGTACTCGATACCACCAAAGTCCCGATCTCTTTTTTTCAGGAGAAATTGAAATTACCAGCCGATGTCGATACGTCCATGAAATTGAAGGATATCGGAACGAAATATCAGATAAATAATGTTGAAGGAGCACCAATCGAAGCGGAAGATTTCCGAAAGGTTGTTGAAGAATATTCGGCACTGGTTCCCAATTAGGTTGCTCCCTCCCCGTATTTCTTTCGTATATAGACCATCCAATTCCTGATTTTCGGCAACTCACAACCGGCCAATTCCAAGGGTGATTTCCCTCTCCGATCTGAGAACTCGGATGAGGCGAGTTTGTGAAATCTCCAGTCCAAAAGAATGAGCTTCAGCCATCGTCCGATATTGTCTTCCTTTTTGAATCCTTTCATCAGTCTCGTCTTCCGTTTCACGAGATAGTTAAATCCTTCGAGCGTGTTGTTGAAGGGACTCATCTCAGGATTGTCAAAATGGGTCAAGAGCAGATCGAAGTTCCGTTTCAATACGCCGACGATCCGTTTCAGTTTTTCATACTCCCGATGCTCCTTGGCGTAGGATTGCATCTCGGCAAGTTTCTTAATAGCCTCTTGTTTTGTTGTGGCGAACAATACCGCCTCCACCTTTCGTTTGATTTCTTTGTCCAACTCCGTTTTTGGATGGGTGAATGGGATAATCTGTCCCGCTCTCGAGTATTTGTGAAAGACACAGAGCTGGATGGGGGCATCGGGGTACCCTTCTTTCAATACCTTCAACAAACCAGGGTCCCCATCACAAAAGAAGCCCTTGATAGAGCCATTGATTTCTTCGTGTGCCTGTTTCATGAGAGTCAGATAACTTTTCTCGGATTCTTCTTCGGCTACGTGCCAGGAAACGATGTCGAGCGTCGAGACATCGAGTACGATGAGCAAGACGAAGTCTTGTCCCTGAAGTTTCATCCACGTCCCATCGAGCGCATAGTATCCGGATCGTTTCGGATGAAGCCACGCCGTCACTTCCTGGTGACTCGGGAGATCATCTGCGAGTTTTTCTATGTGTTCGATGAGTATTCGTTTCGTGAAGACATCCTTGTTGAACCAACTT
>Ga0118677_10005754_pt1 | contig 21490 bp, 21 predicted proteins | sample AliMusrvi5mmetaG_FD_86154 | JGI IMG/M metagenome (GOLD analysis project Ga0118677, IMG submission 86154)
GCCATTCACCTAACCCGACGTGCCCGCGGCTTACCATTCTGGTTCTCGCTCGCTGCAAATGGAACGCGCGAATACTCCAGCGCCATGCAGCAGACTCTCGATATTGCCCAACATGCCGCCAAGTTGGTGCGCGAACATCCAAACCTGGAACTGCTCTCTGATCCGAAGTTATCGATTGTCGCCTTCAAACGTATCGGGTGGACCGCCTCCGACTACGAAGCCTGGAGCGACAAGTTACTCGCCGATCAGATCGGCTTCGTCGTTCCCTCGTCGCATAAGGGTGAACCCATACTGCGTTTTGCGATAGTTAATCCATGGACTACTGAAGGTGATATCTCCGAAATTCTCGCGACACTCTAAGGGTTAGCGGTCGAGAACATTCTTGTTGCGATCATAGGTCTGACCTGTTTTCTTGAATGCGATTGCGCTCAGCGCTTCGAGGACAACGCGATTAGCGAGAATCGCTGTGATATCAGCGGTATCGAATGGTGGAGCAACTTCAACAACATCCATACCGACAACAGGTAACTCAAGACAGATGCGGCGCACCGTCTCCAAAAGTTCTCGGCTTGTCATTCCACCAGGTTCGGGCGTGCCAGTCCCTGGCGCCATACCCGGATCCACCACATCAATGTCAACCGATAAGAAGACTCCATCACATTCATCGGTCAAAATCTTGAAGGATTCATCGAGCACCGCATCGAGTCCCCGGTTGTGAATTTCAGTCATCTCATATGAACGCATTCCTTGGTCGCGCATCCACTTGAAAGTGACATCATCGGGCCAGTAGCCGCGCAAACCCAGTTGTAAGAAGCGATCCCCGCGTACGGCGCCACTATTGATCAACTGACGCATCGGCGTTCCATGTCCAACAAGAGCTCCAAATTGGGACTCCGCTGTATCGGCATGGGCATCAAAGTGGACCATGGAAATCCTGCCTTTGCCACGATGGTTCGCGATTCCAGCCACATCTGCGGAAGCGATGGAGTGATCCCCTCCCAAGACAACAATAAATGCTCCGGTGCGCGATACCTTTTCGGTTGCCTCTTCTAAAACCTTGAGTGAGGCTACGAGATCATGACCTGGCATCATCAAATCGCCCGCATCAACTACCTTCAAATCTTTGAGTGCATCAACCCTTAACGCTAAGTGGGGACGTTCTGCATCGTGCGGCAGGTAGTCGCCTCCGCGAATAGCTTGCGGTCCAAACTTGGCTTCGGAGCGATGCGAAGTACCAGAATCAATCGGAGCACCGAGGATTACAACATCAGCATCGGCGTAACTCTCCGGGATATCGAGATCGCACTGCGGAACTCCTAGAAAGGTAAAGGAAGGTCCATACATATTCCCGAGGTTAGCCATGGAGGCAATCGTATCTCAGCGTGCTCAAGCCTTTCTGAGCGGTAATCGCGGACGAAGCGCCCCAGTAAGATTAGGTAGTGATTGCTACCCAGAGTGTTGAACTACGAGCTGGGGCCCGTCTCCTAGTAAAAGATGTCACCGTCCGCATCAACCACGGTGATCGGATCGGATTCGTTGGTCGTAACGGCGCTGGCAAAAGCACGCTCGCGAAGGTACTGGCAGGCGAGTCCTTGCCGGCCGGTGGCCAAGTTCTAAAGACCGGCACTATCGGCTATCTCCCCCAAGATCCCCGTACCGGAGATCAAGACGAGAGCGTCATCAATCGAATTCTCTCTGCTCGTGGCTTAGATCAGATCGTCACGCGCATGCGCAAGGCCGAAGAGGCGATGGCGACCGCGTCTATGGATGAACTCGAAGTTGCAATGGAGCGATACAGCCGCGTCGATCAAGAGTTCAGCGTTGCAGGTGGTTACGGGGCTTCTGCGGAGGCCGAATCGATTGCGATGAACTTGGGACTTCCAGAACGAATTTTCAATGACAGCCTAGATGGACTCTCCGGTGGACAGCGCCGCCGAGTTGAACTTGCTCGCCTGCTCTTTGGTGGATCAGAAACGCTGATCCTGGATGAACCTACAAACCACCTTGATGCAGAATCGATCAACTGGCTCCGCGAATATCTTGGTAAATATTCCGGCGGGTTGGTCATCATCTCCCACGATGTAAACCTGATTGAGACCGTTGTTAATAAGGTCTTCTACATCGACGGAAATAGAAATGTCATAGATGTTTACAACATGGGTTGGAAGAAATATCTCCAGCAACGGGAAGATGATGAACATCGTCGCAAGAAGGAACGTGCTAACGCCGAGAAGAAGGCTGCCATCCTCGCTAAGCAGGGTGAGAAGATGCGCGCCAAGGCTTCCAAGGCTGTCGCCGCTCAGGGCATGTTGCGTCGCGCCGATGCTCTCTTGGCAGGTCTTGAAGATGTACGTAAGTCTGACAAGGTCGCTAAGTTGCGCTTCCCTACCCCCGCGCCGTGCGGCAAGACGCCTCTTATGGCGCATGGACTTTCCAAGTCCTATGGATCTCTAGAAATCTTTACCGATGTGGATCTGGCGATCGATAAGGGTTCACGCGTCGTTATCTTGGGACTCAACGGCGCCGGAAAGACAACGCTTCTTAAGATGTTGGCAGGCGTCACCGAATCAGATACAGGCGAGATTGAACCAGGTCATGGCCTCAAGATTGGTTATTACGCTCAAGAACACGAGATGTTGGATTTTGAGCGCTCCGTATTGGAGAACATGATCTCTTCTGGTGAAGGTGTCGGTGAACCTCAGGCGCGTCAGGTGCTTGGTTCATTCCTCTTTAGCGGAGATGATGTTCAAAAACCCGTGAAAGTGTTGAGCGGCGGCGAGAGAACTCGATTAGCTCTAGCTACCCTGGTGGTCGGCGCGGCTAACTTATTGCTGCTTGATGAGCCAACAAATAACTTGGATCCAGCCTCGCGCGATGAGATTTTGGCGGCTTTATCTGAATATCAAGGCGCAGTAGTAATGGTGACTCACGATGTGGGTGCAGTGGTTGCGCTCAAACCCGAGCGCGTATTGCTGCTACCCGATGGCGATGAAGACCTTTGGAATGATGAGTACTTTGATCTCATCGCCCTCGAATAGTAATTTGTTTTTAAGCGCGCAAGGCCGCGGCAATCTGACGGAAATCCTCCACCAAGATATCAATCTCGTTCTGCTCATGCGCCAAACTGATAAGCCATTGCTCGTCGAGTCCTGGAGGCGTGATGATTCCGCGATTGAGTGACCATAACCATGAAAGTTCAGCTACCTTGAAATCAGTTGCCTTGTAATCACGATAGTTACGAACTGGATCAATCGACCAGGTAATGCATCCCTTGATTCCAAATCCCACGGTGTGCGCAGGCAATTCGTATTCATTGATCACTTCAGTGATGCGATCAAGTGCTTGGTAGTTGAGAGCTTCTGCCTTACCCAAACTTTCGGCTGTACAAACTTTATCCATCGCACGTACACCGGCCATTGCCAATGGGTTTGCGTTGAAAGTACCAAAGTGATGGAAGCGACCATCAGCGATTGCATCCATGATCTCTTTCTTTCCGCCAAATGCAGCAAGTGGCAGTCCGCCACCGATTGATTTCGCTAGACAGATGAGATCGGGCTTAACACCAATACGAGCCGCTGCACCTTTAGGTCCTGCGGTGAGTCCGGTTTTAACTTCATCGAAGATCAAGATGATTCCGTATTGATCGCACAATGCGCGTACTGCAGCGAGGTATCCCTCGTCAGGTAGCACGATTGCAAGATTCTCTAATACCGGCTCCATGATGATGCAAGCGATCGTCTTGTGGTGCTCTTTAAATACCTTTTCGAGGGCAACCAAGTTATTAAAGGGAACAACATAGATCTCGCCAACATTTGCACCCGCAGGAATTACAGGTGTTGGGGCGTCGGCTGGACCAGCTAACTTGAGATCTGGCTTTGCAGAAACGGTTAGTGGGTCGTAGCTACCGTGGTAACCGCCCTCGATCTTTACAAGTCCATCTTTGCCGGAGTAGGCCTTAGCCAAGCGGACGGCGTACATCGTGGCTTCAGTGCCAGAGTTGGCGAAGCGAATCTGATCCACATCAAAGCGCTTACAGATTCGCTCGGCACCATCGCGAGAGATAGGAGATGGCGTTACAAAGAGAGTTCCTGTATCCAGCGCACGCTTAGTCTCGGCAACAACCTCAGGATTGAGGTGCCCGGCGAGCATGGCGCCAAAGCCCATAGAGAGGTCAAGGAGCTTGCGACCATCGACATCGGTCATCCAGGCGCCGTTGGCGCTCACGATTGAGAGTGGATAGGGATCCCAATGTTGGAAACTAGATGGAACGCCTAACGGCATTGAACCGAGGGCAAGGTCGAACTCGATGCGCGAGGCGAAAGAGGACTTTGCAAACCGTTCCCATTCGAGTGCGAGTAGTGATTCAACTCGGCTTACCTCGATCGGACGTGGATTCTTACTTAGCTTTCTAAATGTTTGTGGCTCTAATGTTTGAGTCATTTTCGAACGTTGTGTGCATCGAGGACTCTTGGCTGGTGCCAAGACACGATGACAGTCTCCCTTATAGTTTTCGCTTCCTTTGATTCTCCTTGGACTTATTCAATCTAAATAAGTGACCTAGGACTCAAAAAACGCTATGGCGAAGGTAGCAGATAGTCACTTGAAATTCACCTCTGGCAGGTTATTCAGGGCGCGCCTTGGACTTTTTTGGAATAAAGTTCAACCTTACGCGGTAATTAGCCACACTTTTCGGAAGGTTTTCTATGTCCAGTCAAGAAGTCACAAAGGGTAGTAAGAAACATCATTGGCAGCCAGGTGATGAAGGGCTAGATCCAAATCGTTGGTATGCCCTCGTTGTAATTGCCATTGCATCTTTGATGATCATCCTTGATGCCTCAATCATCAACCTTGCACTTCCAAAGGCACAAGTTGCCCTACATATTTCAAATGCAAACCGTCAATGGGTTGTTACTGCTTACTCACTCGCATTCGGTTCACTCCTTCTTCTTGGTGGACGTATCGCTGACTATGTCGGACGTAAGAGAATCTTTATCATCGGATTAATTGGATTTGCCGGTGCATCTGCACTTGGTGGATTCGCAACCACGCAAGGATTGCTCTTTGCGGCTCGCGGATTGCAAGGTGCATTCGCTGCACTTCTGGCACCATCTGCGCTCTCACTCATTAACGTCACATTCACAGTTCCAAAAGAGCGCGCACGTGCATTTGGTGTTTATGGCGCAATCTCAGGCGGCGGCGCTGCTATCGGCTTGATTGCTGGTGGCGCGCTCACCCAATATGCAAACTGGCGCTGGTGCTTGTTCGTAAATGTGCCTATCGCTGCAATCGCGGTAATCCTTGCTATCCCGAATCTTCATGAGTCAAAGGCTGCTGGAGATAACAAATATGACATTCCAGGTGCACTTACCGTAACTCTGGGACTTATCAGCTTGGTCTATGGATTTAGTCAGGCTGCGAACAATGGGTGGGGCAACCTCCATACATATCCATACTTTGTACTTGCGGCTTTATTTATCGGTGCCTTCTTAGTAGTTGAAACCCAAGTTAATAATCCGCTGCTTCCACTCCGCGTCGTGCGTGAGCGTAACCGCGGCGGCTCTTATCTGACCTCATTGCTCACAGGCACCGGCTTGTTCGCGATGTTCTTGTTCCTCTCTATCTACATGCAGAACTTCTTGCACTACTCACCACTCCGCTCGGGTTTCGCATTCTTGCCATTTAGTGGCGGCATCATTGTTGGTGCGGGTCTTGCTTCCCAGATTCTGCCGAAGATCGGTCCACGCCCAATGATGGTCGGTGGCTTGTTGGTTGGCGCAGTCGGCCTCTGGCTGCTCTCTGGAATCACTCCAACATCCGAGTACGCAAAATCGATTCTCCCAGCGATGATCATCATGTCTCTCGGACTCGCCTTCGTCTTTATCCAGAGCGCCAGTACCGGCCTGCATAACGCGGGCGAGCACGATGCCGGCGTGGCCAGTGCCATGCTCAACACGAGCCAGCAGATCGGTGGCTCACTCGGAGCGGCTCTCCTCAATACGGTTGCTATCTCTTCCGCTTCCACCTATATAGCTGCCCACAAAGCCATGGGAGATAAGGCCGCCATCTACGGCCAGGTCCACGGCTTTAGCACCACCTTCAAGTTCGGTACCGGTTTCTTGATCGCTGCTGCGATCGTCTCGGCAGTGCTGATCAACGCTGGCAAGGACTCTGTAGTCGAAACTCCAGGAGGCGGCGCCCTCTAATTCAGGTTGCAGCACCTACCTTGATGCAATAAATTGCTACTTGCGAATCGTTCGCAAGTAGCAAGGATCAGGAGGAATCCATGAACGCTCCGGCGGATCTCCACAAGAAGAGGTCGAAAAACCCCTTCGCGACTCTCTCTGCAGATGAACGACGTCGCCTGCTGGCGATGTTTGGCGTCATCTTCTTCTTGCTCTTCGGTGGCCTCATCATCATGGCTTTTGCCACCTCGAACCACTACCACCTTGGCGATGGAACGATGTTTGGCTGGGGTACAGGATTTCTAGCGCTCACTCTTGGCATGCGGCACGCCTTCGATGCCGACCATATCTCGGCAATCGACAATACGACTCGTAAATTGATGGCTGAGGGCCAACGTCCAATGGGCGTCGGCTTCTTCTTCTCGCTCGGCCACTCCTCCGTTGTAACGGCCTTGGCAATCATTCTAAATTTTGGAATCAAATCTCTCGGCGTTCAGGTGAAGAACCAAAATTCCAAACTCCACCACTACACCGGACTCATTGGAACTTCTGTCAGCGGCGCCTTCCTTGTACTAATCGCTCTTCTTAACCTCTTGGTTCTGGTCTCTGTGATTAAGGTTTTTGTCGCGATGCGCAAGGGCACTTACAACGAGACAGAACTTGAGAAGCAACTCGATTCGCGCGGATTCATGATGCGCTTCTTCGGTCCAATCGCACGCCGCATCGATAAGAGCTGGAAGATGTATCCGCTCGGCATTCTCTTCGGACTCGGGTTCGATACAGCGACCGAAGTTGCGCTCCTGGTTCTTGCTGGCTCTTCTGTCGTCGCTGGCTTGCCATGGTGGGCGATTCTGGCCTTGCCTATGCTCTTTGCAGGTGGCATGAGCCTTCTGGACACTATCGATGGATCCTTTATGAACTTTGCGTATGGATGGGCCTTCTCTAAGCCCGTGCGTAAGGTGTACTACAACATCGTCATCACTGGTCTCTCCGTGATCGTGGCACTGTTTATTGGTGGCCTTGAAGTAGCCCAGGTATTTGCACAGCAGTTGAATTTCACGGGGGGATTTTGGAACTACGCTCTTGCATTCAATATCAATAAAGCTGGATTTATCATCGTGCTGATGTTTGTAGCCGTATGGGGTCTAGCCCTCCTTGTGTGGCGATTTGGTAAGGTCGAGTCGCGATGGCATGACCATGCGCATAAGGCACAACATGATCGCGGCGAGAGTGAAGATCACGCGGCAGCTGGAATCGAACTCGGTCCGATCACAGAAGGTTTCAAGATTATCTAGACGGGAAATTGAAGAAGGGCGCTTGTTGGAGGAACTCCCCGGCAAGCGCCCTTTTTAATTTGTTGAGCTATTAACGCTCCACTGTGCCCGCAATGAACTCCTCAACGCGCTCGTGAGCAACTTCATCGGTGTACTGCACTGGAGGAGACTTCATGAAGTAGCTAGAAGGTGAGAGCAGCGGTCCGCCGATCTTGCGATCGAGGGCGATCTTTGCGCAACGCAGAGCGTCGATAATGACGCCAGCAGAGTTTGGTGAATCCCATACTTCGAGCTTGTACTCGAGGTTCAGTGGGACATCTCCGAAGGCGCGGCCTTCAAGGCGAACATAGGCCCACTTGCGATCATCGAGCCAGGGGATGTAATCCGAAGGTCCGATGTGAACGTTCTTAGCACCCATATCGTGGTCGAGCTGCGAAGTAACGGACTGGGTCTTTGAGATCTTCTTAGACTCGAGGCGATCGCGCTCCAACATATTCTTGAAGTCCATATTTCCACCAACGTTGAGCTGGTAGGTGCGATCAAGGTGCACTCCACGATCCTGGAACAACTTAGCCATGATGCGGTGGGTGATTGTTGCGCCGACCTGTGACTTGATGTCATCTCCAACGATAGGAAGTCCGGCTTTGGTGAACTTGTCAGCCCAGACTGGGTCAGATGCGATAAAGACTGGAAGAGCGTTAACGAATGCAACGCCTGCATCGATTGCACATTGTGCGTAGTACTTAGCAGCCTCTTCAGATCCAACAGGAAGGTAGCAGATCAGGACGTCGACCTTGCGCTCCTTGAGAGTTGCGACGATATCGACTGGAGCCTCTGTCGACTCAACGATCGTCTCGCGGTAGTAACGACCGAGACCATCGAGGGTGTGGCCACGTTGCACGATGAGGCCAGTTGGCGCTACATCGCAGAACTTAATGGTGTTGTTCTCGGAAGCCCACATTGCATCGGCGAGGTCGAGACCAACCTTCTTGGCGTCAACATCGAATGCAGCAACGAAATTCACGTCGCGAACATGGTAACCACCAAGGACTGCATGCATTAGCCCAGGGATTTCGACATCAGGTGCCGCATCCTTGTAGTAAGTCACGCCTTGGATGAGCGAGTTGGCGCAGTTTCCTACACCGATAATCGCTACGCGGATCTCTTTACTATTAGTCACAGTTTCGTTACTCACAAGGACTTCCTTTCGGTATTGATCATTTCTTGTAACCAAGCGATTTCGCGCTCGGCGGATTCCAATGAGTGACGACGCCACTCAACTAAATAACGGTCGATTCCCTCAGGTGACTTCTCGAGTTCGCTACGAAGGATCTTTGCCTTCTCGTCGAGCTTCTGATGTCGGCCTTCAAGAATTTGGAGTCGATTGCGCTGCGGCGTTGGGCCAAAGAAGGCAAATCGAACTTCAAAGCTTTCATCTTCCCAACTTTCAGGTTCGCTGCTCGCCGAGATTGCTTCAAAGCGAGCGCGCCCCTTAGGGGTGATTGCATAAACGATTCGAGAGCGACGGGTTCCACCAACCTCTGTAGAGAGGCTCTCTTGAATGACCCCGGCATCCAACATGCGGTGGAGTTGGGGGTAGAGCACAGAGAAGGAGAGCGCGCGGAAGGGGCCATAAATGGCTGTCATCCGCTTGCGGAGCTCGTACCCGTGGAGTGGGCCCTGGCTGAGGACGCCAAGAAGGGCGAACTCTAGGGATTCACTTCGCGAGCGCATTAATGGACTCCAACTCTGGGGCAGATCATTCGTTACTATCGATTCGATATAACGAGACGTAACCTATCGATTCGATACAAAACTGTCCACCCCGAACCGCCCCTTTCAACTACCCTATCCGAGTGACTTTGATCATTCCCTCCCGAATCTGGGAGTACGTGGCCGCCTCCAGCCTGATCATCCTCGCCCCAGGTCCCAGCGTGCTCTTCACGATCGCTAGAGCCATCTCCTGGGGCCGTGCCGTGGCTGTAGCGACCGTCCTAGGCAATGCCCTGGGTATGTTCACGATCTCGATCTTTGTCGCGGTGGGCTTAGGACCAATTCTGCAGCGCTATCACGCCGTCTACGTGGGTGTGCAGTGGCTGGGCGCTTTCTATCTCGTCTATCTCGGAGTCGAGGCTATTCGACACTCTAAGGAGCATGCCGAAGCCATGAACGACACCAGCGAGGGTAAGCCGGGCCTCCTTAAGACCATCCGGCAGGGTTATCTTGTAGGTGTTTTAAACCCCAAAAGTCTCGTCTTCTTCGCCGCGATACTCCCCCAATTTATCGATCGCCCGAAGGGCCACCTGACCTCGCAGCTGCTTCTACTCGGTGCAATCTTCTGTGCAATCTGTTTCATCTCGGATGGAGCCTGGGGAATAATCGCGGGCACGATCCGACAATGGCTCTCTTCTGACCCCGCACGTTTGATTCGCCTCCGTGCTGGTGGGGGCTTTGTGATGGTAGGCCTAGGAGTCTTTACCTTTATTAATTCCCTCCTACAGAAATAAGAAAGCCACGTGGCGCACCGCCCACTTGTCACTCCTTTGGTACAGACTTTGCCCATAAATAATCGAGGGTGCATCCCTCTCTCCTAAGAGAAGTAGGTCATCATGGGCGATCCACGCGCCGCTATTAGTCCAAGCCACCTCACCTATGCGTGGGGCGATTGTCATCGCTGCCTCTGGCTGCAGTACAACCATTCCGTCGCCGTGCCGATGACGATGCCGCTTATCGGCGATCTGGCCGATATGCAGGAGCGCTACTTCATTGGAGCCAAGACCTCGGATATGCATCCTGACCTTCCTGAGGGCAAGGTGCACTCACATGGCGGCTGGGTCCTTTCGAAGAACATTGTTGTTGATGGAGTCGACTCCGGCCTCTTTATCCGTGGCAAGTACGACCTGCTCCTGGAATTTGCAGATGGCACATATGGAATCATCGATTGCAAGTTACAGAAGAAGGATTACGACAAGAGTGGCTTCTATGCCCCACAGCTAGAGGCTTACGCCTTTGCACTCGAGAACCCGGCTAAAGATGCGCCCAAGCAGATCTCCCTCATCGGTTTATATACCTGGTCTCTCGATCGCGCCTCTGGAAATCTGGCCGCGGGCTTTGGATATCGCGTAAATAGCTCGTGGTTTCCAGCAGAGCGCAATCCCATCGCTCTACAAGAGCGGCTGTCGGATTTGGTGCGCATGATTCGGGGAGAGTGTCCTCCCGCTAAAGATGGTTGTGGAACGTGCGAGTATGTATCAGCCCGCCGCGAGATCCTAGGGAACGGTTAGTTCTCCTCTTTCTTCTTCTCCGCTGCGAGCGCGCTCTTCGCATCTGAAGCATACATATCTACATAGACCTGACCTGAGATCTTCTGGATACCACGCATGATCTCGTCGGTTACTTGGCGCAGGTAAGCAAGGTCGCTGGAATCACCGTTGAAATACATTGGTTCGCCAAAGACCATCTCGACGCGACGGACTTTAGGAACTACCTGACCTGTTGGTTGAATCTCGGCGGTATTAAACATTGCCACCGGGATCACTGGAGCACCAGAGTCGATTGCCATACGCGCGATGCCAGTGCGACCTTTGAATAGGCGACCATCTGGAGAGCGAGTGCCCTCTGGATAGATGCCGATGCACTGCCCCTCTTCCAGGAGCTTGAGACCAGTGCGAATTGCGGCCTCGCTGCGGCGTCCCCCAGAACGGTCAACGGGTACCTGGCCGAGAGCTTGAAAGGTGATCTTCTTTACGAAGCCCTTAATGCCAGGCGATGTGAAGTACTCGCTCTTTGCCATGAAGGTGACTTTCCGCGGAACGACCAGCGGCATGAAGATCGAGTCACTGAAAGAGAGGTGATTCGAAGCGATGATGACGGGTCCAAGATTCGGCACATGGCGCAAGCCGGTCACCTTGGGGCGGAAGAGCACCATCAAGATCGGGGTTAAGAAGGACTTAAGAAATGTGTAAGCCATGTATCGCCCTCCCCTCTCTTGCAATCCGCCTCGCCGATCGAAACGTCAGGGGTCTAATTTAGGGGTTAATGGCCACCTTGTGACACCATTTGAGCGTGACTCTTATTGCAAACTCCGAAAGTTTCTACCTTTCTGGAGGGAAAACTGGGGTCTTACTCCTCCACGGCTTCACAGGATCGCCTGCATCGGTGCTTCCGTGGGCACAGGGAATTCATGAGGCGGGGTATACCGTCTCGGTCCCGCGCATCGCGGGGCATGGCACCCAGTGGAAGGACCTCAATCGCAGCACCTGGGAAGATTGGTATGACTCCGTTGAGACGGCATTTCTCACTCTCAAAGCCAACTGTGATCGCGTCTTTGTGGGGGGATTCTCGGTCGGCGGCGCCTTAGCACTCAAATTGGCACAGATTCGCGGTAGCGAGATCGAGGGACTCCTGCTCTTAAATCCATCGATCTTCGATGAGAGAAAGTTCTTCAAGCTAGTCCCCGCGCTGAAACACATCCTGCCCTCCGTGAAGGGTGGTCCGAGCGATGTCGCGCAGGCCGGCGCACCAGTTCATGGGTATGGCCGCATCCCTCTAAAAGCGTTGGACTCAGTGCGCAACCTCTGGAAGATCGTCGAGCACGATCTCTATCTCGTCGATCGTCCAATATTGATCGGATATTCGATCAACGACCACGTAGTCAGTCCTAATTGCAGTCACACGATTATTGATAACGTCAGCTCGCCAAGCATTCGCGAAATTATCTTTGAGAGGTCTTTTCACAATGTCTCTCTTGATTATGAAGTTGAAGATCTCATCGCCGAGAGCGTTGAGTACATTCAAGATGTTCTCACCGGAGAGTTCGAGAGCGCCAACCAGAGTGATGAGAATGAACTTATCGATGCAGAGTTCGAGTCGATCGTCTCGCAACTATCGCTCGATGAATCTCATCCGACGACATATTTAGACGAGTTGGATGCACGTGGAGATGAACACTTTGAACATCCCAATCCAAAATTGCCCGAGGTTGACCAAGCGGCGCGAATTGCACTTGTCTGTCTAATCGGCGGCCCTGCTTATTTGTTGCTCGAATACGCCACGGGCTTTACCTTCTTCGGCACAGGGCCTTGGCCCGGTGTGCTCCTCTTTATAGGTGGAGTAGCTCTATCAATTATGCGCCTCGCTCGCAGCGAAGGTGATGAGTTCGACGATGGTGCTGCGGTTTAAAGACTAGCGACGTGCTAGATCTGCAACGCCAACGAGCCCGGCATCGTTTCCAAGTTCGGCGACCAAAACCTTAGGTGCTGGATGCTTCCCATTAAAAGGCATATATTTTTCGATAGCGGCGCGAGTAGGGACCATCAAAAGATCGCCGGCATCAATAACTCCCCCACCGATTACAACGCAAGCGGGATCGACGATGACACAGAGCGAGGCGATGCCTGCACCCAACCAATCACCCGTTGTATTGAATGCTCCGACTGCGATGGGATCTCCCTCGCGGGCAGCATCAGTAATGTGATGTCCCTTAATACCTGCGATCGTTCCATCGCCACGGGCCAGCAGCGCCGCCCCGCCCGCGGGGTCCTTCTCGATCGCTTCCAACAAATGGCGGTGTAGCGCACTACCGGAGGCATATTGTTCGAAGCAGCCCAACTTTCCACATCCGCACAAGAGTCCATTGGGCACAACGCGCATATGTCCGAACTCGGCGGCGACTCCAAATGCCCCGCGATAAAGGGCTCCGTTATTTACAAGTCCCCCGCCGATCCCGGTACCGACGGTGACCATCATCAATTCACTCTCCCCGCGACCGGCCCCATAAACCGCCTCACCCCAGGCTGCAGCGTTGGCATCATTCTCAATAACAACAGGAAGATCAATCTCGCGAGAGATTTCGACTTTGAGGTTTACTCCATTCCAACCAGCAATATTTGGAGTGGCGAGCATGGTCTGGCGATCGGAGGAGACGAATCCGGCAGCAGAGATTCCCACTGACTTTGCGGGGTACTGCGCCAGCAACTCTTGGATTACTCCGATGATGACCTCTGTGAGCTCCGCGCCGCCAGCCTTCGGCGTATCCTCGCGATGCGTGGTCAGAATATTGCCGGTCTGGTCGACAACGCCGCCCAAAACCTTAGTGCCACCAATATCTACGCCGATGCTCAAATTTTCCACGGTGGAAGATTACCTTGCGCATGGCAATGAAAGTTCAGCCCTTTCCCACTAGCGTTCTCGCATGATTGAGACCTACCTACCGGCTCTCGTGCCGCACCCAACGACGGGCAATATCACCAGCATCATCACCGACAAGGTAGCCAAGGAGCCAGGCAGAATTCTGCTCTCCCGCCCTCTGGGTGATGGGTGGCAACCAGTCACGGCCGTGGAGTTTGACCAGGAGATCCGCAGCGTTGCCAAGGGCCTGATTGCCCATGGAATCCACCGTGGAGACCGCGTGGCCATCATGGCGAAGACCCGCTACGAGTGGACGATCCTCGACTTCGCAATTATCTACTGCGGCGCAATCACGGTTCCTATCTACGAGACTTCCAGCGCCGAGCAGGTGCGTTGGATCCTCACAGACTCTGCCAGTTCTATTCTGATCGTTGAATCCCCCAGCCTCGCCCAGTTCGCCAAGCCAGTTCTTCCGGAGAGTTGCCGCGAAGTTCTCGTTATTACTGAAGATGCTGTGGCCAATCTCGTTCACGCTGGACGCGATATTCCCGATTCCGCGGTCGAAGATCGCATCGCTGCACTCGGCCCCGACGATTTGATGACCCTGATCTACACCTCCGGGACCACCGGCAATCCCAAAGGCGTGACATTCACTCATGGGAATTTCATGTCGGAATGTGCGAACGTCGTCCTTTACGCACGTGTCGAATTTCTACGTCCTGGCGGCTCCACTCTCCTCTTCCTGCCGATCGCACACGTATTCGGTCGCATGATCCAATTTGGCGCGATTCACGCGGGCCTCCACCTGGCGCATTGCCAAGATATTAATCGCCTCCCCCAAGACTTGGGAACTTTTAAGCCGACGCTAGTGCTCGCAGTTCCTCGCATCTTCGAAAAGGTTTACAACAGTGCCGAGAACAAAGCCCACGAGGGTGGCAAGAGCAAGATTTTTAAGAAGGCAGTCGACGTTGCCGTTGCCTACTCAGAAGGTATAGATAAAGAGAAGATCTCTCTCACACTGCGCGCCGCGCACCTGCTCTTTGATCGCTTGGTCTATTCAAAGATTCGCGCCGGTCTTGGTGGTCGCGTTGAAGCTGCCTTGTCAGGCGGAGCACCGCTCAGTCCTCGCCTTGGTCACTTCTTTCGCGGAGCGGGTATAAATATTCTCGAAGGCTACGGCCTCACGGAAACAACAGCTGCATCGTCGGTAAATGTCCGTTCTGCCCAGAAGATTGGCAGCGTTGGGCGACCTATCCCTGGCACGCGCATCAAGATCGCATCTGATGGTGAAGTGCTCATTAAGGGACCTATCATCATGCAGGGATATTGGCAGAATGACGCAGCGACCAAAGAGTGCATGACAGAGGATGGCTATTTCAAGAGCGGTGATCTAGGCACCATTGATGACGATGGCTATCTATATATCGTCGGGCGCAAGAAAGAGATCATCGTTACATCGGGCGGAAAGAATGTCGCTCCTGAAATTCTCGAAGATCGCCTCCGTGCACATACCCTCGTCAGTCAATGCATGGTCGTAGGTGATAACAAACCATTTATCGCCGCTCTCATAACTCTCGATCCGGACTCTTTGAAGTCGTGGGCGCTGAGCAACAAAAAGGGCGGCGCTTCGGTCGCTGAGCTTGCGAAAGATCCTGCCTTGATTGATGTCATTCAGGCCGCAGTAGACGAGGCAAATAAGGTCGTTAGCCGCGCCGAGTCGATTCGAAAGTTCACAATCTTGCCCGTCGATTTCACTATCGCTGATGGTCAGTTGACTGCAAAGCTCTCGGTGAAGCGTCACGTGGTCAATCAACAGTTCGCGCGCGAGATCGCCGATTTATTTGGTTGATATCGCTCACGAGCGGGCACGGATCGCCCGTGAACTGCATGACTCGATTGCGCAAGATTTAGCGGCAATTGGTTATGCACTCGATAGCGAGATAGGCCGCTCTGATACACATACTGAATCCCGAAAAGCGCTACGAGCAATTCGGGAGCGAGTCACTACTCTTAACGCCACCGTGCGCGAAGAGATTTTTCGCCTCAGATCTAATCGCGACCACGCTCCGCAGGAACAATTGCTAGCCGAACTGCAATCCCTAGAGGTTGACTTCAAGGTAACTGGGTCGCTTAACGACGATGAAGTCGGTTTAGAGCTAGGGAAAGTGCTTATGGAATTGGTACGCAATGCCATCGCCCACGGCCAGGCAAAAGAGATATCGGTTGATATCCATCCCGGAAGAGTTCTCTTCGAAAGCGATGGCTCCCACGCCAAAGAGCGCAGCGTTGTGGGTTTTGGGCTTACTGGAATCATGGAGCGGTTGATAGAGATTGGGTGGGAGTACACCCTTGCCGAGGACTTTCGCCACGTAGAAATTCGACCGGTGCCTTAGGTGTTAATCCTTATTGTTGACGATCACGAGTTAATTCGAACTGGACTTACTCAAGCGCTGCGCGCGGCCGGCCACAATATTGTTGGAGAGGCTGCCTCCCTTGCAGAGGCGCGGGCACAGCTTCTATTCACAAAGCCGGACCTCGTAATCGTCGATGTGAACTTGCCCGATGGATCAGGTCTTGAATTGATTACGCCACTTCTCAAGTTCGTAGTGCTGACGCTGGGCGATGATCCACAGTCGCTGCGCATTGCCCACCAACGAGGAGCGGCGGCTTATGTACTCAAGGGTGAACCGGTCGGCCACCTGATCTCGATCATCGACCAATTAGAGAACTCTCAATATCACTTCGCCGCACCCGCCCTGCCACAAAATCGTTTCGACCTGACTCAACGCGAATTGGATGTCATTCAAATTTTGCAGACTGGCTGGAGCGCGAAGGAGATGGGCTCGCATCTATTTCTTTCGGAGGCGACGATAAAGAGCCACCTTGCCTCAATTTATAGAAAGTTGGAAGTGAAGAATCGCACTCAGGCGATTGTCGTGGCACTCGCAAACCAATTAATAGCCGAGTAGTACCTCTTTAAATTTCGTGCCCCAGATCGTCCAACTCCAACGCTCTTGCGTCCATGCTCTTCCCTGCCGCCCCATCTCCGCTAATTTCAACGGATGATCTAAGAGGTTATTGATCGCAAGCGCTATCTGATCAATGGAGGTTCCGTCGACGACCTCTCCAGTCTTTCCAACAAGAACTGCATCAGGCGCCCCACCCGACGCTCCTGCAAGAACTGCTACGCCTGAAGCACTAGCTTCCAGATAGACGATTCCCAAACCTTCTACTTCAAGGCCTGCCAGGCGAGAGCGAGAGGGCATCACAAAGAGATCCCCGAGTCTGAAGTAGTCCGGCAACTTGTCGTAGGTGACGCGTCCAACAAAACGTACATACTCTTGCAGTTCATGGTGGCACACCAACTGATCTAACTTCTTCTGTCGCGGACCAACGCCCACAAAGAGCAGAGCCACATCGGGGTGCTGCGCAATAATTTGGGGCAACGCTGCCAATAATTTATCTTGCCCTTTACGGTGTACCAATCTGCCGACGGAAACGAGAACGCTCTTTCCCTGGAGGTCCAACTCCTTGATCAATTTCTCTGACTTGGCAGCGGGTGAGAAGTGGTCAACCGATATGCCAGGGGCAATCTGCACCATGGTGCAATTACCTGCAACGATCGGGGCCATTGCACTGCGAGTGAACTCTCCTAAGTACGTGAGCACATCAATTGATTTGGTGGAGTGAGCGAAGATCTGTTGAAAGGGCGGCACCTTCGCCCACCAGACTTCGTGGCCATGGGTGAGTGCAACTATATGGCGGGCCCCTGCTCTCTTGAGCAATCCAGACATCCACGCCAGTGGCATCGCTGCGCCGAACCAGATTACTTCGCTCTCATAATTGCGCATCGTTGCGCGGACTCGGCGATTTACTGCAGGAGTCGGAAGCAGTATCGAACTCTTATCGCGAATGACAATCACACCTGTCCTGGCACTCAGGGCGGCATCAAAAGCGGCACTCTCTTTTTGGGCGGCGGTGTAGATGACGATCTGAGAGCCATCGAGTTGATCGAGGAGGCCCAATATAAAGGTCTCTATGCCACCAGCTCTTGGACCGAGATCATTTGTTACGAGAAGAATTTTCCGTGGAGGCACCAGGCAAGGCTAGTGGAGGGCAAGGAGCGCGCCCCAAATTCCCCGCGCTGAGCTAGGCGTGAAAACGGAGCGGAGGAACCAATCCCTTATCGGAGAGAGCGGAGATGGCGCTGACCTCAGCGTGGGTGATCTCGGCAGTGGGACGCTCGGAGATGGTGAGGAGAACAGAGACGACGCAGTCCGAACAGGCAAGATCGCGCATTGTGCAGGTATCGCAGTCGATGATCATGTTGCTTAGGTTAAAGAACCCCACTGACACTTAAGGTAACGCCATGAGCTATCGCGTAGCAGCCAACCTCGTCCTCGGGGCAGATGGGTCGAGCACTCTCAGGGGAAGCTCCGCTGGCCTCTCCTTTCCCGCCGATCGAGAGCGCTTTCACCAGCTGCGCAGAGATTTTGGCGCAATTTTGATCGGCGGCAATACCGCTCGAAATGAGCCCTACCAAAAGACTCCGTTGCCGTTGATCGTGCTCACTCGTCAGGGGCTCCCTGATCGCCTTTCAAGTAACCCCATTGCCACTGCTTGGGATCTCTCGTTTAGGGATGCAGTTGCCACGGCGACATCGCAATACGGGGATCTTCTGATCGAGGCAGGCCCTGCTCTCGTCAGCGCCGCGATCTCAGATGGGTTGCTTACCGATCTCTACCTGACTATCTCCGAGCAGATCGGGGGCGAGAACCCCGTGGACCTGGCAGGGCTAACGGCCGGATCGAGCGAAGTCTCGCGCGAATCGGTACCTGGGGGCCTTTTCCTGCACCTCCGACTCGCGCCTTCCCACGATTAACTTCGTTTGAAATTACCCTTAGGGCATGGCCAGCGCGATTAGTTTCGAAGAGATTCTGGCCGATATCAGGGCGATTACTGCCCGCGTGGAGTTGATCCTCGAAGAGATCCCTGCACCGCAAAAGCTCGCCCCCTTTGCCTTCGCCATGACGGCCGATACTGAAGATGAGATCGCTACTGCCAGGCTGGTATTGCTCCATGACCCCGCTGGCCAGGAGGGGTGGGGCGGGGATTTCCGTTGCGTCACCTTTGTGCGGGCCGATGTTGATCATGAGATGGCCTCCGATCCCATGGTTGCCAACGTCGGGTGGAGTTGGCTTATCGAATCTCTCGAAAAATTTGGTTGTCAGTATGTACAACCAAGTGGAACAGTCACCCGCGTTGCGAGTGCATCTTTTGGAACGCTCGGCGAGCGGGCTGATGACTCTGAATTAGAGGTGCGTGCCTCTTGGACTCCGACTGATCCGACCGCAATCGCTGATCACGTTAGAGCTTGGCTGGATCTCCTGGAACGTTGTGCGGGATTGGAACCAATTCCAGAAGGCGTCACTCCCCTCACGCGTAGCCAACTCTCGAAGTAATTCACTCGAATGTCTGAACCCTTATTAACTCCCCGCTCAGGTCTGCCGGAATTAGTTGTCGATCGTAAAGGCTTTCTCGCTGCACTAGAAGCGCTAAAAGGTGGGCACGGACCAATCGCAGTCGATGCCGAACGAGCCTCCGGATATCGTTATAGCCAGCGCGCCTACCTCATCCAAATCTTTCGTCGCGAAGGCGGGCTGCATCTCATCGATCCGATAGCCGTGAGCGACGCTGATCTTTGGAGCGAGATGGACCGCACCTTCAAAGATTGCGAATGGATTATTCATGCCAGCACACAAGATCTTCCCTGCCTGCGCGAACTTGGAATCAATCCCACAATCCTCTTTGATACCGAACTAGGAGGAAGAATTGCTGGCTGCGAAAGAGTCGGACTAGGTCCACTCTCTGAAGCACTCCTAGACATCCAACTTGCAAAAGAACATAGCGCAGTTGATTGGTCGATTAGGCCGCTGCATGAAGATTGGCTCAACTACGCCGCTCTCGATGTAGATGTACTTGTCGATCTGCGCGACGCGGTAGAAAAGCTACTGCGCGATTCGGGAAAGCTGGAGTGGGCCCTAGAAGATTTTGCACAGATCTTGCAGAACCCTCCGGCTCCCCCTCGAGTTGATCCGTGGCGACGTACATCTGGAATGCACAAGGTGCGGGATCGAATGACTCTTGCGATCATCAGAGCTCTCTGGTTCGCACGCGATGACTTTGCACGTCAGATTGATATCGCGCCGGGACGCGTATTCAATGACGAAGCACTTATTGAACTCGCTACTAAGAGGCCGACAAAGGTCGAAGATTTCACCAAGATCGTAAAGAGACGCAGTCGAGTTACTAACGCACCGACAACGGAATGGTTCTCACTCTTACAATCCACTCTTCTTCTCCCCGAGAGTGAACTTCCTGTAGTTCGAACTCCAAGCGTTGGGCTTCCTCCCATCAAACTTTGGAAGGATCGCAATCCGTTGGGTAATGCGCGCCTCTCACATGCCCGTGCAGCAGTCATCAAACGCGCTGGCGAACTAGACCTTCCCGTCGAGAACCTGATTTCACCGGAGGTCATCAGACAACTCACCTGGAAGAACCCGCCCGGATCTGAGTTGGAGCTCTACATTGAGGAGACCCTCGCCTCACACGGAGCTCGCCCATGGCAGATCGCACAGATTGCTCCTGTCCTCACCGAGCCGCTTCTCGCCACCGAGCCGCTAGTGGTTCCAGAACCGGCTGCCGAAGAGGCGCCCGAAGCTGCTGAAGGCGAGTGACCCGAATTACGCAACACTAAAGTTGCGTAATTCGCCGCCTCTCCTTAGGCTCTAGACATGATTCCTACCTTCGTGATCTTCCTGCGGGAGGGCATTGAGGCGGCAATGATCATTGCGATCTTGCTCGCCTACCTCAAGAAGATTGGGCAGGAGAGGCAGTTTCGTGATGTCTATATTGGAGTAATCGCCGCCTTCGGGTTGATCTTTGCAGGTGGAATCGCTGCCTACCTCTTAATAAACCAATACAGCGGTTCTCGGGTCCAGATTTATTTCGAAACCGCTACCTACCTCATCGCCGCTGCAATCCTGACGTACATGACCTTTTGGATGCAGAGCCATGCTCGTGGTCTCTCCCGAGAGCTTCAGGCGAAGAGTGATCTGGCGGTAACTACCGGAGGTCGATGGGGTCTACGGATTCTGGCCTTTCAATCCGTAGGACGCGAAGGGCTAGAGACCATGGTCTTTACCCTCGCCATCATCTTTGCCAACTCAAAGCAATCCGCGGTCCCTCTCGATGGAAACCTGCTCTGGTTGGGTGCACTCCTCGGCTTAGCTACCGCGCTCCTCCTCGCCTTTGGAATCTATCGAATGGGCGCAAAGATCAATATGCGCCTCTTCTTCCGCACTCTTGGAGTTGCCCTCTTTATCTTTGCCGCCGGCCTGCTCTCAGATGCAATCCAAAATCTTCAGGAGTTGAACTGGATTCCATTTATGCACCATCAACTCTGGAATTCATCTGGTTTTGTTGCAGAAGATTCCAATTTTGGGGATGTGCTCCACTCATTACTCGGTTATGCAGAGCGCCCTACCGTCCTACAAGCTTTAGTGTGGATCTCCTACCTGGGAATTGGTAGTTGGCTCTTCTTGCGTATGGGTCGACAGAAAAAGACTGTCTCAGTTTGATTCTTGCCTTATCTCTACTACTTCTGGGCTAAGTTCCAAATCCTTCAACGCGGATGACCAGCTCACCAGTGCACGGGAGATTGTCTGTGCCGTCATTCCCAAATCAGAGAGAATCTCATCGCGCTTAGAGTGTTCGATGAACTCCAAAGGGACACCGATCGAGTGGATGGGAACAGAAAGCCCCTCTTCGCGGAAGAGTTCGGAGATCGTGCTGGCGATGCCACCATGCTTGATGCCGTCTTCGACAACAACGATGCTCTTGTAG
>Ga0118677_10004928_pt3 | contig 21487 bp, 26 predicted proteins | sample AliMusrvi5mmetaG_FD_86154 | JGI IMG/M metagenome (GOLD analysis project Ga0118677, IMG submission 86154)
CGGCAGCCGACCGATCACTGGCCAATGAGGCAGCACTCGAGTCATGGCTGCTTCGAACGATGAGCCAGGCACTCCCGCCAGCGAGCAGGCCGACCACGATGGCGGTCACCACCCACCACCTTCGTCGATGGGCTTTGGGCCGAGACCGGAGGGACGACGGCTGCGCCACGCCGAGCAGCTCTGCGAGGTCATCGATCGTCCCGCCCACGAGGATGGTGGCGTCGAACCGTAGGTGAAGGTGGGACCCGGCCACCCATCCCGCCAGCTCGGTCGCCGTCCGACGACTCGACAGCGTCAGTCCCGTGATCGCTGCCAACGGGATCTGCCAGGCCGCGGCGGGCTCGCCGCCGTAGAGGGCGATGGTCCCGTCGGTGAAGGTGGCGACGACCGAGCTTCCCCCAGCAAGCGGTCCCGCTGACTCGACCAGCTGGGCCCCGGAGGCGGTCACGCGAGAAGCGCGCTCTTGGCCGTCCATCAGCCCGCTCAGAGTTCCCGGGCGACCTCGACGGCGACCTCGCCGGCCGCCGTCACGACTCGATCCAGCTCGGCATCGGTGTGCGCCATCGAGACGAAGAGGATCTCATATGCGCCCGGTGCAAGCGCCACCCGACGGCGGAGCATGGCGTGGAAGAAGGCCGGATAGATGCCGGTGTCAGCGATCACCTTGGCCCCGGCGTAGTCCGATGGCGCAGACCAGTCCCCCGGAGGGGCGACGTAGAGACCGAGCAGTGGTCCGACAGCCGGCACGCACGCCCAGAGCCCTCCATCCCTGATCGCACCGCACAGATCTCGGCCGAAGCGCTGAGCACGATTCGCCAGCTCCTCGTAGTCGGCCGCGGTGACCGAGCTGAGCACAGCCAGTCCGGCGGCGGTGGCAAGCGGGTTCCCCGAGAGCGTGCCCGCTTGGTACACAGGCCCCGCGGGGGCCAGCGAGGCCAAGAGGGCGGCGGACCCGCCAAATGCTCCTACCGGCAGGCCGCCACCGATCACCTTGCCGAAGCACCAGAGGTCCGGGGTGACGCCAGTGAACTCGGCCGCACCGCCCTGCGACAGACGGAAGCCAGTGATGACTTCGTCAAAGATCAACAGCGCGCCAACCCGATCGCACTCGGCTCGGAGCCCCTCAAGAAAACCAGCCACCGGCTTGACGAGGTTCATGTTGGCGGCGACCGGCTCGACGAGGACGCAGGCCACGTCGTCGCTCAGGGTCGGCACCTGGTTGTAGGGCGCGACGATGGTGTCGGCCACGGCAGCGAGCGGCACGCCAGCCGAGCCCGGGAGGCCGAGCTCTGCGACCCCGCTCCCGCCGGCTACCAGCAGGTGGTCGGCGTGCCCGTGGTAGCACCCATCGAACTTCACGATCTTGTCGCGACCTGTCGCGCCTCGAGCCAGACGGACCGCGCTCATCACCGCCTCGGTGCCGGAAGAGACGAACCTGACCTGCTCGAGCCCCGGCACCCTCGCCACGATGGCCTCCGCCAGCAGCACCTCGCCCGGGGTAGGTGCTCCGAAGGTGGTCCCCTTCAGCGCGGCTGTCCGGATCGCCTCGATGACCACCGGGTGCGCGTGGCCGAGCAGGCTCGCCCCGTAGGACTGCACCAGATCCAGATACTCGGTGCCCTCGACGTCGCGGACCAGCGCACCGTGGCCTTCGACCACGGTGTAGGGCGTCCCTCCAACCGAGCGAAAGGAGCGCACCGGTGAGTCGACCCCGCCGGGGATCACCGCCGTCGCTCGCTCGAACCAGCCGGCGTTGGTCGTCGTGCCCTCAGCCATCGAGCCTCGGTGCGATCTCGCGAGCGAAGTACGTCAGGATCATGTCGGCGCCGGCTCGCTTGACAGCCGTCAGCTGCTCGAGCGCCACCGCATCGCCGTCGAGCCAGCCATTGGCAGCCGCGGCCTTGATCATGGAGTACTCCCCGCTGACGTGGTACGCCGCGACCGGGACGTCCACGAAGGCGGCGACATCGGCGATCACGTCGAGGTAGGTCACGGCTGGCTTGACCATCACGATGTCGGCGCCCTCGGCGATGTCGAGTGCCACCTCTCGAAGCGACTCTCGTCGGTTGGCAGGATCCTGCTGGTAGCCCTGCCGGTCACCACCGCCGATGATCTCCACGTCCACGGCCTCGCGGAACGGTCCATAGAGCGCCGAGGCGTACTTCGCTGAGTAGGCGAGGATGCCCACGTCCTGGTGCTCGGCGGCGTCGAGCGCAGCACGGATCGCTCCCACCTGCCCGTCCATCATCCCGCTCGGTGCGACCAGGTCGGCACCTGCGTCTGCCTGCGCCACCGCGGCGGCTTGGTAGCGCTCGAGTGTCGCGTCGTTGTCGACGCTGCCGTCTGGAGCGAGCAGTCCGCAGTGACCGGGGTCGGTGTACTCATCGGGGCACAGATCCGGCAGGAGGACGATCGACTCCCCGAACTCGACGCGGAGCCGCCGCAGCGCGACCTGCACGATGCCCTCCGGATCTGAGGCGCCGCTGCCGACCGCGTCCTTGACCCCCGGCAGTCCGAAGAGCACCACCGCGCTCACGCCCACGTCGAGCAGCGCAGCGGCCTCGGCAACCAGCGACTCGACGGTGTGCTGGTGGTGTCCGGGCAATGACTCGATCGGTCGGGGTGCCGTCAAACCCTCTGCGACGAAGAGCGGTGCGATGAGATCCGACCGCAACAGCCGGCTCTCCGCCACGAGCCGGCGGATAGCCGGAGTACGACGAAGGCGTCGAGGACGGTGCGAGAGGTGCGCCACGTGGGGAAGCCTACGCACCCTCGTCGTCGATGCGAAACGCCGCTCGCACCGCGCCGAGCAGGCCACCTGCGGTCGGCGATGTCGCCACCGAGACAACGGCGACTCCAGCGGTCCTCGCCGCACTCGCCGTCGTCTCGCCGATTGCTGCCACCCGGCGTGGATGGACACCAGCAGCCAGCAGGCTGGTCAGCGCGCTCGGTGCCGCAGCGACGACGCACGATGCCGACAAGAGCACCGTACGGGCTGTGGGCTCGAGTGGTCGAGGTCGGGTCTCGTAGACGACGATCGGTCGCACCTCGTGACCTGCCGCTCGGAGCACCTCGTCGATCTCACTCACTGCGATGCTGCTTCGCGGGAGGACAACCTCAGCCCCGGGCCACGCAGGGAGGCCGATCAGCACTCCAAGCGCGGCGCCACCCTTGCCTGTCCCCACGAGGTCCACCTCGACCCCACCCAAGCGAAGCGCAGCTGCGGTGGCAGGTCCGACCGCCGCGACCTTGAGCGTCGCAGGTCGCTGGCGCCCCTCGAGCGCCGCAGCCACGATTGGTGCGGCGGCTGCAGAGGTCACGGCGATCCATCCGACATGTTCAAGTTCCGAGAGCACGTCCTCGAGCGCAGTGAGGTCATCGACAGGAACCACCTCGGTCGTCGGCACCGTCTCGACATGAAAGCCATCAGCGACGAGGAGGCCCTCGAGCTCCACCGAGAGCGGGCCAGTGCCGAGGACCACGACGGTGCCGGGGTCGGTCTCAGCCACCCCCATCACCTGCGACGTCTCGCGCGACCGCGGCCCCGAGCGCCAGTGCGTCATCGCCGCGATGACGAGCTCGGCGGAGCCGACCTGTCTCCTCGTCGAAGAGGACGCCCCTGAGCTCGAGCTCCCCGTCGTTCTCAGTGCACCACGCACCGACAGGTGCTGTGCAGCCAGCACCGAGCGTGGCGAGGAACGACCGCTCCGCATCGACGCACCGATGAACCGCCTCATCGTCGATCACCCGCACCAGTGCCTCGGCCTGTGTCCCCACCGCAACTTCGACGCCGATGGCACCCTGTGCGACTTGTGGCGTGACCTCCTCGGGGTCGAAGCGTTCCGCGACTAGATCGAGGAGCCCGAGTCGTTCGAGCGCGGCACGGGCTGCCACGACGGCGTCGATGCCATCGGTCCCCGGCTTGGCCAGCCTGCTCGCCATGTTCCCTCGCAGCTCGGTGAAGTCGAGATCAGGGCGGAGCGAGGCGAGGAGCGCCTTGCGCCTTGGTGAGCCTGTCGCCACCAAGGCGCCTGGACCGAGACCAGCCAGCGACCGACCGACGAGGACGTCTGCTGGATCGACCCGCTCGGGGATCGCAGCGAGCACCAGCCCGACTGGTGTCGCCGACGGGAGATCCTTGGCCGAGTGGACCGCGAGATCGGCTCGTCCCTCAAGCACCGCGAGCTGGACTTCCTTGGCGAAGATGCCCTGGCCTCCGATCTCATGGAGCGGGACGTCGAGCCGCCTGTCGCCGACGGTCTCGACCACAACGATCTCGACAGAGAGGCTGTTGTGGACCGCCTCGAGCATGTGCGCCACCGTCGTGGCCTGTGCCATGGCCAGCGGCGAGCCGCGAGAGGCGAGGCGCAGCCGGCTGTCGCTCACCATCTCCTCAGAGTCCGAAGAGAATGCGCGCTGCCTCGACCAGGCGCTCGCCTCGCGGGGTGCCGGCGCTGTCCTTGAGCGCGACAGTCGGCTCATGGACCACCTTGGCGAGGATCGATCGGGTCAGCGCCTCGACCGCCTCTCGCTGCGCGTCGGTAAGCTCTCCGAGCTCAGAGATCCGTCGCTCGAGCTCTGCTGACCGGATCCCCTCAAGCCGCTCCCGAAGCGCCACCACCATTGGTGCTGCACCTCGACCTCGCTGGTCCTCTGTGAAGCGGGCCACCTCATCGGCGACGATCGTCTCGGCGGCGGAGATCTCGCTGCGGCGCTCGCCGACGGCGCGATCGATCACCTCGCGCAGGTCGCCGATGTCGAGCAGCTCGACCCCGTCGAGCTCATCGAGCGCCTGCTCGGCGTTGCGCGGCATCCCGAGGTCCACGATCAGGAGCTCGTCAGTCGTGCGTCCTTCGAGGTGACTAACGCCGAGCAGTGGCTCGTCGGTCTCAGCTGCACAGACCACGAGGCGAGCGGTGGCGAGCTCGCGGGCCAGATCATCGAGACCGGCCGCCCGGGCACTCACCGCCAGGCCTGAGCCGCCGACGAGCTCCTCGGCGGTCCCGATCGTCCGATTGACCACGGTGAGCGAGCCCACCCTGGGTGACTGACGTTCGTCGCTCAGCGCGGCGACGACGCCAGCCCCGAGGCCGCCGGCGCCGAGGACGACGGCGTGTGCGCCGTCAAGCTCGTCCCCGAGCCGCTGGCGAGCCATCTCGACCGCTGCATAGGAGAACGAGGTCGTCCCTCGAGCGATCCCGGTCTCTGAGCGGACCCGCCGGCCGGCGGCGACGGCATGACGGAAGAGCGAGGTGAGCATTGGACCAGCGGTCCCCTCGTCCACCGCACGCTCGAGCGAGCGGCGGACCTGGCCGAGCACCTCGGTCTCTCCGGGCACCGCCGACTCCAAGCCGGCGGAGATCTTGAAGAGATGACTTGCCACGCCACGGTCGAAGTAGACCGACTCGAGATCCTCGACCGTTGCGGCCGACAGTCCTGAGCGATCGGCGAGCAGCGTGGTCACGTCGTCGACCGCATCGTGGAACCTGTCGACGACCGCATAGACCTCGGTTCGCAGGCAGGTGGATACGAGAGCCACCTCACGAACGTTCTCGTAGGCAGCCAGCTGGGCGAGGACCTTGCCGACCTCGGGATCGGGCACGGTGACGCGCTCGAGCACATCGAGCGGCGTCTTCGAATGCTCAAGGCCGATGACCACGACGGACATGCGTCCAGCTCTCCCTCTCTCGGTGCCCCGATGCTACGACCTAGCGCCACGCTCCTCAGCGGCGGGAGTCCATGGGAGGCCAATCGGCTGGATACCGACGCTCGACATCGCACCAGCATCAGGGTGATCGGTGAGCGCGAAGTGGCTGAGGACCTGGAGCTCGATCGAGAGATCGACGTAGCGGACCCTGATCTGCGGCGGCGTCATCAAGACGGTGGGGGCGAAGTTGAGCAACGAGCCTGCACCCAGGGCAACCAGCTGGTCTGCTGCATCCTGGGCAGCTGAAGCCGGGGTGGCGATGATGCCGATGGCGACCTTGTCGGCGAGCCGAGCCGGAAGTTCGTCGAAGCGGACCACGGTGTGCCCGGAGATCTCGGTCCCGAGGATCCGAGGATCGGTGTCGACGAGGCCGACGAGCCGGTAACCGCGGGCGAGGAAGCCCCGTGCGTTGATGAGGGCACGCCCGAGGTTGCCGATGCCCACGATGACCACCGGCCAGTCCTGGTCGACACCCATGACCTCGCTAATGCCACGGACGAGTTGGGCCGCGTCGTAGCCGGTCCCACGTGTCCCCAGCTGGCCGAGGTGGGCTAAGTCCTTTCGAACCTTGGCGGCGGTGACCCCCGCGAGCGCAGCAAGCTGCTCCGACGAGACCGTGGACTGACCGGTCCGGGCGAGCTCAGCGGCGATCCGCTGGTAGATCGGCAATCGAGCCACGGTGGGCTCGGGGATGACCCCAGATCGCTGTCGCTCAGGTGCCATTGTGGAAGCGTAGCGACGGCGCCACTCCCACGTCAGCGCCCAAGTGACCGCGATCGTTCGGCTGCCGTGAGGACCGCCTCGATGTAGGCCGACCGCACACTGCGAGCCTCGAGGCTGCGGAGTGCTGCGGCGGTGGTGCCCCCAGGCGACGTCACCATGGCGCGCAATTCCTCTGGGCTCTCATCAGATTCGACCAGCAGGCGGCCCGCTCCAAGGATCGTCTCGGTGGCGAGGACCCGGGCGATCTCTCTTGGCAAGCCTGCGGTGACCCCGGCCTCGATCAGGGCCTCAGCCATCATGAACACATACGCCGGTCCAGAACCCGACAGACCGGTCACGGCGTCGAGGTGCTTCTCGGGAAGCCGAACCACCGTGCCGACCGCTCGCAGCAGGTCCTCGGCCCAGTCGAGGTCGTCCTTCGTGACGTGGCTGCCGCCAGAGATCACGGTGACGCCTGCGCCGACCAGCGCCGGGGTGTTGGGCATGGCCCGGACCACAGGCAGCGGCCCTGGCAGCGTGCCCTCGAGTCGTGCAGCCGAAATGCCGGCTACTACCGAGAGGATCCGTCGTACACCGAGGCCCCCTGCCAGTCGGGTTGCAGCCTCCGCCACCTCGGGCTTGACCGCGATCAGGGCGCTGGTCGATGGCCCGACGTGGCCGAGCTCAGGAGAGTCCACGAGCTGCAGCTCGTCGTGGGCGAGTCGCAGCATGGCCCGTCGCTCAGGATCAGGCTCGACGACGAGGATCTGGGCGGCGCCGAGCTTGCCCGACGCGATGATCCCCTCGAGCAGCGCCGTGCCCATCCTGCCGCCGCCAACGATGATGAGCTCTGCCGTCATCCCTTCACCCTATCGAGGGCAACCGTCACCCCCTGCGAGGGCGACGGCGATACTGCCCCGGGAACCCGAGCGTCATCGCCGTTGGGAAGTGATCGTCGACGTAGAGCACCGAACAGCCACAGATGCGATCGAGCTCCTCTTCATCGAGGAGCGATGCGGGCACACGACCGACCAGGTAGATGGCGTCCTCAGGCCCGAAGGCAAACGCCATCTGGATCAGTTGGGCGTTGCGTCGAAGCAGGTAGGTGAGGACCTGCTCGACGTTCTCCTCGGGGGCCGGCATGAGTTGCGTCTCGTAGTGGAGCGTGCGCTGGTGGTACGTCAGCCACAGGGTGATGAAGTCCTTCTCCTCGCCCTTGAACCGCAAGAGCCATCGATGAGAGGCGGTCCGGTCGGTGACCTCGATCCGCTCAAAGGCCACGAGCGGCCCGTCGCCGGCAAGCTCGGTCTCAGCCCAAGCGTCGATGAGCGCGACGACTGCCGCCCGCTCCTCAGGTTCAGAGAGCTCGATGCCGGGCATCGTTTAGCCGCAGCTCAGGAGCTGCCGGCTGACGAGCTCCTCGGTCAGCTCGGTCATCTGCGCCGCAGCGGAACGCCAGGTGTAGCGCTGTGCCATGAGCACCGATGCCGTTGAGAAACGCATCGCCCCGATCGGCGACGCCACCGTCGCCTCGATCGCCGAAGCGTAGGCGGCAGGATCTGGCGCGTCGATCAAGAAGCCCGTCGACCCCTGGTCGACGAGCGTCGTCAGCCCACCGACGGCGGCGGCGACCACTGGCGTCCCGCAGGCGGCTGATTCGAGCGCGACCAAGCCGAAGCTCTCAGATCGAGAGGGGCACACCGTGACATCAGCGGCCCGGTAGTACGACGAGAGAAGCTCATGGGGCTGGGGCGGCCGGAAGATCACTCGGTCGCTGAGCCCGAGCTGGACGACCATCTCGACGAGCTCGGCTTGGGTCGCTTCGCCAGCGACGCCGCTCGGTCCTCCCACGATCACCAGCGAGGCGTCGCGCCCTCGCTCAAGAAGCTCTGCGAGCGCCCCCACCGCGACGTGCGCCCCCTTGAGCGGCTGGATCCGGCCGACGAAGAGGAGCAGCGACCCCGTTGGTGGCAGCTCAAGGGCGCGTCGGGCCTGCTGGCGATCACCTGGAGCGAAGAAGGCGTGATCGACGCCGGGCGGGATGATGGCGATGCGCGCCGGGTCCGCTTGGTACAACGAGGCGATCTGGTCCGCCTCGACGGTGCATGAGGCCAAAATGGCATCAGAGCAGCCGATCACGGCGGCCTCGGCCGCTGCTCTGCGCTCAGAGAGGCGTGCATCGACCTCTTCGGGCATAGCTTCCGCCTTGACCCGGTCGAGGGTGTGGAAGGTAGAGAGCAGAGGGATGTCCAGCTCGTGCTTGATGATGTGGCCAGCGATGCCTGAGAGCCAATAGTTGGCGTGCACGGCATGATACGGACCACCCTGGCCGGCGGGGATCGGCAGTCCTGACGGCGTCGTCATGGCGGTCAACACTCTGTCGGTGAACTCCGGGACGAGCGAGTCGAGCTGCTCCTTAGGAACTGGCGCCTGTGGTCCTGCCACGACGTGATGGACACGCAGACCGGGCTCCACCTCGACGATCGGCGGCTGTGATGGATCGTCCAACCTGGTGAAGACATCGCACTCGGAACCTGAGCGAGCGAGGGCGGCTGCCATCTCACGTACATAGACGTTCATGCCGCCGCCGTCGCCTGTGCCTGGTTGGGCGAGCGGCGAGGTGTGCAGCGAGAGGATCGCTAGCCTGGACATCAGGTTCGACCCTACAGATCGACGTCGTCGGAACGTACGGCGACGTCGTCACCAACGAAGGAGCGATAGATCTGGATCAACGCCTGCTTCTGATCTGGGGACAGATTCGGATCGGCATGAATGTGCACCTCAAGATCACCCCCCCGCTCGGTCTCCAGGATTCCGGCCCTGACGTAGAGCGTCTCCGCAGAAATGGCCAGGCCCTTGGCGATCTGTTGGAGGATCTCGGCTGAAGGGCGTCGCAGCCCCCGCTCGATCTGGGAGAGGTATGGATTGGAGATCCCCGCAAGCTCAGAGAGCCGTCGCAAGGAGAGCCGGCTCGAGGCCCGCTGCTCCCTGATGAACGAGCCGAGGTCGCGGAGCCGGTCAGCGGGATCGGTCGACACAGGTCAAGCGTAGACCCGCCACCATCCGTGGGATCTGCTCAGGCGAGATTGCTGTTCGCGAAGTCCCAGTTAATGAGGTTCTCGATGACCGACTCGACGTACTTTGGTCGGGCGTTGCGGTAATCCACGTAATACGCGTGCTCCCAGACGTCGATCGTCAGAATCGCCTTGGCCGAGTGCTTCATCGGAAGGTCTGCGTTTGCGGTCTTTAGGATCGAGAGGCCCGAACCGTCCTCGATGAGCCAAGCCCAACCCGAACCGAACTGAGTGATCGCTGCCTGTGAAAATTCGGTGACGAAGTCCTCGTAGGAACCAAACGCCGAACCGATCTTGTCGGCGATCTCGCCGGTCGGGGCGCCACCACCGCTCGGTGAGAGAGAGTTCCAGTAGAAGGTGTGATTCCAGACCTGCGCTGCGTTGTTGAAGAGCCCACCATCAGAGCTCAGGATGATCTCCTCGAGCGACTTCGAGGCGTCGTCGGTCCCCTCCACGAGGTTGTTGAGGTTGGTCACATAGGTCTGGTGGTGCTTGCCGTAGTGAAACTCGAGCGTCTCTTTCGAGATGTGCGGCGCCAAGGCGTCGAGCTCATAGGGAAGCGGCGGAAGTTCGAAGGACATTGATACCCCTTTGTGTCGTCTCGGAGATAGTTGCAACCTACCATCGGCCATTCCAATCCTGACCCAGCCAGTGCCCTTTGGCCATACCTATCTTTGATCGGTTGAAGTTCTCGCCCGCTTGCGTGGATCTATGGCGGAGGCTGGTGCCCGGCACGTTGCGCTTGATGCTTAGGCCAGAGAACGTGGCCCAAAGAGGAACCTGCTCGGGAAAGTTCCTCCGAGCCGGGACCTGTGTCAGGTGTCGGTGCTCGTCTGGGCGCAACGACCGCAGTGAACAGCGGCCGGCGCACCCGCCAGCAACTCCTTGAGTGGCTCCCCGCACTCCTCGCAACGGCCGTAGGTCCCGTCGTCCAAGCGAGCCATCGCTGCCTCGACGGCGTCGAGGGTGCCGCTCAGCTCGTCGAGCTCTCGAGTTGCATCATCCATCGTTCTCCCCCTTGCCCAACGGTGCCTCCGCCGAAGCAGCGGCCTCCTGGGCGGCTCGTGCCCGTGAGAAGCGAGCGGCACCCAGGTTCGAGACCAGCAGCGCCACGACGGTGACCAGATAGAGCTGCCCCACCATGGCCTCGAAGGTCGCAAGGCTCCGCCCAAGACCTGTGGCCGCAGTGAGGTCGCCGTAGCCCACGGTGGTGATGGTGGCAAACGAGAAGTACAGGAATTGCCCGGGCTGCGCGTGGTGCATCTGGGCGAAGAACGGGGAAGTCGATGCCCCTTGGATCAAGGTGAACGTGTAAGTGAAGAAGAAGCCAAGCATGACGTAGAGGCACAGCGCAGCGAGGACTGTCTGGACGTCGAGCGTGCGCCGCCGGATGACGCTGGCAATGATGACAAAGGGGGCGACCAGGATCAGCAGCGCGCTCATCGAAGAGGTGAGCACCAGAGTGTTTGTCGAGCCAGCAGACGCGTGTGCGATGCCAGCAGAAATTGCCGTGATCGAGCAAATCACCGCGACGACGAAGACGATCCGCCGCGCGCCGGACGCGGAGAGCGTGACCAAGAGGGTGACCGACTCGATGATGATCGTCACCAAGGGACCGAAGCGTCCAGCAGGCGAGACCCCGATGAAGAAGTACGTCACGAACAGCAGCAGCAGCACAAGGCTGAACCGATAGCTGGCATCGTCGAACTCGATGAGTCGTGCGGCCCGTCGCTTTGTCGCGCGACCGCTCTTGTCCGCGTCGTCGGCCACCTCGTCGCTCATGCCACCTCCTCGATTGGGTGCATCCGCCTCCCTTGATGTTGGAGGACCACGACGACGAGGTGGGTGATGCTCTCACTCCAGGGTGGAGCGGTGCGATGAAGAGCGAGGCGAGCGAACCGGTCAAGAACGTCGTCCTCTCTGTGTCTCCGAGTCGAACCTGAAGCAGATCGGCGACTGTGTCCATCTCTACCGGCATGGCCCATCTGCTAAATCTGATGCTCCGTCAGATCCGCGATCTAGGATCCAAGCGCGTTCGTCGACAGGGGGAAGCACATGCTCATGAAGGACAAGACTGCCGTAGTGACCGGCGTCGGTGTCGGGCTGGGCCGGGAGGTCGCTGCTGCGCTCCTGGCACAGGGGGCCAAGGTCGTCATCGCAGCGAGAAATCAGGACCGCCTCACCGAGGCTGCCGCTGCGCTTGACCCATCTGGCGAGAACGTGCTCGCACATGTCACCGACATCGGCGATCAAGATTCATGCAACGACCTGGCCGCCGCAGCGCTGGATCGCTTCGGTTCGATTGACGCACTCGTTCAAGTTGCCGCCCGAGAGGACGCATTCGGCGGAGTCCTCGACGCAGATCTGGAGAGATGGACCCAGGCGTTCGAGACGAACGTCGTCGGCGCCATGCACGCCATTCGCGCCTGCGCGCCTGCACTCAAGGAGCGACAGGGGGCGATCGTGCTGGTGGGCAGCCAATCGATGTTCAAACCATCCCTTCCACAGGCCGGCTACGGGGCCTCAAAGGGCGCCCTGCTCACCACGATGTACTACCTCGCCGACGAGCTCGGGCCTGAGGGCATCAGGGTCAATACCGTGGTCCCGAGCTGGATGTGGGGGCCCAACGTCGAGATGTTCGTCGACTTCCGCGCTTCGTCCGAGAGCAAGACGCGCGACGAGGTCCTCGGGGAGATCACCGGGAGCTTCCCGTTGAGGAGGATGACCGAGGATGGCGAAGTCGCTGATGCTGCGGTCTTTTTCTGTAGCTCGCTCTCAAGGGGCATCACGGGCCAGAACCTGCTGGTGAACTGCGGCGAGATGATGCGATGACGGTCGAGCCACTCTTCGACGGCATCGAAGTGGGCATCGTGACCACGCAGCCTGAGCTGCTCGCCGAGTTCTACGGCGGGTTCCTTGGTCTCGAGTCTCGAGGAGAGCTCGAGTTCACGGGAGGCCGGCAACTGCGCTTCGGCTTCGGGCCGAACATCATCAAGCTCGTCGCCTACGACGCCGATCCACCGGCCGGAGCAGTAGCCGGAGGCGGACCAGCCCAAGCTGGCATCCGTTACGTCTCGCTCGGCGCGGCGAATCTGGCCGAGGTCGCCCAAGACGCAGAGGTGGCGGGTGTCGATGTGCTCGTTCCTCCAACAGACTTTCCAGCATTTCCAGGCTTCGGCTTCTGCTTTCTCGCCGACCCAGAGGGCAATGCCGTCGAGCTGTTCGGGCCGTTCGAAGCTGGTAGCACTAGCTAGAGCGAGTGAATGACTGCCGCGGGATTCGCATACGTCCTTGGAGTCCGGCGCTCATCCAGCGCAGTCAGTTGGTCAGGACGGCGGCGGCGCGCTGGGTCGCCCTAAAGTCAATGCGGGGCCGCTAGCTCATCGGGAAGAGCAGGGGACTTTTAATCCCAAGGTGCCGGGATCGAGACCCGGGCGGCCCACCAGTAATACCAAGGGTTCTGCCCTGTTCAGTCTGTCGGCGCACAGAGGCGTCGCGCGGAATAATTGCACCATCGCGATTCTTCCGGCTGAATGGAGCACGAAGGTCGCTCCAGGTGGCGTTCGATCCGAACTGAATCAGATGGCGTCGCATCTAACCGGTATTAGGGGAGCGTGCGCAATATTGATCAGGCCGTTGACGGGTGAAGTGGGCTGGGTCCCCGGCGTAAAGTGACAATCGATGCCGAACATCTGGTCCGGATTGACCATCGACTGCATTGACCCTGAAAGAGTGGCTCAGTTTTGGAGCGCCCTGCTCCGCAGACCGCTTGGGTCCTCTGAACCTGGCTGGGTCTACCTGGGTGAGCGCGGTGACCCGCAACCTCGCCTCGTATTTCAAGCAGTGGCAGAGCCGAAAACGGGCAAGGTTCGCATTCACTTGGACGTCACGGTTGATGATATCGAAGCAGCAATTAATGAGGTCAATGCTCTCGGTGGCCGCTTCACAGGCGAGCGACATGTCTACGCCGAGGGGACCGTCGTTATCATGGCCGATCCAGAGGGTCATGAGTTCTGCCTAGTTCAATACAACTAATTCTTCCGGCTGCTGGGACTCACTGCCGGCGATCGGGGACGTGTGCAATCCTCGATCAGCCCGCTGCACCAAGGGCCGCTAGCGCCTCATCGATTCGGATGAACATTCTTCCCTCGGGATCTCCAGCCACATCCTTGAATCCAAAGCGCGCATAGAAAGCTCGAGCACTTTCATCGATCGGGTCAACGGCAATGAACCTCGCAGCAACGTGCAGACCTGCGTCAGCGGCTCGCTCGACAGCTTCGACGAGCAGGTCGCGGCCGAGTCCTTGCCCTTGCTGGGAGTCGGCGATCGCGAGCCGCGCGAGGAGAACCATCCCAATGTCGTAGCCGGGAAGTCCACGGCCGTACTTGGCCGGAAGCGACTGCTTGCGCACACCTCCCATCGTGAGTGCGTAGTAACCGACGATGGTGTCAGCATCATCGATCAGGAGGTAAGTGCGAGAGAGGTTTCTCCGTTGGTTCTCCTTCGCATGATCATGGAGCCAGGTGTCGAGTGCCTTTACACCGCACGAGAAGCCTGTGAACTCGTGGGTTGCGTTCAATCGTTCAACACGCACTCAATCAACTCGCTTGAGCCGCCGAGCCTTGCGTGCCTGCTTGACGAGGACCTCTGGGGCTCGAACAGGGGCATCAAGTGCATCGAGAAACTGAGAGAAGACGGATTCCTCAAGCTCGATGGCTCGGTGAGTTTCAACGATCTCCACTGCATCAGACATCGCACGGTCCAAAAGGAACTCGGTTACCGAGACGCCGGCCAGTCCTGCAGCCTCGACCAACACATCATCATCTGCTGAAGAGATCCGGACTTCCCTGCGCTTGTCTTTGACCGTCATGGTTTCCTCCTGGCTGTACGTACAAGTGTACGGGAGTATCCGAAAGAGTCAAGCCGCCGACAGCTCAACACAGCGGATGCAGCCAGGTGCGGGCATCCGCGGCAGAGCCCGGGCCCCGTGCCGAGGATTCGAAGGGTGAAAGGCGCCTATCGCAAGCACAAACGTGGTCAGACCACCAGGCCCCACTCCAATCCGGAGAGCCTGGTCACCTGCCACCATCCTCATTCGAATCGATCGCACTGAGCCGCCGAGACTCTCGTGACCTCACGTCGCCCAAGTGCAGGCACGTCACTCAGCGAGCTGGCGCTCTACGACTCAGCAGGTCCGATCGCTCTGCCAGTCACGAGTGGAGATTGGGATTCTGAGTCCCAAGCCGATCAACCTTCGGAGCTCGAATCGCTGAGTGATGGGTGCCCCCGATCGCACGCCCTAAAATCGCGTTGCACCATTTCGTTGCACCAACGCAGGCAAATTGCACGGAATCAGGGGGTCTCAGCGGAATCTGACCGCTCAGAACCCCAGTATTTAGGCCTGTACGGATGCAGTGGACAAGTACGTCGGGACTTTTAATCCCAAGGTGCCGGGATCGAGACCCGGGCGGCCCACTGAATTCCAGCATCGCGTGCACAAATCGGTGGCAAGCAGCGCCTAGAGATCTTGCCGTCCTCTGTCCAACGCCAGGCACGGCATGAGGCACTTTCATTGCTAGTGACGCATCGGTCGCCTAGGTTAGGGACGTGCCCTTGTCGAAGCGGCTCTCATGGATGACGTCCCGCCGAGTGGTGGAGAAGTGACCTTCGGCTGGCTGTGATCGTAGAGGGTGTCGTCGGGTATGTCACCCGGTTGGTCTCAGCCCCAGAAGAAGCCGGTGGGATCCTCGTCGAGCTCTTCGAGGAGGACCTCCAAATGCTGATGGCCATCGAGCCAGAGGCAGTCTTCCCAGCGGCCCTCATCGTCGGTGGTCAGCAGCGTCCAGGAGGCGTCTTGCTCGAGGCGAAGACGAGCGAGCGGCATCGCCGACCACTCCCCACCTCCGAAGTAGGGAGCGCGTCGCTCGGTGACGGTCATCTCATTGGCCTCGACGCTGAAATCGAGGCGCGCCTGGTCAGCCACCTCGGGCCCGAGGCGGGCGTCGAGGATCGCTCGAAGTGCTTCGATCGCCTCTGAGGGGATCTCCTCGGCGCCCATGGGCCCCGAGGCTAGTGATCTCAGCCGGCGAGAGCCCTTGGCTCGAGGTCTCCTGGCTCGATGAGCTCAGCTCCCTCGGTCTCCATGCGCCGCAGCTGCGCCATGGAGGTCTCCGACAGGTAGCGGCGATCTGCGACTGCCCACTCGTCGTGGGACTCGACGATCACGGCGGTCACCAGGCGATCGACGCTGGCGTCGTTGGGGAACACGCCGACGACGTCGGTGCGTCGCTTGATCTCGCGGTGGAGCCGCTCCAAGGGGTTCGTCGACCAGATCTTGCGCCAGTGCGCCTCAGGGAAGCCGGCGAAGGCCAAGAGATCCTCTCGGGCGCCCTGCAGCATGTCGGCGACGTCACCGAAGCGCTCGGCCAAGGTGGCGGTGATCCGATCGAACTGCTCGGCGACTGAGGCGGCGTCGGGCTGGGCGAAGATCGTCTGGATCGCTGCGATGACCATGTGGGTGTTGGCCCGGCTGACCCGGGCGAGCACGTTGCGCATGAAGTGGACCCGGCAGCGCTGCCAGGCAGAGCCGAGCATGACCGTCTCAATGGCCTTGCGGAGACCCAGGTGCTGGTCGGAGATCACGAGGCGCACCCCTCTGAGCCCTCGGGCCCGTAGAGAGCGGAGGAACTCGGTCCAGAACGCCCCGTCCTCTGAGTCGCCGACCGCGGTGCCCAAGACCTCACGGCGCCCGTCCATCGAGACCCCCGTAGCCACCACGACCGCCCTTGAGGTGACGTGGCCATCGACGCGCCCCTTGAGATAGGTGGCGTCCAAGAAGACGTAGGGGAACTCGACGTGGCCGAGATCCCTCGTGCGGAAGGCCTCGAGCTCGTGATCAAGCTCAGCGCAGATCCTCGAGACCTCGGACTTCGAGATGCCCGTTTCCAAGCCCAGGGCGACGACGAGGTCGTCGACCTTCCTCGTCGAGACCCCGTGGACGTAGGCCTCCATCACCACGGCGTAGAGAGCCTTGTCGATCCTGCGACGACGCTCCAAGATCGAAGGGAAGAAGCTGCCCTTGCGAAGCTTGGGGATCTTGAGCTCGACGTCGCCAGCCTTGGTCGAGACCAGGCGGTCTCGGTGGCCGTTGCGCTGGGTGGTCCTCGTCTCGCTCCGCTCGAAGCGCTCGGCGCCGATCTGAGCCGTGGCTTCCGCGTCGATCAGCGCTTGGAGCAGCATCTCGACGCTCTTGCGCACCACGTCGATGTCGCCACCGGAGCGGATCGCATCGAGCAGGTTGTTCAGGTCACTATTGGTGATGGCCATCGGGTGGTCCTCCTTGGTTGAGCTTGGTGGTTCAACCGAAGATCACCCGGTGGCCGCCGCAACTGGCGGACCCCCGGGAACTACACCACTCGAAGGGACATCAACAATTCGATCCACAAGGGGAGTGACAACGTGCGATTTCAACATGGAGTACGGGCATCCTTGTTGACAATGGTCTTGTCACTTGGCGTCATCGCGACGGGATGTTCTGCTAGTGGATCGTCCACTGCGCCCTCGGACTCCAAGGTCAGCCAACCAAAGGCCACCCTCAGCCCGGCCGCTCGTGCGCATCTCGCCAAGCAGGTGAAGACCGGCGTCCAGTCGCTCCTTGGAGTCCTTAATGCCGGACAGGGAACGTTCTCGAACGGAACGCTGGTGCTCTCCAACATCGACCCCGTCGCACTGACATTCACCGACCGGCCTGCAAGAGCGGCAAGCCTCTCTGAGATCCCGAGCTTCCTCAGCACGTTCTGGACTGGTCAGACGCCACCGAACGTGGCGATCCAATTGGTCGGCGCACCGACAAGCGCCGACGCCGCGATCTTGATGCTTGCGGATCCGCACTATGACAGCGTCGCCAAGACGCTGAGCTTTCAGGCCACGATCATTCCACCGAGCAACGCTGCCATTGTCTCGCATTGGATTGGGCTGCGGAAGCAGGTTGCGCTGGCAGACAAAGCGCTTCCATCGAGCTTTGGTCGATCCGTGCTCTTCGTCGATGACGCCACCTCAGGCTCGCTGCGGTCACTCCTGCAGACTGCCGAAACCCAATTGATCGGAAACACCCCATATCCGACCTGGAGTATCGCCCAGCAACTCCAAAAGGAATACGGATTCGCCCGGAGCGCCTGTTATCAGTACGTCCAACAGATCCTTCCGGAGCTCCAAAAAGTACGAGTGGCCGGCATTGCTGCTCAATCAGAGCTGGCTAGTGGGCAGCCCGTGACCGTTCAAGAGGTGAAGGCGGCGTTCGCCGTGGCGGAGCAAGGAGAATTGTTCTCGAGAAATATCGTCACGCAATTTCATGAACACTGCCCCTGATGAGTTCCAGCATGAAGGCGTCGGACGGGTCCTGACGACTGTCAAGATCTGGACCGCGGTCGTTTGCGACCTGGTCATTGACGACACAACCCTCGGCACTTGGGTCAGCACCGAACAGGAGCGAGCAACCAAGTGTTTCGATCCAGAACCCTCTCAATCTTGATTCACCCCAAGCCAGCGGCTCCACGGCATGAACGCGTGCACATCGGCACCATCGCGTGCAATCCGACATCGTTCTGAGTTCAACGACTCCCATTCCGGGACCGCCGATAATGTACATTATGTCAAGTTACAGAGATTCGTCGGCAGATGCGACCGATCTCCCGCATCTCCCCTCATCGAACCTACGATGCGCCCATGGGCGATGACGTGTCGAGCGACGGCGCAGAGTCTGGCGAGCTCATCGCAGCCCGTCAGGAATCGCTCGTCCGGTCTGCCGGCGGCGCGACACCCAGTGTCGGCGCCACTGGGGCGTTCCAGCTTGGCCATCAGGGCCCGATCTCACGCAGCGCACGGCGGCTTCGCTTCGTGGTGGGGCTTGGCGTCACCCTCGGCGGACTCGTGCTCCTGGTGGTCGGGGCGGTGACCGCAGCGAATGGAGGTCAGCGAGCACATGAGCTCGGGCTGCTCCTCCTTGGTGCTCTCGGCGTCCTCTGCGGCGCAGCCTCGCTTATCGACACCAAGCGAGCTCGAGTGGCGACCGACGAACCGGACGTTGCGACGTCCTAGGGACGCCGACCAGAGAGGTCGAGCAGGAGAGTCTGGACGTCGGACCCCTCGGCAATCGATCCAGAGGGACCGTCGCCGAACAGGCCGATGGAACCGATGAACGGCGCCATCGGGGAGAGGTCGTCATACGCGCGCTGCGCCAGCGCCGGCGGAATCGAGGCGTCGACCTTGAGCGCCGTAGCCAGGTCCCAGCTGTGGAGGACGAGATCGCCGACCCTGAAGCTGAGCAGCTGGCTCGCCGGGACGTCACCGATGGGATGGTGGACGATCGTGTCGGAGGCGATCGGACCCTCAAGGGCCGCCACTGCCCCGCCAAGGGCATGCCGGCACGTCGAGATCAGCTCGTCATCGCCTGGGAGCGGGGCACCGATCGCTTGCGACGCCTGCTCCTGGGTGCAGCCATCGACGAGGGCGATCGCCATGGTGCTGCCGGAGGTGACATGCCCGATCAGCTCCCGCACGTTCCAACCCTCACAGGGAGTCGGGTCATCCAAGTTGGCCTCGGTGGCGAGGTCGAGGAGCCTCAAGAAGTTGTCGGTTGCGTCGATGAGTGCCTGATCACGATCCATTCCGCGACCCTAGACCGCTCCTCGACTGGGCGCCCGGTGACCGTCGCCTCAACTTGCCACAGGTAGCGTTGCGCGATGGCTGCACGGCGAGACGGCAACGATGCCCCCTTCGGCGAGTTTGATCCCGGTAAGCAGCTGGCCGACGAGCACAGTCCCTACATGCTCGATCCGGAGATCGACTCCACCCCGGCTCCACCTCCGGTCGTTGTGGGGTGGCACCTCCTGGCCGTCTTCCTCGGCGGCGCCATTGGCACAGGGCTTCGCTATGCGGTGATCAAGGCGGCAGGGGTCCCCGCCACCTCACTCCCCTGGCAGATCATGGTGATCAACTCGTCAGGCGCTTTTGTGATGGGCCTGTTCGCGGGATCCTTGTTCGTGAAGCGGGCCGATCTGGTGACGCTGCGCCTGTTCATCGCACCTGGCCTCCTCGGCGGCTGGACCACCTACTCGTCGGTGATCGCAGCCACCTTGACCCTCGCCCACAGTGGCCGACCTCTCGAGGCTGTCCTCGCCATGGGCGTCGCGCTGGTCGTGCCACCACTGGCGGCGTTGCTCGGCATGGTCGTGACCGGCTGGCAATGGGCAGGAAGGCGATCATGATCCTGGCTCTCTTGATCATGGGGGCTGGCGGGGTCGGCGCCGTGCTGCGGCACCTCCTCGACTCCGCCGTGAGCCGTCGCTACGGCTCCGAGATCCCGTGGGGCATCATCGTGGTGAACGTGATCGGCTCGTTCGCGGCGGGCATCCTTCTCGGGGCCACGACCTACGAGGTCATCTCCCCCACCACCGCCGCCGTGATCTTGGTCGGCCTCCTCGGCGGGTTCACCACTGCATCGACGCTCGCCTACGACACCGCTCGGCTGGTGACCGATCGGCGCCTCCTCGCCGCGCTCGGCGTCCAAGGAGGGACCCTCATCCTCGCCCTCGCCGCCGGGATCATTGGCCTGATCCTCGGCGCACCGCTCGGCAGCTAGCCAGCCTGGCGAGCGTCCTCGGTCGGGATCAAGGTCCTCGCAGCCCTCGCCTCGTCGACGCGTCGCACAGGGGTACGAGTCGGTGCCTCAGTGAGCCGCTCAGGTGTCTCGCGTGCCTCGATCGCGATCTCGTCGAGTGCCTGGGCGATCGCCTCGAGCGTCTGGAGGCTCTCGGTCTCGGTCGGCTCGAACATCAGCGCCTCGTCGACGATCAACGGGAAGTAGACGGTCGGCGAGTGAAAGCCATGCTCGAGGAGCCGCTTCGCCACGTCGATGGCCTTGACGCCGGTCGAGCGCTTGAGCGCCGAGCCGGTCACCACCACCTCGTGCATGCAGGTCCTGTCATAGGCCGCTGGGTAGTGCTCGGCGATCCGCTTGCGGAGCCAGTTGGCGTTGAGGACGGCACGCTCTGCCACCCGGCGCAGGCCATCAGCTCCATGGACCTTGAGGTAGGTGAGCGCACGCGCCAGGACCAATGCGTTGCCGTGCCAGCCGTGCACACGACCGATCGATTGTGGCGGCGTCGACCAGCCGTAGGTCCCATCATCGAGCCTCGTCGGCTTGGGGCCAGGGAGGAATTCCGCGACACGAGCCGAGACGGCCACAGGTCCAGCACCTGGCCCGCCTCCGCCGTGCGGTGTGGCGAAGGTCTTGTGCAGGTTCATGTGGATGATGTCGAAGCCCATGTCGCCGGGCCGCACGACGCCCAAGATGGCGTTGAGGTTGGCACCGTCGTAGTACAAGAGGCCACCGACCTCATGGACTGCGGCCGCGATCTCGGCGATGTCCTCTTCAAAGAGCCCCGCAGTGTTCGGGTTGGTCAACATGATGCCGGCGACATCGGGCCCAAGCGCTGCTCGGAGCGCCTCGAGGTTGACCAGCCCGCGCTCGTCGGTCGGGATGGTGGTGACCTCGTAGCCGCCGAGCGTCGCAGATGCGGGGTTCGTGCCATGTGCCGAATCTGGGATCAGGACCCGACGACGGCGATCGCCATTCGCCTCGTGATACGCACCCATCAGGAGCAGGCCGGTCAGCTCGCCGGCTGCACCGGCAGACGGCTGGAGGGTCGCAGCCGCCATCCCCGTCACCTCACACAGCGTCTCCTCGAGCTCCACCATGAGTTCAAGCCAGCCCTGGATGAGCGGCGCCGGCGCCCCTGGATGGACGTCGGCGAGGCCCGGGAGGCCGGCGATCTCATCGCAGAGCTTCGGGTTGTACTTCATGGTGCACGACCCCAAGGGATACGCACCGAGGTCGACAGAGAACTGCCGGTGGCTCAATCGCGTGAAGTGGGCGACGAGGTCGCGCTCTGAGACCTCTGCGATCTCGGTGGGCTCATCCTTGAGCACGTCTGCGCCCAGCAGC
>Ga0118677_10005755_pt1 | contig 21486 bp, 18 predicted proteins | sample AliMusrvi5mmetaG_FD_86154 | JGI IMG/M metagenome (GOLD analysis project Ga0118677, IMG submission 86154)
AGCTCCGACTTGTTTCGCAAGTAGCGAATCCTGATGATGAGTTCTATGGATTCTTTAGGCCAACCGTCAACGCATGGGTGAGGTGCGATACTGAAAGCGCTCGAAGAGATTCGACATAATTGCCGCCACCTCGCACTGCCTTAGACGGTGACACTGCATAACATGAAATTCCGGGACCGAAAGGGCCGGTTTTCCGAGGATCGGTAAGGTAACGGTTATGGAGCTTGGGCGTTGGCTTGTTTGCTCGTATTTAGTTACGATAAAATACATTATCAGTATTAAAATACTTAAAAACAATTGATTTTTTTGATCAAAAACCTTGCAGCTTTTCTGTTAGCTCTGGTGTTGATATTACCTTTTCAATTTAAATGACGTTGCTGGTAACAGCTATAGGATAGAACACCGTAAAACCATCTTCTATCAACAGCAACCAATAGAAGGGCCGGAACACATACCATGATTTTTTTTAGTTGAATATACTGAGGGATATGAGGTCAAAGGGCTGGCTTGGCCTAGGCGCTAACGTGGCTATGATTCTAGCAGTCAAGTTCCAACTAGTTATCATAATGGGAGACAAATTTTTTTATGTGTTTGGGCGAAATCCAGCAGATCTTACGCAATATGCCGACCATAGCAATGGGCGTCGCAAATATCCTTTAGTAGACTTGGTTGTTTGTCATGGTGACTTTCTGAACGCTGACCACAAATATGTCCAAAAAATAAGAGCGTGAAGGGGTTTGGGACATACGAAGATATTATGATACGTGATCGTGAAATGTATGTTTCCTAATGCCAATCCTAAAGCGACCCCAAGAGGGTTCCAAGTGCAGTCTCTGATTTTACGCATACACTGTATTTTTTATTAACTTGAAAAAGTTTTTAGCGAGATCGAATCGGTTTCAATACCCAACTTTTTCTTGCAATGATTCAAAAAATCAGTTCCAGTTTGCGCTCAATTCTGTTTTTTGGAAAAGAAAAAGCAGTATCTCAAGCAACTTCTCAAACAAAAACAGTAGAAACTCCTGAAGTTCAAAAATTACGTGAAGCTACCGAACTGGGAGATGCAGAGGCTCAGTATAATCTCGGTGTGATGTACGATAATGGTCAAGGTGTCGTAAAAGACAAGGATGAAGCTGTGAATTGGTATCGCCGTGCTGCTGAGCAGGGACATGCACCGGAATATATCAACTAAGATGTCGCTTTTTTTGAAAAAAATTATTCAACTTTATCCGGGTTCAGAACCACTTTCTGCAGAACTTTCCATCACTTTACCGATCGGGAACTCTAACGTTCAGGATAGGGGTCGCCTCAGAAAAGGGAATTTAAAGTACGTTTAGCCTGTTTTGCAGATCTTGATTCATTTATGCAAAAGCACATCTAATGACTCAAAACATATCCAAATAATCAGTTAACACGAAATAGCTCAGTCATGAGCCATGGAAAAGGAAAACTTAAAACCTGATAAAATAGACTGATGTTCCGGAAGAAACTCTATAACACATAAAGTATTATTTTAATTGCTCTTGTAAGATATTTTCAATTTCTTAACGTACTTTATCCTCCGAATTCTGAGGTGACCCCATGTAGGAATATATTAGGGATCATATCAGTCTGAGAGGTTCTTTCACTGCCCAATGACTAACAAATTTCTTGTCCGTATGTTTTTATCCTTTTTATAAACTTTAATCAAATGACGTTGGGAGTGAGTGCAATGTCTGACACTGAAAGCTTTGAAATATTCGGGATAACGGAAAAATATCAAAACAAAGAGCAGGAGCAGAATGGAGATCATATTCTGTATCGAGTTATTCCTGAAGAGGATCTTGTGGTGGCATTACTTGCTGATGGAGTAAGTAACTCACCCTGCGATTTTCTCTCATCAAAGACAGCTTGTGAGACATTTATGCAAGATTTTCTTGTTGCCTCGAAGTCTGATCTGGAAGAAAGAATCCTTCATGCCATGCGGGAGGCTCATTATGCTGTTTTGAATCATGCAGCACATCATGGGATGCTTTGTGCTTTTGCTGCTGTTGTTTGGCGTATTGGGGAAGATGATTTTTACTTTATAAATATTGGCGATACAAGGATTTATAAAGTGAGTGGAGAAACCTCTGAGCAGATTACTGAAGATGAGGCTGATACTGTGTTTTTAAGGAGAGGTTCAAAAATAGCAACAGATGGTTCTGGCCAAATTCTTACCCGAAGGGTGATTACGAATGCAGTTGGGTCAAAAATGTGCAGGATAACGGTTCGAAAGGGTGTGTGGCAAGAAGGTGAATTGATCATTCTTGCGTCTGACGGCTTTTACAATATTTACGAAATCATTGATGAAGTCCGGATTAAAATTTCGGAAAATAAAACGCTCTCAACAGCTCTATCAAAAGTATGGGTCAATAACATGGAAGGTTTCGAGGACGATAACTCAATCATAGTGTTGAGATCGTAATGGTCGGATATTGGTTGTTTTTTCATCTTTGACACCCTTATACGTCGTCGGCGGAGACCATGTGACATACGTCAATACTGTCAGCTTAATATCGGATTTTGTTTTGCAATAGTATTATAATTGGATACCTTAAAAGTGTATTAGTATTGTAGATACTAGTGTGATTTTCAGTTTTTTGTTCACTGAAGGGAGTTGACGATTTGAACTATGCACGATATTAGTACTCCTGATTACGTTTCTTTTCCTACTAGCTTGCCGCTGCGCTTACAACACTTCCTGATATCTTTTTCGCCTTTTCCGGGACTGAGGCGATTATCCTGTTTCTTGTTGCTCGTCTTAAGGTTCATAATCATCGGACGCTTTAGAGCCGTTTATCTTTGATAATATGGAGTGGTTGTTAGCGATAATAAAATATCTGTTTATTGCGATTCTTCTTTCTGTATACCCTATTGGACTCGAAACCAATAAAGTCAGATACAAAGTAACGCCTGTTATAGTTTATGCAATCATCGGGATTAATGTCTTGATCTATCTGATCATGATCCTCGGAGACTGGCTTAACTATAGAGGTTTTTATAATGATGTTATCAATGCATTTGGATTTTTACCAGCGGCGTTTCTTACATCCAATACAGAAAACGGTGCGGGGGATGCGTTTGCCATAGGAATGGCATTTCTTTCACTGGTGACGCATCAGTTTCTTCATGGTGGTTTTTTGCATTTATTAGGCAATATGATGGCGCTTAATCTTTTTGGCCCTCAAGTTGAAGCAGGGCAAAACATTAAGTTCCGTGGACAAGCCAAAACTCCGTACAATACTTTTTTTCCATTTATAATCTTTTACCTTTTATGCGGGCTGGGAGCAGTTCTCACCCATTTTACCGTTGCCTGTTTTTCCGGAAGCGAATCAGCAGTTAATACCGTGCTTGTAGGGGCCTCTGGTGCAATATCCGGCATCATTGGAGCCCATCTTGTTGGCCTCTGGTCTGACTATAATCGAGCACGTATTTCAGTTCTCTTCATATTCAATTTCACTATAAATGTAAGCTGGTATATCCTTTACTGGGCAGGTTTACAGTTTGCGATGCTTCTTATTTATGGCGCAGGTGGCACGGTAAGCTTTTCAGCTCATGTTGGAGGTTTCTTTACCGGTATCATAGTATGGTATTTTGTGACTCCCTGGGTAAATAACATGACGAAAGCAAATGTCCGGGGTTGGTTTCGCAGCAAACGCAAAGGAGGAAGCAGGTGAAACGTTATTTGTTGATGATTCTTTTATTAGCTGTGTTTGTTTCCGGCGGTTTTTTCGTATACAAGCAATATGAGGCATCGATACCTAAAGCTTTTGTCCAAAGTAGCAGGCCAAAGTTTGATATTTTTCTTCTTATTGACCATTCCGGAAGTATGAAAGGTGACAGCATGGATCCTATTCCTTCAGATCCGGATGGAATTCGTGTCAAGGCGGCTAAATATTTTGTGGACTATCTGCAGCACTTTTCTGATCCATCAAGTATCCATCGTATCAGTATTATCAACTTCGGCAGTGACACTCCGGAAGACAAACAAATACCTCTTACTCCCATAAACACTGCCCAGAAGGCAAAAGAGATTAAAGACAAAATTCAGGAATACTCACTTGGATATACAAATTTTCTTCAGGCCGTTCGTAAAGCAAATGAATTTTTTCAGAAGGACCAGGTAGCTGGTGATGCCCGTCAGCCAGTTATCATCATATTTACAGATGGTGAGCCTAAAGATACTCGCGGACTTTCCAAGGACGCTTACTTTAAGGAGCTGGAAGATTATATCAACAGCAATATGAAAAACATGAAGTTGCCAGGAGTAGCACGTCAAATTTCATATAAAATTTATGTCATTGGTCTTGACGCCCGAGGTGCATATTGGCAACGTGACGCAGATCAATGGAATCGGCTTACTTCTAATGGAGCTTCGCTATTAGCTCAAGCAAGCGAAGAGGAGCTGGAAGCCCGCTATGGTAAAATCATAGAAACATTATTTTCCACGCAGGCTGGGGAGTGGAAAGACCTTAAGGCAGGTGAAGAACTCAAATTTATCATTCCTCCTTATGTTGAAAAAGCAATAATTACCGTTAAAAAGGATCTTAAGCTACAAAATCAAAAACTGGCAATACATACTCCTTCAGGAGAACTTCTGAAGGAAGGCAAAAAGCTTCAGTCAAGTCCGGGTGGAGGTATTACACTCTATGCGCTTGTGGAACCTCAGGCCGGAGAATGGAAGCTAAGCATCTCTCCAAGCGGCAAGGTTCGAGTCAAGAGTGATTTGCTTCCTATACGCTTGGAAATAACAAAGCCTCAACCTAGCCACCCTTTAGGTGAACCCATAGACTTTGCAGTCACATTTCTCCGTTCTGATGGGCACCCGATAACCCCATTGGAGCAATATCCCATTTCTTTATCAGCGTCAGTTAAAAAACCTGACGGTTCGATTATGAGACCGTCCTTCAAGGAAGAACGTGACCGACACGGATATTATCGCTCTGAAAAGCCACTACCAGCAGCAGTTGCAGGTATATATGAGATAACATGCGAAGTTAATGTTGGTTCATTCTTGCAAACAGGCAATTTCACACTTTCAAAAACTGTACTGCCTGTTGAAGTAAATCCAATAGTTTACTTTAAACCGTCAACCCCATCCGGGAATAAACCGCATAGTCTCTGGAATATACTTTCGTTCTGGAAAAGGAGCCCGATTATTGTTGAAGGCAATTTGATGCGCGCCGGCAAAGTTATATCCGCGAGCGAGACAGCTCCTTACAATAGAGATGAATTGGTACTGGCACAGGTTGAGCGAGAAAAAGGGCAAGGGGTTACAGACGTAGAATTTTTAAAATACCAGGAATCATCCAACTCATTCCGGGGTGTGCTTCAAACCAGTAACAGCCTCTATCCCGGTACTCACAATCTTTTTACCCGGATTGAAATCCCTGCTTCTAACGGCATAAAACAGGTGAGAGAGGATAACTCTGAATTTATTGTTCGTTACGGTAGTGGCATCATTGCTTGGGTCATTTTGGCTTATTCTCTGTTGTATGCGATCGGACAGATACTTCTCAGAATTTTGCGGGCACCACTGGTTGGTCAATTGTCAGTCAGGGGCAGACCGCTTCCGGGCAGGCTATCGGATCTTGCTTTCTACAATAAGTGCAAGATTTCAAGTAACAAGAGAAAATTTGTCACCCCATGGATAAGCTCTAAACGATATGATGGAGACTATAACAGTCCAACCTTCTGGGTCATTGGCTCAAGCCAGCAGTTGCATGGAAAATCCGCACCTGCGTTAATCGTCTACCATCGAAAATTTGGAATTATTCCTTGGTGGACCAAACTGCATAAAAGCAGAACCAATATGGCAATCAACAGCGTAACAATCAATTGGCATTCCTAAAAAGAGGAGATAAGATGGTGGTTTATCGTGCACCGAACAATGTTATGGTCATTGGAGTTGGAGGTACCGGAAAGTGGATACTGACCTATCTGAAGCAATCGCTGATTCATGCAACCAATCACGCGATAGCGAGCTCTTCTGCAAAAAAAAACCTGACTGCCGGCTATAGTGCATCCATTCCGGACAATATTCGTTTGCTTTGTCTTGATGCGGAAAATAAGCCGGTTTCAGTTGATGGGATTTCACTTGATTACGATGAAGTGACCGGTAATGAATTTATTTGTTTGAAAAATCAAAGCAACGAAATAGGTCGATTGAAGGATGAGATAATCAACAAGGCCAATCGTGAATATGATAATTCAATTGCCCATCCGAATTTCCCCTGGTTTGAAGCGGATGACGCAAGGATGCTCACTATACCACCTGAGAAGCATGGAGCAGGAGCCCAAAGACAGTTTAGTCGTCTGTGTTTTTTGAAAAATGAATTGGCCACTAGTGCTTTCCAGAAAAAGATAAAAGAGGCATTAGGTCAATTCGGAAAAGGAAAAAGCTATTTCATAGTGGTCGGTTCCTTGGCTGGAGGTACCGGGTCTGGCATTTTGCAGGACATCATGATGTTTCTTAGAAATGTTATCAGCAATGAAGCGGATATTTTACCAGTAATCTGTGGTATCGCGGTGCTCAGTAATGCTTTCAGGAAACCGATTGAAGGTCATTCTGTTGATGAAGGATTGATGAAATCCAACTGTATTGCGGCACTTCGTGAGTTTCAGAGGTTTGTTGTCCTGCATGGCGAAAAATATCCGAGCAGGGAATTTCCTGGGTTTAATAACCTCACTCACATTAATGATCTCCCCTGTGATGTGATGTACCTTTTAGATGGAACAAGGCCCCAGTCTGGACTTGACCTGACTACGAAAGCTATCAGCCTCTCGCTTTACCCTGCAGTCGCAGATTATATTCATGCACTATGCTGTCATGAGGCTATTTCCTTTGATCCGACCAACACAAAAAATTATTTGACGGATTCCGTACATAACCTCTTTTCCACCTTCGGGGGGCATACCTGGATATGTCCTGTGGAGGATATAATTTCTAGTTTCAGTATCAGACTGGCTCAGAAATATGTTGCCCATATTCTTGAATCTGCACCTCCAAACTACCGACCAGGAGAGGAAGTCAAGGATATGCTGACGAATTCCGAAAAATACTACAGTTTGAACACTCCTAAAGATGAGTATTTCAGAGGTGTGACGATATCCTCTAATGACAGGTTTGCATTCTTGAACCAGCTTTACACTATAATTGAGGAGTATGATCAGAACCCCACGTCACTTCCTATGGATGTGGATTATTTTAAAAGTTCTTTCTTTAATGCACATCAATTTCCAAAACGCTATATCCGTCCCAACATGAGTCAGGACATGTTGGCAGGATGCGATTTACCTCCTCTGGACCATGATTCAGGATATGACCTTTTCAATGGTTTGGATTGCCTGAAAGGTATCAGCGAACCTCATCAGGTAACAACTATGGCTCGTAAAATTTTTGCGGAAAATATTGGCGATAAAAGCGACGTCTTCGATCCAGCTGATCCTAAAAAAAGAATTACTTACCATGCCGTCCTGCAATATTTCGAAAAACTGGCGCTCGAAAATTTTGGAGGGTATCGGGATGCAGACGGCAACTTCCGTCCAGGCATATTAGAGAACAAGATATTCCTGATTTTGAACGAAAAAATAACTTCAATCAGGAAAAAAGATAATAACGGGAATGAACAAGTGGGCAAGGAAGCCGGGCTCCCGCTATATGATGTTTCATACCGGATTGGGACGCAACCGATCGAGAGAGCCATAGCCTTCTGTCTCACTTTGCAACAACAGATCCAAAAGGCTAAGGAGATCATTGAAAAAGCTTATGAAGCAAACAATAAAATAAACAACGACCATCTTAATGAAGTTTGCAAAAAAGAGGCTCATGGGCGTGAAGAGGATTACAAGAACGCCAATGCTTTAATGAAATCATTTAAAAAGGGCCCATACCTTGAAAGCATGCAACGATGGCTATCAAGTGAGCGGACGGTGACGATGAAGCGTTCCAATGAAAAGATTATGGACGGGTTTATCGGTATTGCCAAGGGATGGCAAGAAACGCTGGAAAAATGCAGGGAAAGCTATAGAAAGTATACCAATGAGCTGACTATCCTTAAAAATGACACCAGTGTCATGCGCCAACAGCATGGGAATATTGAAACCCGCACCTATTTAATGGAGGAAAATAGCACCGAAGAGAATGCACTGTACAGCATGCTTTTTGAGACCCAGACCGCAAATGTCATGCACAATCAACAACAGTCTCGAGATACAAACCTTTCTCGCTTCATAACTTCCAGCATACTGGATATTTTCCAGAACACTTCAGATGTAGATACACGCCCGGGAGTCATGCGTACTGGAAGGGATGTTCGAGCCCTTTTTGCTCAAGCAGATACGCGAACTGAAGTACATACTCCGAAAGATATACTTCGAAACGCCACCTACTGGTGCCAGGATGTGCGTGGCATTAATATATGGGATACTTTATTGGCGGACCCAGATTATGCCCTCTCCAGTACCGCTGGATATCCTCCGAGACTTGCTACGGAGTTAAACAACAATACCGAAGCATTTATTACGTTTGATACAAACAACGTTTTGTCTGCACCAAATGAAAACAACAGGAAACTGTTAGAAAATGCTTTGTATGCTGATTTTGATGCTGGAGCGGCAAAGTTTAATCTGCTGGAGATGTCAAATACCGTGAATTTTGATGAAAACCAACGTCGTAATGCAAATCGGGATAGTGGTCAGCAGCATCGGCTGAGTGCAATTCGCCAGACACATGGTTTAAGTATTGCATCGCTGTCAAACTATGGAACTCAATATGGTGTCTATCGGTCCAAATTGAGAACTACCAGGTCATCTTCTGCAGGTGTTGGGACACCAATACATGTTCATCTGGGAGAAAAATATGCAACTCGATATGAAGAGATGATCTTTGATGAATGGCGGAGACTTGGGCTCAATTCGGTGCCCCATGAAGAGTTCACTCTTCCTCTTGAAGTGACCTTTGCCTTGCAGGATCCAAAGATGCTTAAGGAGTTCGTATGGGCTGGAATCTATCTGAATCTTCTCGTCCAGGAAAGTGCAGTGGGGGGGGGGAGCGCCTATTATATTAATTCGCCCAATGGATTAAAGGTGCAATTGGGTAGAGGCCACAATATGGATATTCCTCTACTTTCCGACATTATGCCGGAATACATCTCAAATGCAGGTAAAAACTCCAATCTAACATTTGCCCGTCAGGATATTAAGGAAGCATTGACACGAATGGTAACGGACAAAAATAATGACAGAGAAGCATTTAACAAGAGAATGGAGCCTATATTTAAAGCTCCGCTCGACAATATGATCTCGCAGGCTGGGCATGCTGCCACAACATTCATCGAAATACTGGGTACAAAAAGAACCCATAATGTTTCAACCATGTCGCCTCTGGAACAATTTGAACTGCTCTGCAAATGCTTTATTCTCGAGGAGCTTACATGAATAGCAGGCTATTGCTCTCTGCTTTCATACTATGTCTCTTTATGACAGGCTGCAACCAGATTGGTAGTCCACCTGCTGTGCCTATTGGTGAGGTTGTGTCCAACCCAAGAAATTATGAAGGCCAGACCATAACTATTGAAGGCACTGTAACCGATGCCATTTCACTCTTAGTAATCAAGGCATTTGTTCTTTCTGATAAAACAGGCCAGATCTACGTGATTACAGAGCGCATTCTACCAAGGAAAGGAGGACATGTACGAATAAAGGGTTCTGTTGAGGAATCCTTTCCCTTGGGCCCACAAACCATGACTGTTTTCAAAGAAATGCCAGCTAACCAGTAACCAAAAGGTAAAGTTTTATTCAATCTCAGGGAGTTAAGTCATGCGCTCAATCAGATATCTGGTTAAATCGGCAGGTTGGGTCACTCTCATGACGTTGGTCTTCTCGCAATCATTTGCGTGGGGAACCAAAAAAAAAGATTATGTCGACATTAAGCACCGAGACCGTGTTAGGGATAGCAGGGCGATGGCGAAACCGCTAGAACGAACGTCAATTGTTCGAAGATACACAGTCAGAAAAAAGGATCTCCAAAGGGATATTCGCCCTGGGGAACATTTTACTGCGCCAGTTAAATCTGGACGACCGCCTGGTTCTTTAACTGCCCAGAACAGGTACGGTTTATTCAACCGTCCTAAATGGGTTGGAACTATTAGGGTTGATAAAGGTCAACCGGTCAAAAAAAATAATGCTATAGGAGGAAAGCCTGCGTATGGAGAGGGTGTGTCAACTAAAAAAATACCACAGGAAAATGTTCTAAAGATCAACCCATTGAAGTAGCTTTTGATTGATAGCAATCAACTTCACCAACTCAAGCATAGCAAGAGAGGAAGAAAAGGATGGCTGACAATAAACGATTTGATCGACTTGAAAGCAGTTCGGCATGTGAAAAAGTTGGTCGTGATCTTACCTTTTTAGCTCAGTCACATTCTTACACCAGAGTGTATGGCCGAGAAGAAGAGATCATGCAAATCCTGACCTGGATGATAAGGCCAAAAAAGAAAAACATCATTATCATAGGAGAATCAGGTGTAGGTAAAACATCACTCATTGAAGAGGTAGCCTTTCGCATTGCAACTGGTAAGGTACCTGCGGTACTCAAGAACAAGCGCATTATTCAGACTTCTTTTACAGATATATGGGCTACGGTAGGAAAAGAGGATTGGGGTTTGTATCTGGATCTTTTAAAGAGTCTGATCAAAGAGTGCCATAAGATGGGGGCATTTCTTTTTATGGATGAGATCCACAGTATGTTCAAACATACGTACAGTATGACATACATCCGGCCAGCTTTAGCCCGCGGTGAGCTTAATTTACTTGGAGCAACAACCGAGCGCGAATACCACACCTTTGTATCACCAGATCCATCAACAACCCGTCGCTTCCAGATTTTGCGCCTCAAGGAACCAAATGAAGAGGCAACTTGTGAGATGGTTAACAATGCAATGCTGCACGAACTTAAAGATTATGGCTGTACTCTTCACAAGAGCGATACTCTGAAATATCTGGTACAACTCACAAATTCCTATATCCCCTATCATTATCAGCCTGGCAAGTCCCTCGATATCATCGAAGAACTTGCCAGCGAACTGTCATCAAAGGCTATAGCAAATCGAGCTACCAGTTCTGATGAGCTGATGGTTGATCTGAATGGAGATTTGGTTATTCCAATCCCGGCAAGCATCGAAATTACCAAAAGCGATATCAATAAAGCTGTTTGTAGATCAGTTGGCATTCCTGAAGAAGCTATCATTGCGCCTCGGGAACGCCTTGAAGCTATGCAGCAGGTTTTGAATGCCCAGATTATGGGACAAAAGAATGCTATAAGCAAACTTTGCAGGAGGCTCTATATTTCAAAAGCAAGGGTTAGTGTTTCACCTGACCGGCCGGATGGAGTTTTTTTATTGGCAGGTCCCACGGGTGTTGGGAAAACCGAATTGGCAAAAGCACTTTCCAACTATCTTACCGGAAGCGATAAAAATCTGGTTCGTCTGGATATGAGTACCTATAGTACTGCATTATCTATCCATTCTCTTATCGGTTCGCCTGGCTTTCATAAAGATTATGAATTTCCTGAAGCTCCCCTTCTTACCAGACTTATTAAATCTAATCCCTACGGTGTGCTGCTTCTTGATGAAATTGAGAAGGCCCATGAAGGGGTTAGACTATTATTTTTGCAAGCATTCGATACTGGCAAGATGATGGACAGCATGGGTAATGAGTTATATCTGAAAAACATGGTAATCATCATGACGACTAATACCGGTTTTTCTGATCGTAAGCCTGGTATTCGAGGCTTCCGTAATGTTTCCGCGGAAACCGTTGAAGAGGATAATCGTGATTTTGAGCATGCAGCCATGGAGTCAATCAACAAAGAGTTTCCTAAGGAATTTTTGGGGCGTGTTGATGACATTCTTCTCTTTAAGCCGCTCACCATTGATATCATGCGGGAATTCGTCAACCAGAAGATCCATACGCTTGAAAATATAACTGGTAAGAAGTTTCAGCTATCCGACTCAGCCAGAGAACTCCTTTGTGAACAGGGGTTTCATCCTGAGTTTGGTGCAAGAGATCTTAACCGTGCCATTGATAATCTTATTGGATACAAATTGGCCAAAATACGACTCTCGGATGTTTGGGACAGAGTAGAGAGCATAGATATTTCAATTTCTGAGGACAACAAAGACATTCTGTTAGTTCCTAGATAATGGAGTGAGAACAAATCAAAATTTAGGAACAAACCAATTCTTACACTTGAATTAAAAATCATATTGGAGGAATTATGGCATCGCTTTATCTGGCTCGTCTGGGAGAAACGGAAAACAATGTTAACGGAATCTGGTCAGGGAGGAATGCGGATTCGCCTCTTACTGAAAAAGGTAAAAGACAGTCAGAATCTGTTGCTAACTTACTTGCAGGTAAAGATATTTCGGCAATTTATTCGAGTCCGTCTGGAAGAGTAATCGATAGTGCCAAATACCTGGCTGATAAAATTAAACAGAGCATTATTCCTGCAAGTGAATTCCAGGAAATTGATCTTGGTGATTTTGACGGAAAACTTAGTCAGGTAGCTTCTATAACGAAAGAAGGAAAAGTATTTACTTCTGATCCGACGCAAGTTAAATTGCCAGGAGCATTTGTGTCATTGGAAGAATCACAGAATACAGCAATAAAACGAATTGAATCTATACTGGGAGAGATAACTGATGCAAGCAATATTGTAATATACACTCATGGAGCAACCATGCGATTAATTATACTTGGGTTACTTGGGATTGGTCCAGGACTTTCATCTTTTTGGAGATTTCGTATTGGAAATTCGGCTATAGCTCATATAGTCTTCAAGAATGGACTGTTTGATCTACAAGAGCTAATAAATTTTGGTGGTATAGTCATTGATTAATTATTGCGACTTTATTTATGCCGATTTTAATAATGTTTGAGGTGTTCTAGTTACTTCACGTTCCTTCAAGTAATGGTGAACTAGCAAATATTGTATTCCATAAAGCACTGAGATAGGAGGTTGCGAGAATGCTTATCCTTAATAAACTTACACAATTTCACAACTCAAAAGGGGCTTGGGAGCCAATTACGAAGTTTAAAGTTAGAGCAGGTAATGATGTGTCAAAAATGCTTGATATTATTACTGAAATAAACTTGTACTTGCCTGATGATTGGCGATTGACCAGAAGCAAAAACAACTTCAGTATTCTGGTCTCACCATCATCTGGTGACCCATATATTTTGAAAGGAAATAGCTTTCGTGTCGACGGACATGAAATACTCCATATTATTGATTCAATCTTCAAACCTGGTTTTTTTGATCAATACGATCTTCGTGCCGCTGGAATTGGTAGAACCGCCAGTATTGATCGTAAAATAAAAAGAGAAAACCCCGATATCTTAGTTCCAAACCTTTATTTTTTTCAGCCACGTCCGGATGATTCAGCAAGCCCTTTATTTGCGAGACAATATGAAAAAATTAAGCTAAATAAAAAAGGTCAACCCCTCGGTACTCAATACCATCGAATCCATCCTCTTTATAAATGGGGTCTGGATCTTGATCATTTTAGATGGGTTAAATGGGACATTAATGGAAATGTTCAATACGCCGACTATCCAGAAGAAGACTACCATGGAGCCGACTACTGGATAATACCGTCACTGAAAAATGAGGATTTACGTGGAAAAAAAGAAGATTATTTAAATAATTTCTCAAAGCTTCTTCAAGAACATAATATTCAAAAGCCTGCGCCTCCGCATAAGGTTTCAACTCCCTATGAGTACGAATATAAATTTCTTGTTCGAGAAAAAACATTGACTCAGGAGCAACTATCTGGTAAAATTAAAGAGATACTTAACAGGGAGGGTTTAATTATTGTTTCAAGCGGAAAGCCAAGAGAGCAATTAGATACTTATTTTGATGATAATGAGCTACATTTATTCAGGCATGGAGTATCATTCCGGTTTCGGGAGTCATCGGGCAAAATTGCAAGAATAACGCTTAAAGCACGTCCAAGTAATACGGCAGATCAAGATAAATCAAAAGGGGAATATCGAAGAATTGAGGAAGAAATGACTGTGTCGATTTCACAAAAGGATGCTCTTTTCAAAGGAGAGCGAATTACGGCGCTTCCTTATCGGCTGATTCCTTATGTTGCTCCAGACTGTAGTGATCTCAAACCGGTAGTTATTGTAAAGACAAAACGATTACTCTTGGAAGTTAAAAATGATGTTCATCAATATGCTGAAGTCTGTATTGATGTAGTCAATTATGAACGCAATAGGACAATCGTTGGCCCTGATATTGAGATTGAGATAGAAAGCAAGGGGATGGGCACAAATGAAATTGCTCATATTGCTGCAAAAATCAAGAGGCAACTAAATCTCGATAATTCAAAAGAATCAAAATACGAACGGGCTCTTAGTCTTCTCAAATAAGGAGAAACTTATGGTGAAAAATATGCTTGTTGATCTGGACTCGTTGATTAAAGACACTCATGCGGCGTATAACGTATTCGGCAAGTACTATGATTTAATGTATGCTGCACAAGGAAGGAAAGCTGGAATATATCGACCAGATGTTGCCGATGCGTTTACTGATGTAATCTCTTCAACAGGGAGCAAATTTATCTTGGATTGCGCATGTGGGACCGGTGACCCGATCATTGGTGTGGCATTGAAACTTTTTGCTTCTCAAAGCGAACATATGCGGATCATAGCCAGTGATGCTTCTGATGAAATGATTGTGAAGTGTAAGAATAACGCAATTGAGGAAGGGCTTGGAGAAAAGCACTCTGATAATTTTGAATCCTTATCCCTTGAAATTACAAGATCATGTTGGGAGGAATTGCCGGAGAAATTCGGCAGCAACAGGTTTGACATGGTTATGTGTGTCGGGCATGGTTTCTTTCATCTGATTTCACGGGAGAAAATGATATCAGCGCTGAGGTCAATGACTGAAGTTCTTAAACCAGGAGGTTATGTTGTTTTTGATGTTAAGCGATGGGATAAAAATGATGACCTTCACCAGGAAAAAGGTGTTGAGCCGGTTAAATGGCGTAATTGGGTGCAGGATGGGGATAAGCGCTTAATGTTTTTAAGCACATCAACATGGTTCGATGATCAGAGAGCAGTCGACGGAGTTATTCAACTCAAGAATTTTTATGTCCTTGAAGAGGGGTTATTAGGTTTGCAGACAAACGCCCGTTGTCTTTTTTGGGGTGCACCTTTTAGAGCAACGACGGCACTGGAGCTTGCATTTGATGCAGGTCTTACGGATGTACAAGAGTTGATTCTTAATATGCCTTCCGAAAAAAATGAGGCATATTTACGTGATAATGTTACGATAATCGGGAAAAAACCATAACAGATAAGGATGGTGGTAATGCAGAGAACTCTATCTCAAATTCGCCTGAGGCCACTCCAGCCAACTGATAAGCAAGACTATCTCCGTTGGCGTCTTGATCCATTAATCGGCGGAGTCATGCGCGGAGGTATTCCTCAGGAAGCAGAAATACAGGCTGAATTGCAAATGAGATTTGAACAGCCAAGAGCTGATGAAATTTATCTTTGTTTTGAGGCTATACAGCCATCAACCACTGTTCCCCAAGAGTTGATTCATGCAGGTGATATCCGTATACGAAAAACGAAGGATAGAAAATCTTACGCTTTTAATGAATCCCATGGAGTATGGGAATTCGGTCTTCAATGTGACCAACATTTTTGGGGAGATACTGAATTGTCTGCAATAGTCGCTATGCTTGATGTCGCGTTCATGTTGAAGGGTGCTGTAAGAGTCGAAGATACACTTTGGTCAGGGAACCATAGGAGTATAGATGTTCTTGAGAAAGCGGGTTTTACCAGAGAAGGATTATTACGAAAGCGTTTATGGCGCAATGACGAATGGATAGATGAGGTTTTTCTGGGTATAACTGAAGATGATTATCAAAAACTCTGGGGTCATAGTCTACCACATTGGAACTATGATGAAATAAAGCGCATACTTTGAGATTGTCAACTCAATTATTGTGCAATATTTTGAATTCAGAGCTGTATTTAAACGATAATATGACTGTTATATGTAGAATAATCAACAACGAGAAGGGGTTTGTTCTATGAATAAGCGATCATTACCCGATATCAGACTGAGAGCCCTCTGCGAATCTGATAAAACCGATTATATTCAATGGCGGCAAGACCCAAGGATAGTAGGCTTGATGTTTGGAGGCTGTCCAAGTCCAATTGCATTAGAAAAGGAAGTTTCAATCAGGTTCAGCCAGAATAGGCCAGAAGAGGTCTACCTTGCATTCGAGGAAGTTGATAATTTTGAAAACAGAGGGCATGCTCGGATAAGACAAGTTCCGGATCAAATTTCATATGATTCGGTAGAACACAACGGAGTGTGGTCAATCGGATATATTGGAACCCTGTCAGGTAGGGAGCGAGGGATAGGTCTTTCTGCTATTGTTGCTATGTTGGATATTGCCTTCAGAATGAAGGAAGCTAAGCGTGTCCAGGATCATATTCAACCAGATAATAAATTTGAAATGAATGTGCTTGAATCAGCTGGTTTTCAGACTGAAGGTCGTCTTCGAAATAGATATTTCTGTGCTGGTAAATGGCTTGACGAAATCCCAATGGGTATAATCAAGGATGATTACGATACCATATGGGGCCATAGTCAACCCCATTGGAACTATGATGAAATAAAGCGCATACTTTGAGATTGTCAACTCAATTATTGTGCATTTTTTTGATATTGAACGATTTCTTACAAAAAAGATAACAATATAAATAGAGGTACATATGGGGAATAAAAGACAGAATGGCAAAGCATGGTATAGGGCAGTAACCATGATTATGATGGCGACGTTCATGCTTGGGGGATGCCAAGATAAGAAACAGTCTGGCGCATACAAAATAGGGATTAACCAGTTTATGCAGCATCCTTTACTGGATCAGACCGAGAAGGGGTTGTTAGATGAACTAACGGCCGCAGGAATCTCGCATGACAAGGGAAGCGTTATTACGCTAAAGAATGCCAATGGTGATGAAAGTATAGCTGTCCAAATAAACAAACAGTTTTCCGATGACAAGGTTGATGTCATTGTCGCTCTTGGTACACCTTCTGCTCAGTCAGCCATTAAAACAACATCAACTATTCCTGTTGTCTTTGGAGCGATCACGGACCCTGTTAAAGCAGGCATTGCCGTTACTTTGGCAGAGCCTGGTGGCAACAAGACTGGTACTTCCGACCGCTGGCCGTTTGAAAAGCAGGTAGCACTCATCAAGAAGATCGTCCCTAATGCTGTAAAAGTAGGAATTATTCTTAACCCGGCTGAAAGTAACACCGAAGCCAGCATGAGTTACATTCGTCCGGCTCTCCAGAAAGAGGGACTTGTCAGCGTAGAGGTTCCTGTAGCAAATACATCCGAAGTGTACGGTGCAGCTAAAAGTCTGGTTGGAAGATGTGATGTGTTTCTTGTGCCTGGCGACAATACGGTGATTTCAGCTTTTGATACCCTTGTTAAGGTTTCCCGTGAAGCAAAAATTCCAATAATAGGCGGCAGCGATGATTTGGTGATCAAAGGATCTCTGGCAACTTATGCGGGTGATTACTACCAGGTTGGCAGAGCAACCGGAAAGATCGTAGTACAGATACTTAAAGAGAAGAAAAATCCAGGAACAATTCCAATTGCTGTTGCCGAGAAAGCAAAGCTTGTTGTAAATGAAAAGGAAGCTGCTGGTCTTGGCATTAAGCTTCCTGTAGACCTTTTGGAGGAGGCGAAGAAATAACCAGATACCAGGGAGATATCCCCATTGGATTCAGTTCTTAGTATACTTTTTATAAGTGCCCAACTGGCTTCCATCTATGGAATGGTGGTCTTGGCGGTAGTATTGGCTTTCAGGATTGCCAATTTTGCTGATTTGACCATGGATGGCAGCTTTACCCTTGGAGCTGCGGTTGGAGCGGAATCCCTTGTTCGGGGGGTTCATCCTGTACTTGCCCTTTTTTATGGCAGTCTTGCCGGCGCATTAGCGGGAGTGGTTACTGCTTTACTCCATAGCAGAGTCAAAGTGAACCGGCTTCTGTCAGGAATCATCACCATGACAATCCTTTATTCTGTGAACCTGCGGATTATGGGACGCTCTAATGTCTCATTACTCAATGAGTCATCTTTATTTTCTGCGTTTGGTTCAGAGAATTTCCAGTTATTTGGAAGTATTGTTTTCGTTCTTCTGATAAGTGGGTTCATCTGGTTTTTTTTAAGTACTGATCTTGGATACTTTCTTCGAGCTGCAGGTGAAAACCCCCGTGTAGTTATTCGCAGAGGATTCTCCGAAGAAATATTCATCATTATATCACTTTTCGTTGCAAATGGGGTTGCTGCATTGGCAGGTGGCCTTGCAGCTCAGCATCAAGGGTTTGCAGATATCGGTATGGGTACGGGAGTTGTCATAGCATCGCTGACCTCTCTCCTTCTTGGTGAAACCTTACTTCCCCCACGCTCAATTTTACGGTTGCTACTTGCAGCGCTTGCAGGCGCATTTGTCTATCAGATGATAATAGCCGTAGGCCTTCGTCTTGGTATTAATCCTTGGGATATGAAGCTTGCTACCGGATTTTTGCTTGTAGGTGCCCTTGTTCTCAAGCATCGCTTCCATTCAAGAAGGAGTGCTGAAAATATTGGGAGTGATCCATTATGATAGAGTTCAGGAATGTATCAGTCATTTATAATAAAAATGATGACGGTGAGAAAATAGCACTCTCTGACCTCTCTCTAACTATTGAAAAGGGCCAGTGGTGTAACCTGCTCGGGCAGAATGGATCCGGTAAATCAACGCTTCTCAAGTTGCTTGCAGGAGAACTGACTCCTACTTATGGTGGTATTTTTATCGATGGCCGCTCGATCCTTAATGATTCCCAGGCCGTAAGAGCACGGACATTCTTCTTTGTAGAACAGGATACACGTGCCAATCTGGTGCCTTCCATGACCATTGAGGAAAACCTGATCATTGCTGCCTGTACTTCAGGTTTTCCCGGATTTACTCTGGCTAAGCGTAAAAAACGGCAGGACAGGATTCAGGAAGTTTTAGCAAAGGTTGACATGGGACTGGAACGCAGAATCGGCACACAGGTGCGTTCTCTTTCCGGTGGAGAACGTCAGGCTCTGGTTATAGCCAAAGCATTACTTCTTGCGGCGCCGGTTCTTCTTCTTGATGAATTTCTTGCCGCAATGGATCCCCAGGCAGGACCACAGTTGCTGGGGATAGTAAGAAATCTTGCATTACAGGAACAATTGACGGTCATATCGGTTACTCACAACCTTGAGCATGTATTTTCGGATTCGCAAAAAAAGGACCGTGTAGTGCTTTTGCGTAAGGGTAAAATGCACGCGGACAGGTTTATTGAAAGTATTTCCATAAAATGGTTAAGTGAGCAGTTTGAAAACGTTCCAGTTGGAGCTTGGGGCGCAGTCTAACAGACTTATGGTGCCATAGACAAAAAGATAGAGAGCATTAATATATGTCAAAGACGTCAACACTCCAGATTGTTCAGACAGGTTTGGGAACCACCCCTGATCGTGGCATCATTCAGAGTCTTTGGATAGAGATACCCGCAAATTGTGACCTTAAATGTCCCTACTGTTTCTGTGCAACGCTGCGAGATCACAGGGATGAAAGAAAAAAAAATATCGCATGGGATTCACACAATCCTTTCAAGTATCGCTCCGATATCTATATCAAGAACATTCTTGAGCCATTTGCTAAAAGAATTGATGCATGGAATAAGGCTACACCGACAGAGAGAGTGGGGGCTTTCGATTGTCCTCATGAAAACTCTGAAGGGCAAATTCGTGGGGCAATTGCTATTCCTGGTGCTGGGGAGCCCTTTCACCCTTCTAATCTTGATCTAACCTTGGAATTGATTGATGTTGCTGAGCGACTCAATCTCCATATCACAATTTTTACAACAGGCCATTGGATTACAAGTGATCTTGCTAAAGAACTTATTAGCAAAGACCTGGTGCTTCTGGTTAAATACAATAGCGCAATCCAGTCGGTTCAAAACAGGCTTGTAGGGCAGTCAAAGGATGGGCCGTTCTTTTTTCAGCGTCAAAAGGCATTTCAGCGTCTTATTGATACTGGCTTTAATAAGTCATATGGTGTACCAGAAAAAATGAATTACCGGGAAACACGGCTCGGTATCGTAACATCTGTAATGAAAGAAATCATTACAGAGCTACCCGATCTGCTTCGGTATGCCCGGAAAAACAATATTATTTTTGACTGTGATACAATCCTTGAGCGAGGCAGGGGTGAAGGATGCTCTCAGATTCCTGATGATGAAACAACCCGGACTGTTTTCAATGAACTGCAGCGGATTGACTCTGAAGAATTCGGCAATCAGTGGAATGTAAGCAGAAGCTACATTGGTACCACCTGCGATCGATTCCGCCATCATCTCTATATTAAAAATAGCGGAACCATTTCACCCTGCGTAGGTGCGATTGATATCAAACTTGGCAATGTTAAAACAGGGCCTGAAGCCTTGTATAATGCATGGAATTCACCACTGATGAAGAATGTGATTCGACAGCATGTATATAAAGGTAAGTGTGCGACATGCCAGAACTACTTTGAGCAGACTTGCTATAGCTGTTTAGGAAGATGTAGAGATATGAATGTGCAGTTGGATGCTGATCGGGATAATATTGCAGTGCCATCGGTTGGTTGTTGGAATAACAGGACTTCAATATAAACAGGTTTAATTTCAGGAGATATTTTTATGAGTGTTGATATTATGATGGAGCTTTGGGAAGGTGCTGCGTGCCTTAAAGAAGCATTTAAAAATACGAGTTCTGAAAATACTGACGATATATGCTCTGCTTTTAAATATGTAAGAGAAGGGGAAGTTCGAAAATTATGGGCTGGTGGATCAAGAGTAGAAAAACAGCCAGAATATTGGAAAGATATTCAATTAGACGCTTTGCAAATTTCGTCAGTTGAATACTTTAAACCGAATAACTGGCAGATTTGTAGCAAGATAGCTTCAGAGAAAGATATTAGGTTTTGGGATTCATGTCCATATTGTATAGGCGAACTATTTCCGCGAATATTAGTGCCGCCTACATACAATATGTTTTTTAATAATAAAATGAATAAAGATTTGCATCATAATCCCTGGGTAATTCTGGATAAAAACACGGTATATGAAAATATTTTTTGACGATTAAAATCATCTTAAAAATTAGCGGGGAGGCATTATGTTTCAATTTATCGAATTCTCAGATTTCAGCAGTCAAATTAATAGTCTATTTACCAATGTAGATCTAAAGCCCTTAAAAGATTTTTTCAAGTGTCTTGAGCTGGCTGAAGACAGTCACCTCATAATGCCTCGCAAGAAAACCGCACATATTGAACATGAGCTACGCACAGCCCTCAAGCAAGATGAAAATTCACACA
>Ga0118677_10005763_pt1 | contig 21459 bp, 25 predicted proteins | sample AliMusrvi5mmetaG_FD_86154 | JGI IMG/M metagenome (GOLD analysis project Ga0118677, IMG submission 86154)
TATTAGTATTTATCTTTAATTAGAGTCTTACTGGTTAGATGATTAATTACGGGGTAAGAGAAGTATAGTTTTCTTTATCGACGATCCTCTAGGTTTATCATGGTAAAAATACATGGGCTCTATAGAACCTAATGGCCTAAAGGATATGGTTAATAAAAAATTTAAAAGCAGCATTAGCGAATTATTGAGTTTATTAGATTAGAATGAAACTTACCTTTTCATCATAAAGATGCCAAGAATTAAAACAAATAATGATTTTAGAGATGAATAAGTAAAATGACCTTAACCGAGAGTCAAATAGAAAAAAATTTCATAGAGAAATTAGAGTTTCTCAAGTATGCATATCGCTCAGATATTCGTGACCGTGCGGAGCTAGAGGAAAACTTTCGCCAAAAATTTGAAGCACTCAACCGCGTCAATTTAACCAATGCAGAATTCGCACGCTTGCGCGATGAAATCGTCACCGCAGACGTTTACACCGCAGCCAAAGTCCTGCGTGAGCGCAATACCTTTATTCGAGAAGATGGCACACCTCTTCAATATACTTTAGTCAACATCAAAGACTGGTGCAAAAACGAATTTGAAGTTATCAACCAACTGCGAATCAACACCAACAACAGCCATCATCGTTACGACGTTATTTTGCTCATTAACGGCCTGCCAGTGGTGCAGATAGAACTTAAAACTTTTGAAGTCCTTCCTCGTAAAGCCATGGAGCAAATCGTTAATTATAAAAACGACCCAGGCAACGGCTACACCAATACACTTCTCTGCTTTATACAGTTGTTTATTGTAAGCAACCAAAGCAATACGCTCTACTTTGCTAATAACCATCCCCAGCACTTTAGCTTTAATGCGGATGAGCGCTTTTTGCCCATTTACCAACTTGCAGATGAAAACAATAAAAAAATAACGCACTTGCATGAGTTTTCCGATAAGTTTTTAGCCAAGTGCACCTTAGGGCAAATGATTAGCCGTTACATGGTTCTGGTCGCTAGTGAACAGCGCTTGATGATTATGCGCCCTTACCAAATCTACGCTGTCAAGGCGATTGTCGATTGCATCCATGAAAACCGTGGTAATGGATATATTTGGCATACCACAGGCAGTGGCAAAACTCTTACCTCATTCAAGGCATCCACATTACTTAAAGATAACCCAGACATAGAAAAATGCCTGTTTGTGGTAGACCGTAAGGATCTAGACCGCCAAACCCGTGAAGAATTTAACCGCTTTCAAGAGGGTTGCGTAGAAGAAAATACCAACACAGAAAGCATGGTGCGCCGCATGCTCTCTGAAGACTACGCTGATAAAGTCATTGTCACCACCATCCAAAAATTAGGATTAGCTTTAGATGAAAACAGCAAGCGCAACCAGAGCAATAAACAAAACGGCAAGCTCAGCTACAAAGAACGCCTAGAAACACTTCGCGACAAGCGCATTGTGTTTATTTTTGACGAATGCCACCGCTCACAGTTTGGTGAAAACCACAAAGCCATTAAAGAGTTTTTCCCCAAAGCACAGTTGTTTGGGTTTACTGGCACGCCCATTTTTGAAAGTAACGCCAGCTATAAACAAATTGATGGCACCGTAGGCACTTTTAAAACCACTAAAGATATTTTTGAAAAAGAACTACACGCTTACACTATCACTAACGCAATTGATGATAAAAATGTGTTGAGTTTTCATATTGATTACTTTGGAAAAAATAAAGGTCAAGATAATAACAATCAGCACAAGATGGCTAAAAAAGGTGCAACCCCACCGCCAGAGGCTGTGATTAAAGAGATACTAGAAAAGCATAACGCTGCGACTAATCATCGACGCTTTAACGCTATTTTAGCCACGTCCTCTATTAATAACGCCATCGAATACTTTGAGAAATTCAAAACCATACAAGCACAAATGCAACAAGCTGATGAAAACTTTGAGCTGTTGAATATTGCTTGCGTGTTTTCACCACCAACACAAGCCTTGGCAAAAGATAACGAGAATAAAAACGATAAAAACATCGCGGATGTTAAACAATTGCAAGACGATTTACCCACAGAAAAAGCAGATAACGAAGTAGAACCAGAAAAGAAAAAAGCCGCGTTAATGCACATCATTTTTGATTACAATCAGCAATACAGCACCAACCACACCATTAACGAGTTTGATTTATACTATCAAGATGTGCAGCAACGCATTAAAGACCACAAGTATTCCAATGCTGATTACCCACGCAAAAACAAAATTGATATTGTAATTGTAGTCGATATGCTTCTCACAGGGTTTGATTCCAAATATCTCAACACCCTTTATGTGGATAAAAATCTTAAATATCATGGATTGATTCAAGCGTTTTCACGTACTAACCGCGTACTCAACGACACCAAGCCGTGGGGAAATGTGCTCGATTTTCGTGGCCAAGAAAACGAAGTAGATGAAGCCATTAAGTTATTTTCAGGTAAAGACCTTAGTGGAGCTAAGGAAATTTGGCTAGTTGACCCTGCCCCCGTGGTGGTCGATAAACTGCAAAAAGCGGTGGCTAAACTAGAATCGTTTATGCAATCGCAAGGCTTAGAGTGCGCGCCAGAACAAGTGGCAAACCTTAAAGGAAATAATGCTAGAGCAGAATTTATCACACACTTTAAAGAAGTGCAGCGTCTTAAAACCCAGCTAGACCAATACACCGATTTAAGCGATGAGAGCAAAACCAGTGTAGAGCAACTGTTGCCAGAAGAAACCCTGCGCAGCTTTAAAGGCCAATATCTTGAAACCGCACAACGCCTAAAAGAACAGCAAGATAAAGGTAGCGATGTAGATGAAAGCATTAAACAAGTAGACTTTGAATTTGTACTATTTTCCTCGGCGGTGATTGATTACGACTACATTATGGGCTTAATTGCCAAATCGACCCAAGCCACGGGCAAGCAAAAAATGACGCGCCAACAATTGATAGATTTCATCAGTGCCAGCGCCAACTTAATGGAAGAACGTGACGATATTATTGCCTACATCAACAGCCTACAAGCAGGCGAAGCCTTAAACGAAAAAGCCATACGTGAAGGCTACCAAGCTTTTAAAGCCGAAAAATCCGCTAAAGAAATTGCTGATATTGCGCAAAAACAAGGCTTGCAAGCAACTGCCCTGCAAAGTTTTGTAAATGGCATTATGCGCCGCATGATATTTGATGGTGAACAACTGAGCGATTTGCTTGCACCGCTAGAATTGGGCTGGAAAGCGCGCACAAAAAAAGAGCTGGCATTGATGGAAGATCTCATGCCCTTACTCAAAAATATGGCACAAGGGCGTGAAATATCAGGGTTAGCGGCATATGAGTGATCAAACTAAAAAGCTAGTGCCTAAATTGCGCTTTTCTGAATTTATGGGTAAAAGCGAGTGGAATTATTTAAATGGAAATAAAGTATTTGAGCCAATTAGCAATAAAAAGCACAATTCAGATTTGCCAATTTTAGCTATCACTCAAGACCAGGGTGCTGTTCCGAGAGATTTAATTAACTATAAAGTCATCGCTACTGAACAAAGTATAGAAAGCTATAAAGTTGTTGAAGTTGGTGATTTTATAATCAGTCTAAGATCTTTTCAGGGTGGCATCGAATACTCAGGTTACAAAGGAATATGTAGCCCAGCGTATATCATTCTACGTAAAAAGATAAAAGTAATAGATTTATTTTTTAAGTATTACTTTAAAACCGACTTATTCATCAAGCACCTAAATAAAAATATTGAAGGTATTCGCGATGGAAAAATGGTTTCATATTCTCAATTCTCCGATATTTTGTTGCCTGCACCTAAATATGAGGAACAACAAAAAGTCGCCGACTGCCTATCTTCTATCGACGACCTGATTACCGCACAAAGCCAAAAAATCGCCGTACTCAAAGACCACAAAAAAGGCTTGATGCAACAGCTATTCCCAGCCGAAGGAGAAACTGCTCCCAAACTGCGCTTTCCTGAGTTTGAGAGTGCTCTGGATTGGTCTGTTCGACCAATTGGTGAATATATTGAGGAGTACAGAAAAAATTCATCGTATCAAGATGAATACGAGGTGCTTACATCTGCACGAGAGGGTTTAATAAGGCAGAAAGAATACTACGACAATGATAGAATTACTGAGAGAGATAATGTTGGTTTTAATGTAATTCCACCAGCCCATTTAACTTATCGCAGTCGTAGCGATGATAGAAAATTTTATTTTAATGAAAATTTATTAGGTATAACTGGAATTATTAGCACCTACTATCCAGTTTTTAGAATTAAAAAAGGGACTAATAAGTTTTTTGTAGAGTTACTTTCTAGGTATTCCGAGCATGTAGGCAAGTACAGTGTGGGTACGTCGCAAACTGTGTTATCTTTAAATGTACTCAAAAAAATTGAACTGTCTGTTCCTGAACATCAAGAACAGCAAAGAATCGCCGACTGCTTGTTTTCTATCGACAAACTGATTACCGCACAAACCCATAAACTCGAAACTTATAAATCCCACAAAAAAGGCTTGATGCAGCAGCTATTTCCAAATGCGGTTGAGGGTAATGAATGAGTGCCCAACTCAATACATTCGCCAAGCTTGAAGAAGTGGCAACACATTTGCGAGAAACGCTGATAAAGAAGAAGTATATTCTGCTTTTTGCCTATAACGGCACAGGTAAAACACGTTTATCGATGGATTTTAAAAACCTTGGTAAAAATGAAGGAGAGCGCGATACGCTTTATTTCAATGCGTTTACCGAGGACCTTTTTAATTGGCATAATGACTTTGAGTTTGATCAAGATAGAGAACTGCGCTTTAACACTGAGTCCCTTTTTTTTAAAGCCCTTGAAACCTTAGAGATGGATAACCGAATTCGTCCATTATTAAGACGTTATGTGGATTTTGACTTCACGATAGAAGAAAATGCTAAAGTGCGATTCAGACGTGATGTTATGGTGAATGGTAAGCTTGAGACAATTGATAATATTAAAGTTTCACGTGGTGAGGAAAACATATTTATTTGGTGTTTTTTTCTTGCAGTTGCCCAAATTGCAGTAGATCAAGAAGAAGGCTCACCCTACCAATGGGTTAAATACATTTATATTGATGACCCTATTTCATCTTTGGATGATAACAATGTGATTGCGGTGGCTAGCCATTTGGCGCAATTACTCAGCAAAGACCAAAATAAAATCAAAACGGTTATATCTTCTCATCACGCTTTGTTTTTTAACGTAGTGTGGAACTCATTAAATCAAAAAAAAAGCAGCCCACTACAGCCATATTTTTTAAGTAGTGATAAGGATGAAGGAACGTATAGCCTTCGTTATGTCAACGACACCCCCTTCTTTCACCATGTAGCTTTGTTAAAGCAACTCTATGAGGCGATGGAGTCGGGAAAGCTTTTTACTTATCACTTCAGTATACTCCGCAGTATTTTAGAAAAAGCGGCATCGTTTCATGGCTTTAACAATTTTTCTGCTTGCATTAAACAAGATGCTGAAGACTTTGATGGCGTTGTGCATGCAAGGTTGATTAACGTGCTTAGCCATGGCAATTATTCTTTGTATGAGCCCGTTGAAATGTTAGAAGAAAACAAAAAATATTTTAAAAAAATTTTGAATGACTTTATGGAAAATTATCGGTTTAACCCTGAACTCTTTCCTAAAGAATTTACGACTGAGAGTTAAGCATGACACAAGATGAATACAACAAATTAGGCAAAACTCTATGGGGGATTGCCGATGACTTACGCGGGGCGATGAACGCAGATGACTTTCGTGACTATATGCTCTCGTTCTTGTTTTTGCGTTATCTCTCTGATAACTATGAAACTGCTGCAGAAAAAGAGCTAGGGGCAGATTATCCAACTTTAAAAGGGGGCGATAAACGCGCACCTTTAGCAGAGTGGTATGAAAAAAATGCCGAGGATGTGACTGAGTTTGAAAAGCAAATGCGCCGCAAAGTGCATTATGTAATTGAACCAAAACACTTGTGGAGCAGTATTGCTGAGCAAGCGCGGGTGCAAGATGATGAAATGTTGCACACGCTAGAAAGTGGCTTTAAGTATATTGAAAATCAATCGTTCGATAGCACTTTTCAAGGTTTGTTTTCAGAAATTAATTTGAACTCAGAAAAATTGGGCAAAAGCTACACAGAGCGCAATGCAAAGCTTTGCACGATAATTACTAAAATTGCCGAAGGCATTGCTAACTTCTCAACCGATAGCGATATTTTGGGTGATGCATATGAGTATTTAATTGGCCAATTTGCAGCAGGCTCTGGCAAAAAAGCGGGTGAGTTTTATACGCCACAACAAATCTCAACAATACTTTCAGAAATTGTTACGCTGGATAGCCAAGACCCTGCGACAGGTAGAAAGAAAAAGCTGGATAGAGTGCTGGATTTTGCCTGCGGGTCGGGTTCGTTATTACTCAATGTGCGCAAGCAATTGGGCGCGCATGGCATTGGCAAGATTTACGGCCAAGAGTCTAATATCACCACTTATAACTTGGCACGCATGAATATGCTGTTGCATGGCGTAAAAGACACCGAGTTTGAAATACATCATGGCGATTCGCTCAAAAACGATTGGGCGATGTTGAATGAAATGAACCCTGCTAAAAAGTTACAGTGTGATGCGGTGGTCGCCAACCCGCCATTTAGCTATCGCTGGGAACCTACCGAGGCAATGGGTGAAGACTTTCGCTTTAAAAGCTATGGCTTAGCACCTAAGTCTGCTGCCGATTTTGCTTTTTTGCTTCACGGCTTTCACTTTTTAAGTGATGAAGGCACCATGGCAATTATTCTACCGCATGGTGTGTTGTTCCGTGGTGGAGCGGAGGAGCGCATTCGTACCAAGCTACTCAAAGACGGTAATATCGACACTGTAATTGGCTTGCCAGCCAATCTGTTTTTTTCAACAGGCATACCTGTTTGTATTTTGGTACTCAAAAAATGCAAAAAATTTGATGACGTGCTGTTTATTAATGCCAGCGAACATTTTGAAAAAGGCAAACGACAAAACAAATTACTGCCAGAGCATATCGATAAAATCATCAAAACTTATCAATTCCGCGAAGAAGAATCACGATACTCTATGCGCGTATCTATGGAGCGTGTTGAGCAAGAAGGCTACAACCTCAATATTTCACGTTATATCAGTACAGCCATTGCAGATGAAGAGCTTGATTTAAATGTGGTGAGTTTAAATTTAATAAGCTTAGAGCAGCAAATTAATGAGGCAAAAAATACTCACAATAAATTCTTGAGGGGTCTTGGCTTGCAAGAACTGATTTAGGGCAACTAAACAGGCGTAATTGATGCCAACTGTTGCTGGCCGGCTTTAATCTTCTGCCTAGCCTTCTCAGCCTTAATCGCTTGCTGGGTTGTCTTAACTTGATTCTGCATGGATGCAACCCTAGACTGATCAGGCGTTAAAGGTTTTTTAATTACACTAGCGAATTCAAAAAATCTCATAATAGTTATCCAATTTTAGTAGGTGCAAACGGCGCATTGTTAATTCCATATTGATATTGAGCAAGTAGGCGAGCGTGAAGGTCACTGTCAGCAAAGACTACCGTCTTTACCCATGTCCCATTTACTCGTACTTGTAGTTGATACCGTTGCATATAAGTATTTATCCATTAAGCGTCGCGTAACACGACGCTTAACTTGTTTTGCTAGTGCTGAAAGCCAGCTCGTAAGTTAGCACTCGCTATCTCTATCTGCCCATCTAATTCGCCAGTTTCAACTGCTTGCTTAATCGTTTCCAATGCTTGAATTAAGGCTTGTGGATTATCTACTTCAACACTGGGCTTGCCTTTAGCTAGCTCTAATACGCTAGTACCGTACTTGATGGAAATACACACCTTGCCATTAGCCGCAACAAACCACCATGGCCTAATACGCTTTGGTACTTCTAGTTGTTTCTTCAACCCAGTTTCTTGATCTTTAAATGACTTGTATTTGGTCACTTTAAAAGGGGTGCCTTCTACTTGGCTTTTGGCTAACTGAATCTGTTCCCATAAGCGATGCGATAGTTTGTTTCTGCGCTGCTGAACTGGCGCTATATGTTGTGGTTTTTTCTCAGCTGTTAACTTTAAATTATTTAATGTGCTCACTTAATTTCTCCTTTAGTTGAATGGGCACTCATTAAGTTAATGTCAGACCAGCCATTTGGACAACCGATTTCTTAGTGATCTTTCGTTTTGGCTCATTTTTCACCAGTTTTAGCGGTGTTTTCTTATACAGGGATAAATACTTTTGCGAGTTGCTTAGGTGGCTTGTGGGTTGAGTAGAAGTTACAGAAGAAGAAAAAAGAAGTTGCTGTTACTAGGTGTAGTTGCTACTAAACAGCAACTTGCAACAAGTGAGACAAATGGGAAGCCCTGAGCAGCAACTTAACAGGCAACTAAAATCACAGTGACTCTCTTTTTCTTCTTCTGCAACCAAAGAACACAAGGCGACTTAGCGACAGCGCAACTTAAAAATGGAGAAACTAAAATGAAAGAACGAGAAATTGCAGTACGAGGATTTGTAAATGAGAAATTTGGCAGTACGTTTGGCAAGGGCTTATTTCATCGAGCCATCTATAACGGTTCAGTTGAAGTGCGTAATCCTTACGCCAAATACCTGATTGATTTTTTTGAATTTGATCGCTGGGATATCACAGCAAGATCACCAGAGCAGCTTGGATGGTCTAAAAAGCTACACGATGCCAACATACATAATGCACCAGAGGCACTAGCATCATGGATTCAACATTATGATCCAGTGACTAAAGTAAAGACCTTAGCTGATGGTGTATGCGTTTACCTACCTTTGACACAAGAACTGTACGTCAGTATTAACGACCCTGAGCATGGGGTAAGTGACGAATGGTCTTTGCTAACAAAGAATTGCACTAAGACAGGCGTGAACAAGCCTGTGTTTATTGCTACGAATGTAGACCTATCACTTACTAATTAGGCACCTACGACTTGCGTTAAGGCATCAAATAGCTAAGATCTTTTGAAGTTAAGCGTCGTGTAACGCGACGCTTAACTAAAACGTCAAACATCTTTTTTAGCTTGCGGCACAACTAGCATGTAAAACGCACCAAAAAGACTTAACCAGAAGCAAACCTTAAAGTTCGCTCCATCAAACCAACTTTCACCAATCCACCAAAGTAAACCGAAACACAATATCCACAGAAATAAAGCGGTTAACCATTTTTCTTTACTAGACTTAACTCTACCGCCAGATGGTCCATTTATGTATTCATATTTGACGCCGCCTAAGCAGTTTGGGCAGGTGGTTGCACCATGAGTCATTTCAATATCGCAATGCGGGCATTTAGTTAGCATTATTTCTCCTTAGTAAACGTTGTTCACCAACTCCAATAATCTCTTTCAATAACTCGTGTGACATCATTTCCACAACTTTTACATTGGCCATTAAGTATAAGGTCTCGTTTTGACACAGTGCCAGTAAAGCTAACTATCGTGACCGCGTCCTTGCAGTTGCCGCAGTAAACGTTGGCTAATAGTGCTAGCTGCTCTGTCTTTGGAAGTTTGTCCCAAAGCTTGGCTGCGGGTGGGGTAAATTTCGGTAAAGAAAAAACATTCATTTAATTAGCCATTTTCTATACCTAATTTCACAGTGTAATACCTAGCATTCAAAATTCCTATAAAACAGTATCATCCACGGTCAATCAGCGTGGTACATCCCCACTAATAGATTTCTCACGTTCAATATTGTCAGCACAGTAAAACCTTGTAAGTAATTCTCAAAACCTACGGACGTAAAAAAAGCCCACATTGCTGTGAGCTAAATTTTATTGGTGGCCGAGACTGGAATCGAACCAGTGACACGCGGATTTTCAACGCTTAAGTGATTGTTTTTAAACAGTATTTTCATTGGCTTAATTCTACACCTATTTTACCGTGATATACGCAGCGACTTGAATGGCTTGATCTGGCGGCATTTGAAGGCTGTGATTCATCGACAGGTGGTTGATTCCCAAATTAGGCATCGAACCGGGAAAGATAAGCGTCGTGTTACGCGACGCTGAGCTACAAAAATATAACTTATGGAATCTTATTAAATGATTGCCTTTTTAATCTGGTTTTTAGTTCTCTTTGTTCTTTATAGGACTCGCGCACCACTGCGTATGTGGATAGTTTTTATAATTGGAACATTGATTGTTTTGTTGAGAACTAACAATAAAAGATAAAAAATGAAGATTCCTAAACTACTTTTATTACTTCTATTGGTAAGCATTAATGCACTGGCAAAAGTGCCTCCATTTGACGCGATGAAGCATCAAATAGATGGGCCATCTGAGCAATTAAGGGGCTTAGTTACAGAAGCATGGTCGCACATGAACCCCGCAAGGCCAGAACATGAAAATGACTATGATTTAGCTTTTGATCTAAATGCTAAAGCTTATCAATTAGGCCATCCTGAAGGTGCAAGTAATATAGGACTCCTTTATGAAAAAGGTTGGGGAGTGGTAAAAGATTTTGATTCGGCTGAGCAGTGGTATTTGAGAGCTATTGCTGGGACATATCATAGTGCCCAAGCTGAACTAGGGCTTGCAAGGATTTATCTTTCAAAAACCCCAACTAAAGAGAACGTTGATAAAATTATTAACTATATTAAACAAGCCAGAAAAACTGCTTTAGTAAGAGGTTCTTTGTGGGAAGATGGTCGGAATGGTTATCTTTATGAAGCAGATTTGTTAGCTGCAGAATTAGAGAGTCGGACTAACTAACTTATGACGGAATGTCATCCATTGCTATATGTAAAGTTCACCAAAAAGTGCACGTGGTGTCGTAGAGAATTTCCTAATGGGGATAATTACTACTTTGTAACTGATCCCGATGTTCCATCGCAGAATGAGTACCCAGCAACAGAGGCTGAATATAAAGCAAGACGAATTCGCGAAATATTGCTATACGAAGAAACACATATACCAATTAAAAAATCTAGTTAGCGCTCCAGTCTTTCCATGCCTCAACAATCATCACCATAGCCAGTGTGTCTAGCTCGCAATATCTAAGTAAGGCGCTTTTAATATTTGCTCTCTGCTGATCACTTAAGCATTCAAATTGAAGTCTGGCGAAAGCCGCAGCCGCAGCACCACCTTCGGCAATCTCAAATCCATCATCTTCAGTATCAAAAATATCAGCGCCATCTTCACCGAGCATCTCATTTTCAATATCTTTAAGAAGATCATATGGCTCAATAAATTCACCATCTTTTTCTTGCCACCAAGTGAAGTCTTTAAAATTTATACTTGGAATAGTTTGACCATAAATTGGCTGTTCATATTTACTTTTTAGATATACGGATGTCTTGAGAACTGAAGGTAGAACCTTTTTAATGGATGTACGTGCTTTTGTATCAGGATGATAATAGGTACGCTTAGCTATTTCATTTAGGTCTACCATAGCCCTGTTGCCACGAGTTGTTAAGGTGTCGATAAATTCTAATAAATCGTCTTTATCTTGGGGCGGATTTTGATCATAAGTTAATTGTTTGCCAATATGATTTAAGATTGTATTTTCGTGGGCTGCCCATCTAAATACAGTGCCATCATCTTCGTCTAATTCTTTTTTGAGCGCTCTTACAAATTCATAGTTTGGAAATTTACCGGCTTCTGCCAATATGAATTCACCTACATGCTTCACCGATCCATCTTGATAAATGATGTGATGCGAGAACTGAAAGGCTACAGATTCGTATGGGCGCATGCCTTTAAAAAAAGGAAGTGCTGTAGTTGAAGTTTCAAAATCAATCATATGATATGGATATTTCCATTTGCTCATATGATGATTGAATAATTCTGTGTTTAAGTAAAAGCCGCCTAAATCATCTTCGGGGGGGATGCCTTGGCACTGAAGCCATTGCCTTTGGGTGCGACTTAAGCCTTCTTTATCATCCTTGTACCCGATATCTTCTTGAGAAAGCTGGGCAGGTTTATAAATACCTTCAGCAAGAAACTTATCTTTTTTTCTAAAGTCCCAGATGTCTAAAACTGTAGTTTGGTATAGGTCTTTGCCTTGCCATCCAGTAACAGTAGAAAGACATTCATGAAAACCACTTTCTTGTTTATCTGAAGGCAGTGCTTTAAATTCACATTTAGAACAAGCTGAGCTTAGTGTCGGCGCAAACTTCTCATCGACATCATAAGCACGAGCTAAAATCCTAGCTAGATTAGGTAGCGTCTCAACTAACCCAGGGCATTCTATTTCGTTACTTAAAACAATATCAACGAATTTATCCACACTGACTTTTACTAACAACTTTTGTGCTTCATCAATAACTGTATGAATTTTTTTGTCCACAATTACGTTGGTCGAATAGTCGGTATGCTCAACTTTGAACATTTGATTAAGGCCATCAATCTCGGATGTTACTGATTTGTCTGGCAGCATTAAGTAAGTTGAAATAGCGCTATCAGGAAATGCATGGCTAAGAACATACTTTTGGAATGCGACGTCTTGAATATAAGGGAGCATTGGTTTAAGTATTGGTGTTCTGGCACCTTCAATTTCAGGCTCAGCTGAATTGTAAGATTTAGCTTTGACCTCTATTAGCTCAAAAGTATTTTTTCGTTTGATAAGCACATCAATGCGTACGAATAAGTTCTTATATCGAATAGCAGGCTCTAGCAGAATGATTTCATCATTTTCAGAGAGTAATTTGAGCGTTTCAGCTTCAGCTTCTTCTGCGACTTTGGATTTGATTTCGTAGCCGTTCTTGAAAATTACTTTGGCAAGTTGGCCAACTTGAAACCCGCCATTAGCTAGCATTCTAAGAAAGGAGTCTTCTTGCTTAGTGTCTTTGTATATGGATTTCCTGCTCGAATAAAAGAGCTTGGTTGGACATTCGAGAGCCAATTTAAATCTGGATTTAGTTAAGTACCTAGCCATGACAACAAACTCTTATAAGATTGCTTAAGAACAGTTTACTGCTTTTTTATGTTTCTTGATAAGTTTTAATAAGCCAATTTCTCAGCACTAATCAGCGGCGTTATTTTAGAATAGTGGCGTTCAATCATAGCAATTGAAGTGCCCATTTGTCGTGCTAGCGTGTGGATATCAATACCTTCAGTTAGCGCAAAAGTTGCATAGGTATGGCGTAGACTATATAGCGATCTAAACTTGCCAGCCATATCTTTACGCAAACCAGAGCCATTCATTAAATTTCTGAACACACTTTCAAAGCTACGTGGCTTATGGCCTTCGTGAGTAGTGAATACTAACTTCTCTAGCCTTGCTTCAATCACTTCTTCTAGATTTTGGTAAGGCAATTGTTGAAATTTAATAAGTCTATTAAAGGTTTCAATCACAACAGGTCTGGCAATTAAATAACGAGGCCCAGTTTTACCAGACACCCATATTCTTAAATAACGCTTATTCCCAATCCAATGCCACTGTAAATGTTTCCAGCGCAATGGCAGTGATTCAGTGCCTTGCCTAATCCCTGTGTAAAGTAAAAACTCTACATAACACCGACAAAGTTTTCTAAACTCACTGTAGATTTTCTTACAGCCACCTAATTCCCATTGCGGCATATAAGCGATTAAATGATCTATTTCTTCTTTGTTGAATGCAGGCCGCGGACTTCCTTTATCTCCAACAGCACTTAATATTGGAATGGGCTTTTGATCGTGAATATAGCCTTGCTGCCTAGCCAATTTAATTACACGATTATAGGCACTAGCATGATTACGTAATGTGCTGCCTTTTGGAATAATCCCCATTTGGCTTAATCGCCATTCCTCAAAATCACCAATGTCTTTAGCAGTAATGGCATTGACATCAATCTTTCCAAAAAATGGAACGAGATATTTTCTAAGGACAATTTCATAATCCTTGTACGTTCTTTTCCACTTCTTTAATGTTACGGATCTTGCCATTTCTTCATCGACCTCTTTAGCCATTTGACCAAAGGTTCGGGTAGTTAGTGATAAACCCTGAGAGATATTGATTTGCGCTGTTTCATAAATGACGACGGCTTGTGATTTAGCTTCATTCGCATCCGTCTTGTTAGTCGAGGCTTGATGCCATTTCCCAGTGGGTATTTTAAAACGGCATTGCCACTGATGCGATTCTTCTCTTTTAAAGAGAGTGATTTTGCCATCGTGAAATTTGATGGGTTTGGATGAAGGTAAAGAATTGGTTTGAAATAAGCTGTTTAGATTTTGCATATTAAGCGTCGTGTTACGCGACGCTTGTATTATGTTTTCAGATACAGAAAAGAGCGATCAGATTTATTTTAGAAAATAATTATTACGAGTGTCTGCTTTAAAGCAATCCAATTAATAGGTCGACTGAGAACTAAGGGCCAGAAGCGGACTGTCGTAATTATTTTCTAATATAATTTTATTAACATGATGATATTAATCATCAAATATAAAATGGTAGTATTGCCCTTTGTATCTAAATTTCAAAGGTGATTAGCTTGGGACTCAGCACATCTCTAATACTCGGTGGCGCATCAGAAATGGTTGCAAAGCTAGCCCCAAAATTTCCAGCGAATCATTTAGACATTGGCTCTGGTCATGGTGATTTGATTGAACTAATGCGCAGTCAATTTGAGATTAGCTCTTCCGCTTGTGACTACACTGACAGTTTGATGAAGCTTGCAGATGTAAAGGTTACTGTAGCCAATCTCAATAATGAGGGGTTGCCATATGCGGACCAATCATTTGATTTAGTTACATGTACTGAGGTGATAGAGCACTTAGAACATTATAGATATACCCTGCGAGAAATGTATCGAATCTTGAAGCCAGGTGGTGTTTTGGTTTTAACAACCCCTAACATCCTTAACTTAAAGTCTAGAATACGCTTTCTGCTTTTTGGGTTTTACAATTTATTTGGTCCGTTGCATTTTCAAGAGAGCAATCTCCATTCAACGGGGGGGCATATTAACCCTGTTAGCGTTTTCTTTTTAACTCACTCTTTGGTTGATGCGGGTTTTAATGAGATTGACGTGTCAATAGATAAGGTTCAAGGGACATCGAGTGCATGGCTTCCTCTATTATATTTGCCAATAAAGTTGTTTTCTCTAAAAATAATGGCTACTGAAAAAAACAAATTTAAAACAATTGATAGATTCAATGAGCCGTTTGTAAGGCAAATCAATTCGCTGGATATTTTGCTAGGTAGAACAATTATTGTTGGATGTAAGAAACCAAAAATCTCCAACTAAAGTCTTCTCTTTGCATGAACGTCTGGTTTGGGTCGGAAGTGACTTTTTTGAATGTCTGCTTTATGGCTGCCCAATTTGAGCTTGCAGTTCCTAAACGCTACATTGAATTAAGCGTCGCGTTACGCGACGCTAGTGTAAATAAATCTATTACATACTAGCCGGCATTAGCAGGAAAGCCTTCCACTTTGTCTTCTAACATCTCATCTTCATTAATCTGCTTGAGCTTTCTCGATGAATTGGATGGCGATAGGATTTTTTTATAGTCCTTTTTGTTCTTTTCTTCAGCCAGTAATAAATCCAAAGTCCTTTTGGTATAAGCGCCCTGTTGTTTTTTAATTGCTATGTAATCAAACTTCAACGCATTGTTGACAGGCTCTAAGCTAGGAAATTTACCTCTAGCAGCATTTTCAGCAATACATAAGGCATCACTTAAATTCTTACTGGCTAAGATGCTCAGGTAGGTTCTAGTTTCTAAGTTTGCAGATGTCTTTTTACTGTTCAGCCGAATGTCTTTAGTTTTGGTTGAATTGATCCCAATATATTTTGCCAATTTCCATAATTGTTCTTTTTTAATTTTGTTTTGGAAAAACTCTGCTTTTTCTGTCACTAATTGAAAGCGGGTATGTAGGGATGACAGTCTGATTTTATTAACCTCAAATTGAATCTTATCCGTTGGTGCTTTCTTCTTTTTATTCTCTAGTCTTTCTAGTAACTCCATAAAGTCATTCAATAACACTTGTTTTGATTTGGTCGGATCAATGCTTATCAAAATACGCTCCTTCGCATTTTTATCCGCAAACAAATCTTTGCCTGTTTCATCCCACCACTCAATGAAGTGCCTTGAGTAAACATCTCCAAACTTTTTATACATCGCTAAGACGTTGGCGAAGTCGTCAGGCAGTTCACTTTCTGGGATGACTTCATTCAAGTGCAATTGGCGATGCGCAAGCCAATAGCTTGGACTTATAGATAGGTAATAAAAAATGTATTCGTGTTTGTAATTTGCATTACCTGACACCTGACACCATCCAGAGCCAAATCCAAGCAAGTTTTTCATATCTTTTCTTTATACCAAATAATAACAACATTATTTCATATAAATTACATTGCTGTAAATAATTGATTTAATGGCTACATCGTAATTAACGCGACAAGCTCTTTAAAAAACTTAAGCAGCAAGTTGTAGTGCAGTTAGCAAATAGCTAGCTGCGTTAATTGCGACCATTGCTCTAGCAATTTCGCCAAAGCAATTTTTAAATGTTTTATTTTTAAGACCTAACTAAAAGGAGAAATACAAATGGCAACATCTTTTACACCTTCAGCAGAAAACATTCTGTTCTCTAACTCGACTGTTACAGCACTTGACGGTCTACGTAACAAACGTATTACGTGGGAAGCTACTGATTACAAGAAAGCAAATGAGGGGCTATACGCGTTACTCTCAGATTGCTTGGCTGTATTTAATGGCAAGTTTGTACAGGCTAGCGATTCTGATCGTAAAACCTTACGTAAAGATTTAGAGGAGAAACTTAAAGCGGACGGCTTACGTACACAACGTAACACTACAACACTAACCATGTTTGTACGTTTTGTGTTTGGCAATGACCGTAAACGTGCGCATGCGTACACCTACGTAATTAAAGCTGCTATTTCACACGATGTAGCTGCGGCTAATTTGGCAGGCTACATTGCTGAACAAGGTGGCATCGAAGAAATCAAACGCAAGATGGTGGTTTCTGAGGCAGCACTAGTAAAACAAGCTGATTTTGCTAAGGCTAAAACAGAGGTAATTGCTAACTTAGAGGAAGCCGCTGTTAAACCACTGGCAACTATCAAGCTAGCTAACATCTCAGGTGACTACGCAATCTTACTTGCTAAGCCTACTGTAGATGGCGATGTAAATGTTATTGGCGTATTGGCTGATGTGAATGAGGCGCTATATAACGCTTTGTTGAAAAAATTGGCTCAACAAAAAATGACAGTGGACGCTGAAAATGCGGCTTTGGCTAAAGAAACAAATGATTTATTGGATGTGCCTGCGAACGATGCAGACATGCTTGATCAACTTGTAGCTTAATTAACAATACGGGGGCTTTTATAGCCCCCTTTTTTTTATCTGAAATTAGGAGAGCAGTATGAAAACAGAAGTTAAGTACGCACCACAAAACCTGAACGATGTGATTTATCCAAACACAGCTACAGCGCTGCGTATTAATGGCTATGCCACTAAGCAGCTAGAAGGACACATTATGTTGCACGGACCTAACGGCACTAGCAAGACATCAATTGCTAAGTTATTGCCTTACGCCATTGATGGTCAAAATGCAGTCATTGAAGATAAACACTTTGATGACGTGCTTGGGCAAAAGAACTTAAAAGATTATTTGCGAAATGCATGCAGCTATAACCAGTTTACTGGTGGCTCTAAGTTCTATTTGGTTTTTAATGAGTTTGATAATACCAGCACTAAGCTGCATAAGTTATGGACGGCAATGGATGACCTAAGCGATATGCTGATGGTTATTATTACGACTAATGAGCCAATGAGTATTCATAAAAGCATTCGTTCTCGTTGCTCACTTATTCAAATGCCAGCTGTGACAGCCAATGCATTTTTACCTCGCGCACAACAAATTCTAAAAGCTGAAGGATTAGTGTTGCCTGACTATCAAGTCCAGTATCACTTAAAGCAAGTAGAGCAGTTTGGGGACTTGCGTAAATATTGCCGTTGTTTAGATGAATTGATCTTTCTGAACAATAGCGGTTTGCCAATCCCGGCAGCACCTAGCCCAGCTGCACCAGCACTGACTGTAGTAAAAGTTAAATCTAAGTAACTTTAACCACAAGCGTCGCGTAACGCGACGCTTGTGCTAGATAAAGGAAAACGCAATGAAAAAAAGTAAAACTTACCCAGCAAGACTGATCTTATTTGGTGACGAATTTAGTGAAAATCTGCCAGACTGGCTAGAAGGAATGGTTGAGGAGTACGATTTAACTAGTCGAGCAGCATTTAAGTATTGCAAAGAGGCGGGCATATTGCATGACTATGTATCTCATTTTGATAAAGATTATAAACAAGCTCGCATTGTTTACCATTTTAACGAAAAAGGTTTGCTACTGCATAGGCTATACACATTCGGGCCATGCTTCAAAATTGCCACGTTAGCAGATAGTCGTAAGCTAGAGCGTTATAGTGCGCAATTGTATCGTTATATGGAGATTGACGATCTGTGTTATGAAACAAGGCAATTGAGTAGTAGCTTTTGTAAGAAAATAAAATTGCCGAAGACTAATGATTTAAAGAAGGTTTTGGATTCGTCGTTTAGAGAGTTTGAAGACAGCCAGACTCATTTTTTACATTTGGCAAAAAAGGCAATTACGGAGTTTATCGATTCAAATTTCTCCGTTTAGCACATCTCATTAAGCGTCGCGTTACGTGACGCTTAATGTTTATTCATACGCCCTTGACACTTAATAATTTACGCATAATAATACACATTAATTTACACATTATAAGACACGATAATATTATGGCTATTACACAAAATATATATGCACAGTCCACAGTTAGCATGACTGATTTACGTCGTGCGAGTATTACTGATATTGTCAGTGACTCTCCTGTAGCGGTGCTCAATCATAACAAGCCTGCGGCATATTTGCTTTCAGCAGACTATTACGAATTTTTGTTAGATCAAGTTGAAAACATTGAGCTTAGCAAGATCGTAAAAGCGCGTCGCGGTGGTAAAACAGTGAAAGTATCACTTGATGACCTATAGTCTTGAGTTCCATGAAGATGCGCTAAAAGAATGGAATGATTTAGACGGATCAATTAAATCTCAGTTTAAGAAGCAATTAGAAAAGCGCATGGAAAATCCACATGTGCCCTCTGCAAGATTAAGTAATGATCTTGGAGATTGCTACAAAATCAAACTGCAAAAAATTGGCTATCGATTGGTGTACGAAGTAATCGATACGCGCCTAGTGATTATTGTGTTATCCGTTGGTCGTCGAGATGGATTGCAAGCCTATATAAAAGCCAGCAAAAGAACATAGTTTATTAACAAGCGTCGCGTTACGCGACGCTTGTATTGAAGGCGTTATTTTCAATGCGTTGACATTAAATCAGAGACCTATATAATGTATAGGTGAATTCAAACATTAAACCTTTGCCACTAGCACTTAATGATGCTAACTATCTCTCAAAAATGAGAGCAGTATTGGCATCTAGGCCATTGTTCCTTACAGATCATGCAAAAGGAAGAATGAGGGAGCGAAAGGTATCTAGTAAACAAATTCATGATTGCGTTGCAAAAGGTGCAATAGAAGAGCCGGCGCATATTAATGTGCGCGGACATTGGTCAGCTGCAATTGGATATTTTACTGGTGGTGACTATGTGAAAGTAGTTACAGCGATTACTCAAGATGATAAAGGCGAATATATAGTGGTTATTACGGTGATTATATGAAATACCATTACACAGAATCAGGATTAAAAAACATCTATTTATTAAATGGATATGAGGTTGTTGAAACCCCATACGGCAAGGCTACGTCTATTGTCGATGTTGAAGGTTTGCACAAGTTAATTGGCTCTAACCTATGCAAGAAAAAACATCTCACAGGTACAGAGTTTCGTTTCATTAGAAAAGAAATGGGTTTGTCGCAAAGTGGATTAGGTAAAACGCTTGGGGTTACAGATCAAGCACTTGCTAAGTGGGAGAAAACTGGACGTGTCCCTAAAACGGCTGATCGCTTCATTCGCTTGCTTTACCTAGAGAGCATTAACGAGAATATTAAAATTCAAAGTTTCATTGATAGAATTAATGAAACAGATCGAGATGACCATTTAAATATGGAAATTGAAACAACGTCTTCTGGTTGGAAGAAAGCCGCCTAACACTTGTTAATCACAAGCGTCGCGTTACGCGACGCTTGTCTAACTTAAATCAATTCAACAGCGTTTCGTTTCATATCATCGTTCACATCAATATATCGTTGTGTCACCATAATGGATTTGTGTCCTGCAAGGCTTGCAAGCACACGCACCCCAATTCCTTTGTTTGCGAGGTTGGTAATAAATGACCTGCGGCCCGAATGTGAGCTAGCTCCGTTAATACCAGCACGCTTATAAGCCCAAAAAAACCACTGGCATAAGCCATTTGGGCTAAACCCTAAGCGGTTATCGGTATGAAAGAAGGGGATATCCGCATTGGTAATCTTGCGTGTTTTAAGATAAGCGGCAAATTCATCGCACAGCTTATTTGGAATGAATACCAAGCGCCCTTGATCACCTTTGGTCTGTGCAGCACTTAAACGAACTTCATTTCTAATGCTGCCGTCATCGTTTAATACGTCGCCCATCTTTAGATTGGCAATTTCTCCAACACGAAGGTGCTACGGATGTCATCACGTTCGACCACGAGAGCACACGCACAAACCTACACGGGGAATTGTTCATTTGCGTGGACGTAGCCGTGACACAGGCGCAGGAATTCAAATCAAGCTGGCAATCGGAATTGGTGCGTTACGTCGTCCACGGAGTTTTGCATCTGCTAGGCTACGATGACTTGCAACCAGCCTTGTGGCGTAAAATGAAACGTGAGGAAAACCGCCTCGTGCGTTTGCTGGCCAAACGATTTGCGCTCGCGCAACTTTCCAGCGCGGCTAAACTGCGCGCGTGAGAAAAACATTTTTTGCGCGGTGGCGGGCGAGTTTTTTAACCGGACTGGCGGTCACGTTGCCGGCATTGCTGACGCTGGCGGCGGTCAAATGGTTGTTCGGGACGATTTCCAGCTTCACCGATACGTTGCTTTTCTTCCTGAAGTATTGCCACCTCGATTCGAAAGATATCTACGAAAACGGCCAGTCCGGCTCGATGTTTTGGTATTGGAGCCTCCTGGCACTGGTGCTGGCGATCATTTTGATTTCCAGTGTGGGCGTGCTGGCGCGCTACTACATCGGCAAACGGATCATCGAATGGCTCGATGTCGCAATGATGAACGTGCCGTTTCTGAACAAGATTTACGGCGCAATCAAACAGCTCAACGACGCATTTTCGGGAAATAAAAATTCTTTCAAGACCGTTGTGCTGGTGGAATTTCCGCGCGAAGGGATGTATTCCGTCGGCTTTCTCACGAGCGAACAACGTGCGGAAGTGCAGCAGAAGACGAAAGAAAAAGTCGTGGCGGTTTTTATTCCGACAACGCCAAATCCGACTTCCGGTTTTCTGGTGCTCGTGCCGGAAGATAAAGTGACGAAGCTCGATATGAGCG
>Ga0118677_10004815_pt2 | contig 21458 bp, 16 predicted proteins | sample AliMusrvi5mmetaG_FD_86154 | JGI IMG/M metagenome (GOLD analysis project Ga0118677, IMG submission 86154)
CCCGACACTTCTGCAAACTGAGCAAGCGCCTTATCCGCAGCCGGCAGGTCGCGCGGGTATGGCGTCGCCGTCGCGAAACACAGCCCTGCAATGGAGCCGCCGATTGTCTTGTATGCCGCGGGCGACTGGAAATCGGACAGATGCTCTAGCGCGAATGCACTGACCTCGCCTTTATACGGTTGCAACCACGGTGCGTTCCCAGGTGAACCGGCGCCCGGACAGCGCTTGAGTGCATCGACCAGTGCGCTCGTCGATGGCCCCATGCGAAAAACGAGCGACCCACTTGGCGCCGCGTCGGCGGGGATATCCGTCACGATCACCGGCAGGAGCGAGCTGGTGTAAACCGACAGCGCCGCCACCGTCGTATCGGGCCGCAGGTTGCCGATCACGGCAATCACGTTGTCATCGAGCGCCACGTTGTGCGCCACGCGCTCAGCAAAAACGGGGTCGGCATTGTCGTTATACGCCACAAATGACACCTCATAATTCCCTACCCCGCCCGCTCGGATCTGCTCGCGCAACGCCAGCCGCATGGCCGGGAAGGCGTCATAGCCCACCTCGCGGTAATATCCTTCAAACGGCGCAACCAGCGCGATTTTGATCACCGGTCGCGGGACAGCGCATGCCGCAACCAGAAGCACAAGCAGCAGAGGCAGCACGCGCCTGGCGATTGCCGAGGCTATTCGCCCGGCAGGCCGACCAGTAAGTCGCTCTCGTTTGTTAACGCTGGATTTCAGTAAGCACATAGCGTCCATCTCGAACAGGCGCAGTATCACTTGTTGCAGGCAACCGTTCCAGCGTATCGGGATCATACCAGCCGACGGCGAGCTGGTACTTGCCGGCTGGGACGCCCGCTGTGTCCAGCGTGACCGTGTCGCTCACAATCTCACCCGGCACCCACATACCGGTCGGATACATCCCATCGCGCGTCAACTGGTCGGACTGCCGGGCAGGTTCAGCCGATGTCAGCGGCGCGAGGTGAATAAACATCTTGTAGTCCTGTGTGATCGTCGTCACAGCCGACCAGAACAATATCAGTCGAATAGCCTGTGTCGTCGTCTCAACCGTGTAGCCCATCATTCGAATCGCACCGGCGTAAGTCACTTGAGTGCTGGCTTGTACCTCCGGAAGGACCGCTAGGTGATCGGTGATGACCGGATGCGGCCGATTCGGCGCCCACACGGTCGCCTGTTCGCGAACGCCCACCAGTGTGACTTCGCCCGACGAATGCTGATCCAGCAACCGGTACCAGCGCATCGTCAAGGAATAGGACTCGCCCGGGCCAAGCCGGCCCGTTGTCGGCACGCAATAGCCGTCGGATACTGGGACGCCGCGAGGCCATGACCAGGTCGGCGCCAGACCAGCCTGCGGTTGCGTGTCGGCGCGAGCCACGGTGCGACCGTCCTCTCCCTTCAACAGGAAGGCGACCTGCAGAGCATCTGCCGTCGGCCGTGTTGCATCCCAGGTCGCCCGGAAGCACACATCGTTGTAAGTGGGCTGATACCAGTCCGTATAACGCAACCGGATGCCATTTGGGAAGATGCGGATCGGCGGTGTTGACAGTGCTTGCACATCGGCAGGCGCAGCGACTTGCAGCCCTGTCAGCAATTGGTGATCGAGAGCTTGACCCGTCTGCGTTGTCGGCGTATACACATTGCCTGCCCCATCACGCGCCAACAGCTTGAGCAATAACGGCCCCGGCAGTGCTTCGCTGATGACCGTGTGCTGGCTGAGCGATGGGGCGCCATACGAGACACTGCGCCCGAAATAGAACAGCCGGGCAAAGTACCCGCCCGACGGCAACTCCTGTTCGATCCCTGATTCCGCGGGCGCGCGGCCATCGCGCCAGGTAGTGCTCAACGTAAACACGTCACCCGCCTGCACCTGCGTCGGGCTGATCGTGGCGCCGACCAATTCAAGAACGTCGCCGCTCGCGGAACGAAACGTCACCGGCGACCGATGCGCGAACTGGCGGTCGCCGTAATCCACCGTCTGTAGTGGAGGCGCAAGGGGCTGGTAGATCGCCCGCGCCGCCTGACCCGCCATAATGATGCCGGCCACGCACAGGAATACCACCCCGACGGGCCGCAATAGGCCAATCAGCGGGACGGCTGTCAGTCTCATTACCACCAGGCTGACGAAGATCAACAGCACGAGGCTGCCCAGCGATATCTTCTCGGCAAACTGCTCCAGGGGCGTGCCAGCAAGAGATAGTTCGACGCTATACGCCCCTCTGGGCAGACTGAGTTGCATCCAACCCGACCCGACATAGGGTGAGAGTGTCACCTGCCGGATCGGCGCTAGTGCGCCTGCCCCAGTGAGTGCGCGCGCCGTCGCCTGCCAGCCGGGCCAGTACAACACCGGCAGGGTCATCGTGGCGACATCGCTCTCAACCGTAATGTGCCACACTTGGCGGTTGGCCGAGGACTGGATCAACGACGATGCGCCGATGTCTCCCGCAACAGCAAGCGCCCGGCGCGGCTGCTGCAGCAAGTCCGGCCCGACTTGCGGGCGCGGCTGCACTGTTTTGGGCAGATATTCCGCCCGGATGGTCGTGCCGATATTGCCACTCAGCCATTCATATTGTTGCAGGCTCGCGACCGTCACATCTTCTGACCGCAAGTCCAGGCGCTCGTTCGGCAATCCAGGCAGCGCTAACGCTAGCAGCAACACTGTAACTACGCTGACCATGAGGGTCGCAAGGCGTGGCGACCGCAAGGCGCACAGCGTGCCCCTGCCAGCCAGATGCGCCACATCATGGAACAACCAGCTCACGCCGCCAATAGCCAACGCAGCGAACAGCGCTTGGATAGACAGAAAACGCCACGGGAACTGGGTCAACGCCAGACCGGGAAATGCGTCCCACAAGGGTTTGGATAGCGGTGTGATCATGAGCGTCGCGATAACGAACAGCCCTACGACGAGCCAGAAGGCGCTCTGCCGTCGTCCCCGCACAAACCAGATTGCGCCGCCAATGAGCACCAGCACCGCCTGCGGCAACGCCATTGCAAAAGCGCTTAACTGGAAATCGACCTGGTAGTTGAAGGCAATGCTGGGTTGCACCAGATTGAGCGTTCGGAAATGGTTGTTGTAGTCAAAGTATCCCGTCGTCTGGTTGTTTAATTGCACCAGACCAGCCTCGCCCAGAGCAGGCGCCCAAAACCATGCGCTGAGCAGAAGCGCCAGCACAGCCGCGCCCGCCAGCCACGGGATCGCCTGCACAGTCTGTCTGAGACTATGGCGACGCAAACGCTGCGCCAGGCGCGCCGCGGCGTAAAGGACGATAAATGGGGCAAAGATCAGCGCCGAGACGTTGTGCGTCAACACCAATCCCGCCAGTGCGAACGCCAGCGCGAGTGTGGCGCCCAGGCGGTTTCTGATGACCTGCGCGCGCGCAGCCTGCACCTGCGACTGTGCCGCCGCAGCCGATTCGCCCATCACCCGATCTACCGCCCACAAGATCAGCGGATACCAGATAAAGGCGTAGAATTCCTGCAGCGAATCTCCGCGCACGTACAGGTTGACCAGATGATAGGGCGCGAGGGTATAGGCAATCGACGCGATCACCGCTCCCGAGCGTGGCAAAACCGCGCGGGCGTACAGCCAGATCGTAGCCGCAGCGGCAAACATCCCGAACGTCTGCGTCAACTTTATGGCGGTCAGCAGGTCAAAGCCGCATAGCGTCAACAGCGCTGCGATGTAATAGGGCAGCGCAGCGTAGAAGTTAAAGAATGGGTAACCCAGCCCAAAGGCGGCGTCCGGCATCCATCGGGCAGGAAAAACACCCGCCCGCAGGTTGGCAGTCAGCTCAAACACGCGCTGCAGCAGAAATGGACTATCGCCCCCGGCGTGTGTCTGGACGATCCCGGCGCCGAGCCATAGATTCAGCGCAGCCAGCGCACACGCAGCCACAATCAGCGCGGGAACCGCTTTACGCCCCAGCGTCTGCGATGTCACATTTTCCAATTTTGCATAAAGAACAGCACGCCAAATCCAATGACGCCGAGAATGATCAGCGCCCCAACGATCGTGGCGAGGATGGCGAGCACATTCGGCGGTGGCCCCGCTGATCCTGAGGCCTGCGGCGTCCCGGTGGTGCTGATGACTAGATTGCCATCGCTGACGCGGCGCAGTCCGACTGAGAACTGTGCCGCCGCGCCGCCTGGCACAACAATGGTGTCGTTGAGAGGCGTGGTCGCAAGATAAGCCGACGATATGATGGCCGCAACCGTATAGGCCCCTACCCCAAGATTTCGTATACAGTACGGCTCGTTCTTGCCGTCGGTGGTATAGGTTGCAACGCCGACGCCCTTGGACGTCACATTCATAATGACATTTGGCACCAGTGGCTCATCCGGCTCTCGTGAACCGGTGCCGTTGTTGTCGAAATACGCCTGCACACATAACGCGCCAGTGCTGGGTGTGATTGTGGCGGTAACCACGGGGGTTGGCGTGGGCGTTGGCAGCGCTGCCGCCGGCTGTGAAACCGCTTCGATAATCAATACCTGACCAATCGATAACAGATCGCTGCTGAGCCCGTTTAAACGTTTGATCGCCTCAACCGATTTGTTGTATTTGACGGCAATGTCGTAGAGTGTATCTCCCTCGGATACTGTATAGCTGACGCCACCAGATGCCTGAGGAGTGGACGCGGGCGCTGCGCTTGTCGCCAGGACAGTCGCTGGAGCCTCCGGTGTTGAACCTGGCTGTGCCGTTTCCAGTGCCGTAGCGGTAATCTGCGGTGACGGTGTAGGCGATGGGGTAGGAGGCGGCGCCGTATAGTCGAGTGCCGCATCATCCCAAAAGACCTCATTGTGCCGCACCGGGTCCCTCATCGTCGAGTACATATACACGATGACCGTCTGCGACTTCGCCTCGGTTTCCACGCTGAATTGCGTATAAGCATCCTTGGCGTCGTGTTCATCCGACCAGACCACCTGACCGTTTAGCGGGCTGGCTTGACCATTGCTTCCACCCATCGGATCGATGCCTATTTTCAGTTTGATATCGGGTGAGGGTCGCGCGGATATTGGGCTTTCATCATTGGTTGACCAGGACTGTCCCCAGGCAGAGAACTTGATCTTCGCGCCAACCTTGACATTGCTGATAATCTTGTAAATCCCGCCGGTATGGGTCGAGTAGTCGGTGGCGATGCGCTGCGCTGCCGAACCACTTTTTACGCGATTGGCTGCGCGAATTTGCGTATACTGGGGCTGGAAGTTGATGCCAGTCGGGTCGGTTTCGCGCCTCGGGATGAACCACACGCCCCAGCCAGTGGGCACGTCGCAGGCGCCTGTCTTGCAATAAGGATCGGGGGTAAATTCACCCTCAAATCCTTCGGTAAAGAGGTTACTTGCGTCCTGCGCAAACCCCTTGGTTGGAGTGCTGATCTGTAGCAGTAAAGACAAAAGCAATACAACGGCAATGGACAAGTTTCCATAGCGCAGCCGCTTACGCGCAGCCTTCCTGGTTTGTGTGGGGTACTCTGTCTTATCCATGATCTTCGGTTTTCTTATGTGTGTGAAGAAGCTGGCAGTCTTGCCCGATCAGCGCTCAACAGCGCTCAGCACCTTGACTGCATCCGGCTCATTTGGCGCAGGTGTCGCAGAAGTCGCAGAAAGACCTCCTCGGGTCTGCAACCGCATATTATCTGAACGACGATAAACGCCTACATCCACTTCATCACCAGTTTGCAATCCGCCAGCTACGGTCAGGATATGCGTGTCCATAATAACATCACCCAAACGCCAGGTTGGCATGGGCATGTAACCCTGTGCCGGAGTGCTGTCATTTTGTGTCAGAACCACCCCGTTGCGCTGCCAGTGCACAAATACGGCATAGTCCTCAGTGATGGGTGCGGTTGCGCTCCACGCCAGCGTAATGGTGTAGACCTGCATTGCCCCCGTATAGGATGATTGAGCGGTTTCAGTGTGCGGGAAACTGTTGAAGATCCGCGGCGTGCGGCCTTGTTCAGTCGATTCGATATGCGCGGAATTCAAACCAATGGCGCCGCCAAAGGTAGGCATGCCGGATGTCGTGAGTGACATTGGCGCGGCAAGTGGTTGCGCCGATACGGCGATAAACGCTCGCCGAGGCGCAAGGTCAAGGTCATTCTGCGCGAGCGGCCCCGCAGTGACGCTGATCTGGCTGAGAGCCGGCAACGCAGCTCGCAGCCTTGTCCAGTCGTGGTTTGGATCAACCAGGAGCAGGACGCTTGACCCGCCCAACCCAGGTTTTGCGTCGTTGACGATTGAGACACGGTTTTCCTCAACTGTCGGGCTGAGAAAACGCAGTGCGGGATTGTCGTTAGCCAGGCGATCCTGCAACCACAGCGATTCCGGGGCGTTGGAAGTGGTATACGCATTGATCGCGCTTGCCAGTTGGACATTGCTGTCCTCCAACCAGTAGGCGGTCATCGCGTCGCGGACATAGTGGTTGAAATAGTCGGCGGCTGTCCCATAGCCTGTCCACACCAGCAAGACAGCAGCTATCAAAGCCGGCGGGCTGAAGATGCGGCGCAACCCGCCAATGGGCAAATTGAGAAGCCCGCGCCGCGAGAGCCACGCCAGCACCGCCTCCAGCCCAAGCGCAGCGATGATACAAGCCGCGGGGAGTGCGCCGATGGCGCGCAGATAATGGGGCGTGTCCTCAGCAAGAATGGTGGGTATTAGAAAGAACACCAGCCATAACCCGACGAACAGTGACGCGGGTTTGATAGACCCCTTACCAACAAAGATGCGCCAGAGGCACACGGCGACACCGGCAAAGAAAGCTGTGGCAATGCCGCCATCGAAAACGGGTCGCAATGACTCATTGTGCCGCCAAATCCGGTCGCCCTGATACGCAAACATTCCGGCAGCCTTGACGATATCCTGCCACAGCGCCCCCAAAAAATCGCCTTTGTTGATAACCGGATTCAGAATGGACACTTGCTCCGCTCGCGCGAACACCATTTCGGGGTGGCGGAACAGCCAGATGAGATAAGGGGCGAGGACAACCAGCGCCGCAACCGCAAAGATGCTCAACAGTGTTCGGGCGGCAGGCGATCGAGGCGATCGAGGCAACCGGTAACCATTCACGTGGAGGGCGTTCAGAAGTGCGCAGACAACCCCGAATGCAACAATCAGTGCCAGGAGAAATGACGCCGACGTGTAGGTATAGAACGTCAGGCCAAAGCAAAGGCCGGCAGCGATGGAGATGGCGATCTGTCGTGTGCGCCCCCCCTGGTCGCCGTTTGCCGGCCTGTTGATAGCCTTCAGCATCACAGCGCCGCAACATACCGTCAGACAGAGCAGCAGCGGCAAGGTGATTGCGCGAAAAGCCACGCGACTCAGCGCCAGATGCCAGAACGTGATCGCAAGAATTGCGGCGCTCAGCACGCCAATGCGATGCGAGAACAACGCGCGTCCCACGGCGTAAATCGCCACAATCGTCAGTGAGCCAACTAACGCTGATACGATGCGGAGTGCTTCGGGCGTGCGCCCCAGAAACGCGATACCCGCCGCCAGGAGGTACATAAAGAGACCTTCCCGCCCGTTATTCGCGGCAAAATACACTGCAAAATGCCCGCGCAGCACCGCCAACGCATCAAGCCCGTAAAACGCTTCGTCGCGGTACAAACCCGGTGGAAGGGCTCCGATCTGATACAGGCGTAGACCTGTGCCGGCGACGATGATGGCGGCCAGCGGCAACCAGCGCAGCCAGCGCTTGACGAGTATTGTCATCACACCCGGATTTTAACAGCCACAGACCGCTTGCCTTACAATAACCCTCCTATGCGCGTAACGATGCTCTCCAAAGCGCTGGTCGTCGGCGCCTATCAACGCAAATGTGAACTCATCGCCGAACAACCGGACATCGAGTTGACGGTGCTGGTCCCTCCAATGTGGCGCACGGGCGACCGGCCAGAGCGCCTGGAACGCGCGCACACCAGAGGGTATGTGTTGCGCGAAATACCTATCCGTTTTTCTGGCAACTTTCACCTGCACTATTACCCCACCCTGCTCGCTGAACTCGCGCAGCTACACCCCGACATTGTCCACATCGACGAAGAACCCTACAATGCAGCGACTTATCTCGCTCTGCGCAACAGCCACAGGGTGGGCGCGCGCGCTATTTTCTTCTCGTGGCAGAACCTGTTGCGCCAATATCCGCCTCCGTTCCGCTGGCTTGAACGACATGTGCTGTCGCATGCGGATGGCGCCATCGCTGGGAATCAGGATGCCGTCACAGTCTTGCGCGCCAAGGGCTATACAGGCACACCCCGTGTGATCCCGCAGTTTGGCGTCGATGCGGATATCTTCCAACCCCACAACCGTCCTGCGACGTCAGGGCGGTTCACGATAGGCTATGCCGGGCGCCTTGTCAAAGAAAAGGGCGTCGATCTGCTCTTGAGCGCCATGGCAGAATTGCCGAGTAACGTTCACGCCGTAATAATCGGCGCAGGTGAGGAACGCGAAAATCTACTGCAACTCGCTGTGCAACTCAATCTCGGTGAACGGGTGACCTTCCTGCCGCCCGCGCCCTCCGCCCGCATGCCGGCGGTCTATGCCGATTTTAATGCACTCGTCCTGCCCTCGCGCACACAAACCAATTGGAAGGAACAATTCGGGCGCGTGTTGATCGAGGCAATGGCGTGCGGCGTTCCGGTCATCGGCTCACAGTGCGGCGAAATCCCGAATGTCATCGGTGACGCCGGGTTGGTCTTTCCTGAAAATGATCCGGTTGCACTAACGGCTGCCGTGCGCGCGCTGCTGGAGCAACCTGACCTGCGCGCGGATCTGGCGGCGCGTGGGCGCGCCCGCGTCCTCGCCAGATACACCATGCGGCAAATCGCCAGCGAAACAGTGGCGATGTACCGCTCCGTCCTGCAATCCAAGCTGCAGTTCTGACCAGGCTGCGATCCTGTCGATGGCGCATCCGGCTGTTCGTTTTGCTGAACAGGTGACAACCAATCCCTCAGCGACGACCGCAACGACACTCTGCGCCAGATGCCATGCGGAATGTGTCAAGGTTTTCGCGCGCATGATGCATAATCGGTCAAGGATGAAAGCCTGGATCACGAGAACGCAACCGCATCGAATCGCCGCACTGGCGATTGTCGTCGCGTTCATCCTGATCGCGAGTATCTATAGCGTTGTTACACCCTTATGGGAAGCGCCGGACGAGCTGGGACACTTTGCCTATGTGATCGAGCTGGCCCGGTATGGCCGCCTGCCAATGCAGGAAAAGGGCGGCCCGGGCGAGGCGCACCAGCCGCCGCTGTACTACATGCTGGGCGCAATCGTGGCGTTACCGTTCAACCTGGCATATGACACAGCGCCATACCGGTATGACCGCATGCTCGAAGGCGCCGGCATGGGTGGAACGGACAAGAGTTATAGCCTGCACGGCAGCGCCGAAACATTCCCGTGGGAGGGCACTGCGCTTGCATTTCACGCCGTGCGCCTGCTGTCTGTCGCGATAGGCGCCGGAACAGTTCTCTTCACGATGCTTGCCGGCTGGCTGATCTTCCCGCGACGACGTTCGATCGGGGCGCTCGCCGGCGCACTGGTCGCGTTCAACCCGCAGTTCCTGTTTCTGTCCGGAAGCGTTAACAACGACAATCTTCTGAACCTGGCGATGGCCGCGCTGCTGTATGAATCACTGCGGATACTCCTGCAACAGGAGCGCATGCGCCAGTGGGTAGTTATCGCGATTTGGAGTTCGGTCGCCGTTCTAACGAAACTCAACATCGTTACTCTTGGCGTTGTTGTTGCTACCCTCCTGATCGTGTCAACGGTCCGCAAGGGACTCAGCGCAGGCCGAACCCGCTCTATTAAGCGTCTCGCGACTGTGATTGGAATCATCGGCGCGGCAGTGGTGGTGACCTGTGGCTGGTGGTTTATCAGAAACCAGATCGTGTATGGCGACCCGCTGGGCTGGAATGCATTCATCGCAGCCTTTGAGTGGATATTCAGGAAGACGCCGCCGCAGTGGGGCGATGTCGCAGGGTTTTTCAGCTTTGAATATCAATCCTTCTGGGGCATGTTCGGCTGGATCAACATCCCCTCGCCGTCGTGGGTTTACCTTGGTTTTGGAGTCGTGTCGGCCCTGGGCGCCTTGGGGTGCGTGATCTGGGCTGTCAGGCAGTTGCGCGCGCGTAGCGGCCCTGTCAGAGCGGAATTCTGGCTGGTTGCGTTTCTGGCGATGGCGTTCGTCGTGCAGGAAGCCTACATGCTGGCCTACATCCTCCGTTTTGTCTATACGTTCTATCAAGGCCGCTATCTGTTCATCGTCATCGCTCCGATCATGCTCCTCCTCAGCCTTGGACTCCACGAGATTCTCCCGAAACTCGACGACGGGCTGCGCGCCACGGCAATCGCGCTGACGGCGGCTGCCGTAGCGCTCTACCTCCCATTTGGCGTCATTCGCCCTGCCTACACGTTTGTTCCCGCGCCCAAATGGACTGCGTGGTTTGCGCCGAACAAAACGAACTTGCGTTTTGGCCCCGGCATGGAGTTGATCGGATATGGCGCAAACCTCACTACAACAGCGAAGGGTAAAGCCGCAACGCTCACAACCTACTGGCGCGCGGCGCAAAAGATTGACTTCGACTACTCGACATTTGCGCATGTGCTGAACGGCGCCGGAGAAGTGATAGCACAACAGGATCAGGCGCCCGGACAGGATCGCGGCTATCCGCCAAGCCTGTGGGAAACAGGCGACATCATCATCGACACAAGCACGATAGTGCTGCCGCCCGGCGTCACTGGCGACTATAGAATACGGCTGGGCGCCTACAATTACCTTACCGGCGCGCGCCTTGGCGTATCTAAAGACGGCTCAGCGGCTGGCGATTTCATCGTGTTGGATAAGAACCTTTCGGCGCCTTAATGCCTGCAACGTCGCAGACGATATAACGAGATAACGAGTGAGAGACCACCATGTCATTGCGAGATTACATAGCGAGACTGGATAAACAGAAGCGGCTGGTTCATGTGACCGCGCCTATATCGAAGACCTACGAAATCGCGGGGGTGCTGAAGAAGCTGGAGCCCGCGCCGGTCCTCTTCGAAAATGTTATTGAAACTGGATTTCCGGTCATCGGCAACCTGTTCTGCAGCAAAGCCGCCTTTGCGGACTACCTTGGCATCCCGGTGAACCAGATCATCCCGACGCTGGCGCGCGCGATCGACCAGCGCAAGCCCTGCCCGGTCGTGGCGACAGCCCCTTGTCAGGAGGTCGTGATTGAGAATCCTGACCTCGACCGGCTGCCAATCCTGCGTCATTGCCTCAATGACGGCGGCAATTACGTCAGTTCAGGCGTGGTGATTGCGCGCCATCCGGTTTATGGTCAAAACGTTGACTTCCACAGGCTGATGCAGTTCTCGAAGACCGAGATGGCCGTGCGCGTCGTTGCGCGACGGCATTTCGATGCGTTCGGCAGGGAGTTGAGCCAGGTGGATGTGGCGGTGTGCATTGGCAACCCGCCGACCGTTCTGGCAGCCGCGGCAACCTCCGTCGAAATCGGAATCAACGAGCTTGAGATCGCCAACGCGCTCGAACCGCTGCCGGTGGTGCGCGCCCAGACCGTCGATGTGGTTGTCCCGGCTGAGGCCGAGTTTGTGCTTGAGGGAACCGTGTACTTTGATCGGCGGCATGCTGAAGGCCCATTCGTCGACCTGACGGAAACGCAGGATGTCATCCGGCACGAGCCTGTGTTTGAGGTGAAGCGCATCACCCATCGCAGAGATGCGATCTGGCAGGCGCTCCTGCCTGGTGTGCTCGAACACAAACTGTTGATGGGCATGCCGCGTGAACCCACGATTTTCAGGAAGGTCAACGAGGTCGTCCGTTGTCTCGATGTGAACATCTCGCCGGGCGGGTGTTCGTGGCTGCATGCGATTGTTCAAATCGATAAACAGCGCGAGGAGGATGGGCTGAAGGCCATTCACGCGGCGTTTGCGGGACACAGCTCGTGTAAGCACGTGTTCGTGGTGGACAAGGACATCGACATCTATCAACCGCTTGAGGTTGAATGGGCGATGGCGACGCGCTTTCAAGGCGATGGGCGCATGGTCGTGAAGGCGAAGGAGCCTGGGTCAAGCCTGGATCCAAGCGCGGGCAGCGGCGCCCACCTGACCACCAAGATAGGCTTTGATTTGACCAAACCTTTAGCAACCACGGGAAAGACCTTTGACAAAGCTCCCTTCCCGGATGTGGATCTAGCGCGCTTTGTATCGGGGTGAAAGAATGCAGTTGACATCTATCGAACAAGACATGCTGACCGGCAAACACGGGCCAGCGACCAAAAAGGCGATGGAGATACTGGCGGCGCTCGGCGCCATCTACGGCGCCGAGCACATGGTTCCGGTGACGTCAGTGCAGATTGCCGGCGTGAGCTACGACAATCTCGGCGAAGCGGGGTTGAGCTTCCTTTCCGAGATGGCCGATGGCGGCGGTAAAGCGCGCGTGTTAACGACGCTCAACCCGGCCGGGATGGACATTGAGAACTGGCAGGCGCTTGGCATCAGCCCGGAGTTTGCCGAAGGCCAGTTTCGCGTCATTGAGGCATTCGCGCGTATGGGGGTTGTCACGTCATGCACCTGCACACCCTATCTGTCCGGCAATGTGCCGCACTACGGCGAACACATCGCCTGGGCAGAGAGCAGCGCGGTGTGCTACGCGAACTCAGTCATCGGCGCGCGCACCAATCGCGAGGGCGGGCCAAGCGCACTGGCGGCGGCGCTGACAGGTTGCACACCGGCTTACGGCTATCATCTCGACGAGAATCGGCTTCCGCGAGTCTCCGTTGACGTCCGCGCGACGGTCAGCAGTAACGACGCATTTGGCGCGCTGGGCAAGGCCATCGGGCAAAAACTGGAAGTCGCAGGCGAAAAGCCGCTTGTCACTATCACCGGAATTGCGCGGGCGAGCGTGGATAACCTGAAATCGTTTTGCGCGAGCATTGCCACCTATGGCGGCGCAGCGATGTTCCACATGGCTGGGATCACACCCGAAGCGGCACAGGTCGCCCCACCCGAACGGATCATGATCATTGCCGATGAAGACATCGCAGCCGCTCACGCATCGATGAATGACGCCAGTAGCGAGGACGTCGACTTTGTCAGCCTGGGTTGCCCACACCTGTCTATCGGAGAGATTGCGCGAATCGCGGAACTGCTCAAGGGCAAACGCGTCAAAAAGGAGTTCTGGATCACGACGGCGCGACCGACCAGGCAGATTGCAGACCGGATGGGTTACACGGCTATTATCGAAGCCAGCGGGGCGAAGTTTGCCGCAGACACCTGCTGTGTTGTTGCGCCGATCAAGGGCCGCTTCCGCGCACTCGCAACCGATAGCGCCAAGGCGTGTTATTACGCGTACTCAAAGAACAAATTCAAAACGGTGTTAAAGCCGTTTGACGATGTCATTGCGGAGGCGTTGCGATAATATGGCGATGATATGGCGATGATATGGCATGGACGCAAGATATATCAAGGCAACGCCGCTGGCGAAGCACTCGTCACGCGGATGGGTATTTCGTTCTTCGGCGGTGTGGACCCCGATACTGGCGTCATCGTCGAACGCGGGCATGAACTGGAAGGCCAGTGCATCAGCGGGAAGGTGCTGGTGTTCCCGACCGGCAAAGGGTCAACCGTCGGCTCCTACACGCTCTATCGCTTGCGGCGCAACGGCAAGGCGCCGTCCGCCATTATCAACATGGAATGCGAGACGATTACGGCTGTCGGGTGTATCATCGCGGAAATACCTTGTGTGGACAGAATCCCCATCGATCAACTGACCACCGGCGCGTTCGTTGTTGTCCAGGCGGACGACGAAAACGCAACGGTTGAGGCCATCCTGGGCAATTATGAAATATAAAGTATGAACTATTAAAGTTCATAACATGAATGTGCTGAGGAGTATAAATTCAGAATGTCGTTAATAAATCCTGAATTTCAGGTGCGCGCGGTTCACTGCGATTATCATGCCGATGACGAGACGGTGTACCAGTCCCTGAAACGGGCAACCGATCCGCTTGACAAAGCGTGGGCGAAACTCAAAAAGGCGAAACGGATTGCGATCAAGTTTAACCAGGACAAGATGCTCAAACAACTGGTTATGTTTGAGAACCATCGTCAGCAACTGGTCAGCGACTGCGTCGCGCGAGCGCTACTGCGGCTGCTGCGCGAGAAGACCAGCGCAGAGATTTACTGTATCGATGTAAGTTTCTATCAGGTGTATTCCGGCGCTGAAAAAGACAGCACGACGAATCTTCGGGACGTGCTGCGCGAGTTTGATGTCGAGTATGTCAACGGCAATGTGGGGGATGTCCACATGATGCCGGTGCCGGGCGGCGGGTTGATGTTTGATGAGTATCCGCTGCATGAGCGCGCGGTGAACGCCGACGCCTTGATCAGCGTACAGAAACTCAAGAACCACGCCTTCATGGGCGCTACGCTATGCCTGAAAAACCTGTTCGGCCTGATGCCGACGCAGCCGCTGGGCAGGCCGCGCTTCTATTACCATCACCTCGTTCGCATGCCGTATATGCTTGCGGACCTCGGTCGCATTTACAACCCGGCATTGAACATCATCGACGGGCTGGTGACGCAGGCAGGCGAGGAATGGGGGCGCGGCGACGAACTGCGCATCTGCAACACGCTGGTCGCAGGCGACCATGTCATCGCCACCGATGCCGTCGGCGCGCACCTCATGGGTCACGACCCGCAGTCCGACTGGCTCACCGAACCCTTCCACCGCGACCGCAACGCCTTGTTGTGCGCGGCTGAAGGCGGTTTTGGAACCGTCAACCTGGATGAGATCGACTGGCAATCTGAAGCGCAGGCGCCTGTCGGCAAGTTCTTCGCAAAAATCACGGATTCACGCGAGATCGTGATGTCATGGCGACGCACGACCGCCGAACAAGCGATGCACTACGTCGACCATCAGAAGGAATTGATCAGCCAGTACCCCGGCGAGTACATTCTGATGCAGATGGGCGAGGTGAAGTGGCACGATAAGAGCGGCGTCCTGGACCGCAGCCGCCGCATCCTATCGGGTGATCACCCCGAACAGGCCATGTGGTTCAAATATGTGGACCCCGATGAGAAAGAAGGCGAACACTACGAGGTATACGAGCGCACGCTGAAGAAGATCAAAGAACTACAACTTGCTGCCTGAGACTGCGCAGCACTGGAGAACTAAATGGCAACAACAGAATGGCGAGGATGCTTTGCGATCCCCATGACGCCTTTTGACGATAACGACCGGATTGATGAGGATGTTTTGCGCGCGGAGATTGAGTTCTGCGTGCAATCGGGAGTCGGCGGCCTGGTGACGCCCGTGCTCGTCAGTGAATTCCAGGCGCTCTCTGAGGACGAGCGCCGCCTGATGATGCGCATCCCGGTCGAGACAGCGGCGAAACGGACGCCGGTGGTTGTGAATGTGGCTGCGGTAAACACCCCACTGGCCGTCAGCTATGCGCGCTACGCGCAGGAGATCGGCGCCGATGCCGTCATCGCGATGCCGCCTTACGCGCTGCGTCCAGAACCTGAATTGATCCTGTCATACTTCAAGGCCATCGCTGCCGCGGTGACCGTGCCTGTGTGGATCCAGAATGCCGGACTCGTCTCACTGAGCACCGATCAGTTGATCCGCCTGTGCACTGAGATCGAAAACGTCAGCTGGGTCAAAGAAGAAGTCGATCCGGCGCCGCGCATGATCGGTGCGCTGGTCGGGCGCAAGAGCCCGCATGTCAAGGGTGTGATGGGCGGCGCCGGCGGGCGCTATATGATCACCGAGCACGCGCGCGGATCGAATGGCATCATCCCGGCCTGTGAGTGCTGCGATGTAATTCAGTCCGTCTGGAACCTGCTTGACGCGGGCAAACAAACTGAAGCCGGCGATTTGTTTGAGCATGTATTGCCAGCGATGATCCTGGAAGGGCTGCTGGGCATGTCGTTTGCAAAGGAAATCATGGTCAGGCGAGGAGTCTTTAAGAATCATCGCACGCGCTCACAACGCAGCGGTCTCGATGCGAGCGATATGCGCGAGATCGATCGGGTCTGGGAACGCATACAGCCCTACCTGACCTGGCACAACTAAGTCAAGCACCAACTGTCCTAAAGGATTCGAAGCAATATTATGGCTGAAGTCAAATCAGATTACACCGTGCGCGCCGTTCACTGCGAGTACAGCGCCAGTGATGACGAAGTGTACGCGGCGCTGAAGCGCGCCACCGATCCGCTCGACAAGACGTGGGAGCGTCTGCGCAAGGCGAAAAGCATCGGGATCAAGTTCAACCAGGACTGGGAACCGGAAACCATTGTGTATCACAAAGGCCACCGGCAGCAGTTGGTCAGCGATGTTGTGGCGCGCGCCACGCTGCGGTTGCTGCGAGAAAGGACCAGCGCCCACATCTTCGCCACCGACGTCGGCGTCTCAGGAAAGCCGGACAGGCCGCGCAGCGAGATCACTTCTATCCTGCCGGTTTTGAAAGAGTTCGACGTTCCATTTGTGGATGGGCGCGAAGACGAAGTCGTGTGGCACAAAGTCCCGGGTGGCGGGTTGATGTTCGACGAATATCCACTGCCCAGGGCCAGCGTCGAAGCGGATGAGTTTATCTCGGTGCAGAAGCTCAAAAACCACGCCTTCATGGGCATCACTCTGTGCATGAAGAACCTGTTCGGGCTGATGAGTATTCCACCAAACGGCCGCACGCGCGCGTATTACCATCACCTCGTGCGCATGCCCTATATGCTGGCCGACCTTGGTCGCATCTATAACCCCGCGCTCAACATCATCGATGGACTGGTGTGCCAGGCCGCCGAAGAATGGGGGACGGGTGAAGAGCCGCGCGTCTGCAATACGATGGTTGCGGGCGACCAAGTTGTCGCCACCGATGCCGTCAGCGCTTACCTGATGGGTCACGACCCGCAGTCGGACTGGGGCACAGAACCATTCCACCGCGACCGCAACGCGCTGCTGTGCGCGGCTGAACATGGTTTTGGCACGGTGAAGCTGGACGAGATCAACTGGCTGTCCGAAGTGGAATCGCCCGTCGGCAGGTTCTTCTCAAGAGTCACCGACTCGCGTCAAACGGTGTATAGCTGGCGCAAAACGACGGCTGAACAGGGATTGTATTACCGCGATCACATGAAGGAACTCACCAGCCAATACGCCGGTCAATATATCCTGCTGCAGATGAACGAAGTGAAGTGGCACGACGTCACTGGTATATTCTGGTTCAGCCGCCGCGTCCTCTCAGGCGAACACCCCGACCAGGCCATGTGGCTGAAGTACGTCGACCCCGAAGAAAAAGAGGGCGAGCATTTCGAAGTGTACGAAAAGACGTTAGCAACGATCCCCGCAGCTTAAAGCAATAACCCTGACTTATCGATACAGGAGCAGTAATGAGCGATCAAATTAACGAGATGGCCGAACGCGCCACCGACAAGGTAAACACGCATTCGCGACCGTCAGACCTGAAGATCACCGATATTCGTCTCGCGGTTGTATGCAGCAACTACGACTATCCAATCATTCGCATTGACACCAACCAGGGCGTGTATGGCATTGGCGAGGTGCGCGATGCCGGGCACAAGGAGAATGCGCTCCAGTTCAAGAGCATGTTGCTGGGTCAAAACCCATGCAACATCGACATGATCTTTCACTCGATCAAGCGCTTCGGCAACTGGGGGCGCGAAGGCGGTGGCGTCAGCGGCCTGGAAATCGCGCTATGGGACCTGATCGGCAAGGTGTACGGCGTGCCGTGCTACCAGTTCCTCGGCGGCAAGTACCGCGAGAAAGTGCGCCTGTACGCCGATACGCCGCAACCTTCCACACCCACCCCACAAGCTTATGCTGAACGCGTGCTGAGTCGCAAGGCTCTCGGTTTGACGTTTATCAAGTTCGACGTTGGGCTGCATCTGCTGGACGGCATCCCGAACAGCATCGTTGGACAGACCACCAAGTTCGAAAATGGCATGTCGGGGAACTGGACGGCGCCAGGAACCGGGCCAGTGACGCGCGTCACAGACCGTGGATTAGAGGCAATGGCCGCAGTGGTGTCAGCAGTGCGCGACGCCGTCGGTTGGGAGACTTCATTGTGTATCGACCACTTCGGGCACGGCATGATGACCACCAAAGAAGTCATCCGGCTGGGCAAGGCGCTTGAGCCCTTCGGCCTGGCCTGGATCGAAGACCCCGTGCGATTCTGGGACGCTGACGCGCACAAACAGGTGACGGATGCGATCGCTGTGCCCGTCGCGGCGGGTGAAGAATGGTACCTGCTGGACGGCTTCCGCGAGTTCATCGAGAAGCGCGCCGTCGACATCATCCACCCGGACTTACTCACCTCCGGCGGGATGGCCGAGACTAAGCGCATCGCCGACTACGCAGAACGCTACGGGATTCCGACCGCGCTACACTTTGCCGGCTCGCCCATCGCGTTCATGGCGAATGTGCACACGGCCGCGGCGATCCCAAGTTTTGTCGCACTGGAACACCACGGGCTGGATCTGCCATTCTGGGAGGGTCTCGTCACTGGATTGCCCAAGAATTACATCGTCGATGGTTACGTCGATGTGCCCGACAAGCCTGGCCTCGGCGTCGATCTGGATTACGAGGGAATCGAGGCCAACCTGCGCTTCCCGGGTTTGTTCGAACCCACCGAAGAGTGGAATACACCAAAGTTGTCATTCTGGCAGCCGGACAAGCGTTGGGACAAGTAAGCGTTTCGCAAGACACCATGATTAAAATTCTTGTCATTGAGGACGACACCGATCTGCGGCGAAACATCGTCGACCTGCTTGAGCTGGAGGACTACGAAGTCTACTCGGCAGTGGACGGAGAGGATGGGGTGCGTTGCGCCAAAGAATACAAGCCTAGCATCATCGTGTGCGATATCATGATGCCCAAACTGGACGGCTATGGCGTATTGAAGCAGTTGCGCAATGACCCGGAGAGCCTGCTGATCCCGATGATTTTCCTCACGGCAAAAACCGACAGGCAGTCGATGCGCATAGGAATGGAACTCGGCGCAGAAGATTACCTCACCAAGCCCTTCACACAACATGAATTGCTCACGGCAATTCAAACGCAGTTGAGCAAGCGCAATGCGCTTGCTCAACTGCTCCGGGAAACGTCGCGTCATTCCCATCATTCCGATGCTCATTATGACCCTCATCAGACAGACGCCTCGAATACGTGATTTGTCATATTGCCTCGGCAGGCGCACAGTGAAAACTTTGCCGCAGTCCACTGCATAGCCGATAACCGCTAGAAAACCCCAACCTTAAAAAACACAACGCTATGTAAGCGTTGTGTTTTTATTTTTTTCTGCAATTGGCGCGCTGCGCAGGATGCCTCAGTTAGGCGCATCTGCTTATATACCGCCTGTTGCGACGCCGCACAATCAAGACAACAGGGCAACAGACGGCTTGTGAATACAGAAATTTAAGGTTGGCTGTCTGCGGCGCCTCTGGGGTCAATAGAATGTTAGCGCGAGTAAGAGTCACAACAACGCTGGTTTGCATCATGATGCTGGTCGGGTCTATCACCCCAGTCAGCGTCTATGCGCAGTCGCTCTCCGAGAGAGCTTCGACTGCGACCAGTGTTCAGCAGGCATCCTCATCAAACGATGCCACCCCCATCGATTCACAGGTTCTAAATGACTGGAAGTTGATCTGGTCAGACGAGTTTGACGGCCCGAACGGCGCGCCAGTCGATCAAGCCAAATGGGGTTTTGAAACCGGCGGCACTGGATGGAATCAGAACGAGTTGGAGTATTACACGGATCAAACCAGCAATGCCCAGATTCAAGACGGCAACCTGCTCCTGGTTGCCCGCAAAGAAGCGTACCAGGGCAATCAATACACCTCCGCGCGGCTCATCTCCAAGGGCAAGTTCGAGCAGATGTATGGCCGGTTCGAAGCGCGGATGAAGATTCCGACAGGTCAAGGGCTATGGCCGGCGTTCTGGTTGCTGGGAAACGATATTGATAGCGTTTCATGGCCACAATGCGGCGAGATCGACATCATGGAGCACATTAATAGCGAAGCGCAGATAGGGGCTCACCTGCACGGGCCAGGTTACTACAGCAAGATGGCATTCGGCCAGGATGTCACGCTGCCGGGTAATGAGGACTTCGGCGCACAATATCACCTTTACGCGGTGGAGTGGGAACCAGATGCGGTGCGTTTCTATGTGGATGACCTGCTGTACTTCACTGTGTCGGTCAACGATATGCCATCCGGCCGCAAATGGGTTTATGACCACCCGTTTTATATTCTGCTGAATCTGGCAGTGGGCGGCAATTGGCCGGGCGCTCCAGACGCTACGACCGTATTCCCCGCAACGCTTAGCGTTGATTACGTGCGCGTATACATCCACAACAACTGGACCTATACGCGACATCGCACATAAGTCAGCAACATTGACAAGTGACGGATCTGGTCAGGCCGGTATCTGAGGGCCTGTCACATTCGGCAGGAGACCATCGCGAATCGCCCTCAACACCGCGTCAAGCCGCGAAGAAACGCCCATCTTGGCAAAGATATGCGTCAAATGCGCCTGCACGGTGCGATCGCTGATGGACAGCGTTTTTGCGATATTGCGATTGGTCAAACCGAGCGCAAGCAAGCGCAACACCTCGAGTTCACGGTCTGTCAGCTCATAGTCGGTGTGTATCCCTGCGCCAGTCGAATTACCGCGGCTCTCGGTGTTTCCAGACTGGAAGAAGCCAGGGCCGGACAGGGATGTAATGGCGAGGTTCCCTTCATATATCTGCTCTATAGCCTTGGCAATCTGATCGGCTGACGACGTCTTGAGCATGAATCCGCTTGCGCCCACTTTGAGCGCCGAACGAATATACTCCTCATCATCGAACCCGCTCAGGATGAGCACCTGCACATCCGGAAGCAGAGCGCGTATCTGGCGCGTCGCCTCAATGCCGGATATCATCGGCATCTCGATATCCATCAAGATGACATCCGGCTTCAGAATATGAGCCAGTTCCACCGCCTGCTGTCCAGTACTGGCCTGCCCGACAACATCCATATTTGGGCGTTGCTTTAACAGGTCGGCCATACCCTCGCGCAGAACAGGGTGATCATCCGCCAGTAGTACTCTGATTGACCTTTCCATAAAAACGATTATATGTCAGTCCAGGGCGGCAAAAGGCTATTTCTTTGATGTGATCTTCAGAACATACGCGTGTTCGCAGGGTTTATGTGATGGCAATTGAACCTTCAAACCGCCTTCGTCACGCGACCATTGAATCGGCGTGTCACAACCGAGAAGTTGAACGGAGGCGATCTCGTCGTTGTATAAACGCAGGTTCGCGCCAAGCGATTCAATCCTGGCTTCCGTCCCCGGCCATGCGAGCAATGTGGCATACAACACATCGCCCTTCGTCGTGAAGCGGATATCGCATCCGGTGAAAGGCGCGCGTTTAGTATCAGCGAACATGC
>Ga0118677_10005764_pt1 | contig 21458 bp, 15 predicted proteins | sample AliMusrvi5mmetaG_FD_86154 | JGI IMG/M metagenome (GOLD analysis project Ga0118677, IMG submission 86154)
CAAACCCTCCCCGGTGCGCAACTGCGCTACTGGGTCAGCGCCGGAGGCCGCCTGGTCGCGCTGTTGGGCTTTGGCGCCGCCGCCTGGCAGTGCGCCCCGCGCGACCGCTTCATCGGCTGGGGCCACGGGCAACACCAGCGAAACCTCCACATCATCGTCAACAACGCCCGTTTTCTAATCCTGCCATGGGTATGCTCGAACAACCTCGCATCCAAAATATTGGGGCTGGCGGCCAGGCAACTTCCGGGGGACTGGCAGCACCGCTATGGCTACCGCCCGCTGCTGCTGGAAACCTTTGTCGAAAAAGACCGTTTCACGGGCACCTGTTACCGGGCGGCCAACTGGCTCCATGTAGGACAGACCCAGGGGCGGGGCAAGCTCGGCCCATCCGGCAAGCAGAGCGTCCCCATCAAGGACGTATGGCTGTATCCCTTGGAAAAAGGCTTCAAAAATGGGCTGATCCGGTAATTTTCGGATACGGGTTGGCCGAATATTTACATTGCCCAATCCATTGCTGGGCAATTTCCCGCCACCTCAATACCAGCGTCACACAGCCACAAAGTGGCGATTGCCCAGTTTGAAACTGGGCAATCCTCTCTCCGTGCTGAACAGCCTCGCCCGTTCCGGCTCAGTTGGACGCATTATGTCTTTCTGATGGGCATCGAAAATGTCGCCGAGCGCAGTTTTTATGAAGTCGAGGCCGTCGATCAAGGATGGAACCTAAACGAACTCAAACGCCAATTCGACAGCAGTCTCTACGAGCGTTTGGCCCTAAGCCGTGATAAGGCAGGCATACGCCAACTGGCACAAGAGGGGCAGATCGTCAGCCAGCCGAAAGACGTGCTCAAAGAACCGCTAGTATTGGAATTCTTGGGGCTAAACGAACAAGCCCGCTTTTCCGAATCCGATTTGGAAACCGCCATCATCAACCAAATCGAGCATTTTCTGCTGGAATTGGGCAAAGGTTTCCTGTTCGAGGCCCGACAAAAACGCTTCACCTTCGATGACGACCATTTCTTCGTTGACCTCGTTTTCTATAACCGCCTGCTGCGCTGCTATGTGTTAATCGACCTCAAACTAGGCAAGCTTACCCATCAGGATTTGGGCCAGATGCAAATGTACGTCAACTACTTTGACCGCTATGTGAAAACCGAGGCGGAGAACGCCACCATCGGCATCGTCCTGTGCAAGAAAAAACATGAAGCCTTGGTGGAAATCACCCTCCCGAAGGATGCCAATATCCATGCGCGGGAATATCAGCTTTATCTGCCGAGTAAGGAAGAGTTGAGGCGGAAGCTACAGGAATGGGCGGGGGAGGAATAAGATGAGTATCAAAACAGCAGGACTTACACAAAATTCCGTTCGCCCTGAGCTGCGAGCCTGTCGAGCAGTCGAAGGGCAAGTTCCCGACCCACAAAAAACGCTCAATATTTTCAGAGAAAAATAATGGCTTTCTGGGTTTATATACTCCAATGCGCGGACGGCAGTTACTACACCGGTCACACAGACAACCTCGAAATGCGTATCCAACAACATCATGCTGGCGCAATAGCCAGTTGCTATACCTTTAACAGCAGCCCTTTAAAACTGGTTTTTTCGCAGGACTTTACAACTCGTGAAGAAGCCTTGGCATCCGAACAGAAAATTAAAGGCTGGAGCCGGAAAAAGAAGGAAGCCATGATGCATGGCGATTGGGAAGAGGTGTCGCGACTAGCAAAATCTCACCAAACCATTCGCCCTGAGCTTGTCGAAGGGCGAACTGAACTCGTCGAGATTGGTGATCCATCCATTCATCCTTCGACCGTTCGCTATGCTCACGGCTCAGGACGAACGGATGGGGAGGCATTGTCATGAAGCTAGGTTGGCAGACAAAGACGCTAGGGAAGGTTTGTGTGATCGAAAAGAGTCAAGGTTTATACAAAAACCTTCCCTATGTCCAAGCCTCTCCGAAAGTGCGTTGATAATTTAGGCATTACCGTTATGATCGTCCTGATACCATTGAACATCAGGACGATCCATGTCAAAAACAAAATCATGTGCAGAGTCGGATGGTGACAGGCCACCCCTGCGACCAAAGCCGCCGCGCATCCCGCCCGCTGTCTCGGGCATCCAATACAATTTTTGCAAAAACCCGGCATGCGTGAATTACGGTATTGAGCCTAAGCTTAAGACGAAAATGTCGGATCATGACTTTTACACGCTATCTGGCGGTGGGAAGGGCTTTCCGCTGTTGAAATGCAAATCGTGCGGCGAGATGCCGCCCCTTAAGAGCAACGCCGGTCTCGCCGAGGAACTTGCCCGAATTGCCTGTTACCTCGAACCAACGCCAGTGCCCTCTTGCCCCAACTCGCTTTGCGGGAATCATGGGGCGCCGCTTGGAACCAAACATGCTTACCAGTCCTACGGGAAGAACCGGGGCGGGTCCAAACGCTACCGATGCAGGGAATGCCTTGCGACATTTTCGATTCCGACCCCTGCGCGCTATCAGCACGACACCCACCACAACCAAGCGGTCTTCAAGATGCTCGTGAACAAAGTCCCGTTCGCCCGCATCGTCTCCATGCTGGGCATCTCTTGGGAAGTGTTTTACCACCGTTTGGACTTCATCCATCGGCAATGCCTGGCGTTCGCGGCGGATCGCGAGCGCAAGCTGAAAGGCTTGCCGATCCGCCGCCTCTACTTGGCGACCGACAGGCAGGATTACGTCGTCAACTGGGCCGGGCGCAGGGACAAGTGGAACATCGTGCTCTCCGCCGTCGCCAGCGCCGACAATTCCAGCGGCTATGTGTTTGGTGCCCAAAGCAATTTTGACCCATCCTCGGATCGGGATGCCGTGGAGGCCGATGCCGGTAGAATCGGCGACCACCTGTCTCCGTCGCCGCTGCGGAAGTACGCACGGTTTTGGCTTGAACGCGATTACCTGGCTTCGGCAAATAAAATGTCGGGCAAGGAGGGCCGCATCGGGACCACCCTCGACAGTGCCATTTCCGCCACCTATGCCACAGCCGGGGAAAGGCTGGACGTCGAGGTCTTCGACGAAAAAACCGCAAATCAAAAACTGCCGGACTATGGGCTCCAAGTCCATGCCGAGTACACCCTGGTCGCGCATTTCTACTTCTTGAGGAAGATGCTCGGCAATGTCGAGGGGTGGCGGTTCTTCCTCGACCAGGAATCGGGTATTCGGTCGGCGTGCCTGAGCGCTTTCCAGCCCGAGATCGCCGCACGTACCGCAGAGGCGTTTTACGTCCGCATTACCAAAGACCTGACCGTGGACCGGAAGCGCGAACTGACGGCACGGTCGAGAGAGGTTTTTAAGGGCATCAAGCTGCAAAACCCGTCACTCTCCGATGCCGGTGTGCGGTTGCTGATGCTGAAGGGCGAGATCGCCAACATCCGGCAGTTCGGGCAATGGAAGGATCGGTGGGTGCGCCACCCTCTGCCGACGATGAGCGAACCCGAGAAGGCGGTCTGTTGGCTCACGGAACACGACCAGTTCGATGAAAACCATGTTGCATGGCTTTACAACAAGGCGAGCCTGCACGCGGTCGATGCGTTCTTCCAGAAAGTGCGACGCCGGGTATCCTTGCTTGAACGCCCCCTCCATTCATCAGCCAATGCGGGCAGGGTCTGGAACGGCTACGCGCCATACAACCCCGCGACCGTGCAGAAACTGCTCGACATCTTCCGCGTCGTCCATAACTTCATCGACAAGCGGCAGACCAAGCAAGGCGGCATTAAAATGGTAACCACGCCCGCCACCAGACTCGGGTTGGCGCAAGTGCCATTGACGTACAGCGACGTGATTTATTTTTCGGCCCTGTGAAATGGCATCGGGCAGCAAAAAAAACCATCACCCCAATCTTCTGGCACATTGCTCAGACTGGCTTAATTGAGAGAGGGGACACCAGCCAAACGCTCGTTTTAGAACCCGATTTATCAACGCACTTTCGGAGAGGCTTGCCCTATGTCGGGCTTGAGAATATCGAGTCACAAACTGGGCAGTTTATCGGCTCAACTGATCCGCTTGAAGTAAAAAGCACTACCTTCAAGTTCACGCCAGAGCACCTTCTTTATGGACGGCTGCGCCCGTATCTCAACAAGGCTATGCTTCCAGACTTCGCTGGTCACTGCTCCACGGAAATATTTCCAGTCAAACCGTATTCCTGTTTGTTGCGAGAGTTTTTGCAATATTGGTTTTTAAGGGAAGAAACAGTCAAGCAGATTGACGCAACTTCGACAGGTGCGCGAATGCCGAGAGCGAACATGAATGCAGTTCTCGATTTTGAGTTTCTGCTTCCACCGCTACCCGAACAACAGCGCATCGTCGCCATCCTCGACGAAGCGTTTGATGGTATTGCCACTGCCAAGGCCAACGCCGAAAAGAACCTCCAAAACGCCCGTGCCTTGTTTGAAAGCCATCTGCAATCCGTCTTCGCCCAGCGCGGAGATGGGTGGGTGGAGAAACGCCTTGTTGAAGTTTCAAAGGAATTTGGGCGCGGGAAGTCCAAGCACCGCCCACGTAACGAACCAAGCCTTTACAATGGCCCATACCCATTTATTCAGACTGGCGACATCAGTAACGCCGACCACTGGCTGACAGATTACACCCAGACCTACAGTGAACGTGGGCTATCGCAAAGCCGATTGTGGCAGAAGGGGACTATCTGCATTGCGATTGTGGGAGCGACCGTTGGCGAAACTGCAATCCTCGACTTCAAAAGCTGTTTTCCTGACAGCGTGATTGGGATTGTAGTCAACGATGAGTTCGCTGATAACGAGTATGTTGAGTTTCTGCTCCAGTCATTCAAATCGCTCCTTAAAGAGAAAGGCAAAAGCACCGCTCGGGACAACATCAACCTCGGAACATTCGAGAACCAAAAGTTTCCTTTCCCTGTTCTGAAACGACAGAGGGAGATTGTTGCCACATTCAATGTGCTCCACGAAGAAACCCAACGCCTTGAATCCATCTACCAACAAAAACTCACCGCCTTGGAAGAACTAAAAAAATCCCTGCTACATCAAGCCTTCAGCGGTCAGCTTTGACGGCAAACCGGGTTGCTGTACATTCGGTTTGAACAAATCGAACGATTTGGCTAAACTGCGCTAATCAATTGAAATAAAAACAGAGGCAGCCCATGCAAACCTTTACCGCGAATGAAGCCAAGACCCGTTTTGGCGAATTTCTTGACCTCGCACAACGCGAACCGGTGCAGGTGACCTGCCATGACCGGGTGGTAGGCGTGATGGTCAGCGCAGAGGACTACGAGGCGATGCGGGCGTTTTATGCGGATCGCTTGCGCCACACCTTGCGGGAATGTGCTGAGGGTGCCGCCGCTGCCGGTTTGACCGAGGAAAAACTGGCCGAACTGCTGGCCGATGAAAGTTGAACCCGGTGTGTTGGCCGATTACGCCTTGGTGGTTGTCGATACCAATGTGCTGTTGAGCGCGGCACTTTCCCCTCGTGGCACCCCGGCTAAATTGGTGAACTGGTTGCTGGCGGAAAGTTGCCTGGTATTCTCGCAGGCGACCTTTGACGAATGGGAGTCGCGCATCTGGAAACCCAAGTTTGATCGTTATCTGCCTGTCGAACGCCGGAATCGATTGCTGCGCGAGTTCAACGCCGCCGCTCGATGGGTTGACGTGCCGTCCTCCATTGCCGGACAGGCTTTTTCACGCGATGCAACCGACGATGCCTTTGTTCACGTAGCCATGGCTGCGAAGGTCAACAGGCTGATTAGCGGCGACGATGATTTGCTTTGCCTGCATCCTCTCGGTGACCTGCACATCCTCACACCGCGTGCCGCATTGGATGAGATTAGCCAAATTAACCGGGGTGCTTGATGAACGAAGCGGAATACATCTACCAACGCAAATTTACGCCTATATAATGGCAGCATGGAACGTATACACTCGATAAACCCACAGCGCATTGCATGGTGTTGTGCCGACCAAGGCATAACGCCGAGCGAACTTGCGTTTGAATTGGACATCGCAGCCGCCAGCATTGAACGGGTCATGGCGGGTGAAGACGGTATTACGTTCAACCAATTGCGCAAGATTGCCGAATATTTTAGCCGGGGGGTGTTGTTCTTTCTGGAAACCGGGCCTGTCGATGAAGCACAAGTCCATACGCCACAGTTCCGCACTCTTGCCAACCAAAAGCCGGAAATGTCTATCAAGCTTAAAGCATTTATTGAACGAGTGGAAAAACAGCGGGCTGTGTACCTCAGTCTATGCGAAGACCTAGACGATAATGACCGGCCCTGTTTCAAACCGCCAGACTTACCCTTGCAAGACCCGCGTGAAGCGGGCCGCATCGCCCGTCAATGGCTTGGTCTGAATGATGAAAACAGCTTTGACGATTATCGCGCTGCGGTTGAAGCACAGGGCGTGTTGGTATTTCGCAGCAATGGCTATAACGGGCAATGGCAAATTGCCAAAGAGAACCCGGTTCTCGGTTTCACCCTGTACGACCCAACCTGTCCAGTGATTGTCATCAAGAAACAGGACTGGGAGTCTCGACAATCGTTCACCCTTTTTCATGAATTGGGCCATCTGCTATTGCATAAGGCCAGTTCGATTGATGACGAACAAGACTTTCAGTCCCATGAAGGCCGAGAGCGTGAGGCTAACGCTTTTGCCGGACATCTGCTGGTGCCGGACGAGTTTCTAGCAAGAATCTACGATGCAGACCTGCCCGATGATGTATCGCAGTACGATGAATGGCTAAAGGGACAGCGTAAGGCATGGGGTGTGATTGGCGAAATGATCTTGCGCAGGCTTCTGGACGCTGGCCGTCTGCCACAAGGCCAGTATAAAGCCTATCGAGAATGGTGGGGACAATCTGTCGCCACCTCAAAAGATGATCGCGGAAGCCGGAAGTACCGTCACCGGGAACCTAAGCACGTTTTTGGCAATACGTTTGTGCGAACGGTGCTGGATGCGCTAAATGCTCGTCACATTACACTCGCCAAGGCAAGCGACTATCTCGACAATCTGAAAATAAGCGACCTGCATCAGTTGGAAAGCCACTATGCAGGTCTTTGATGTGTCATCCATGAACGAAGCCGAAACGCGCGCCGAACATATCGACCCTGCTTTGAAAGCCGCTGGTTGGGGCGTGGTGGAGGGTAGCCGCATCCGCCGCGAGTACCCGATCACCTTGGGGCGCATTGATGGCAACGGCAAACGTGGCAAGGCACTTACCGCCGATTATGTGTTGGAATACCGAAACATCAAGCTGGCGGTGGAGGAAGTCAAGGCGTGGGACAAGCCGCTGACAGAAGGCGTTGGCCAGGCCAAAAACTACGCGACCAAAATGGTCGTGCGTTTCGCCTATTCCAGTAATGGTCAAGGCATCTATTGCATCGACATGGAAACCGGCAAGGAAGGCGAGATTCTCCGCTACCCAACGCCGGACGAACTCTGGGACATGACTTTTGCCGAAGCGAACGTCTGGCGCGACCGCTTCGCCGCCGTGCCGTTCGAGGACCGGGGCGGTTATTTCCAACCGCGCTATTACCAAGACATTGCCATCGAACGAGTGTTGGCAGCGATTGCCAATCATCAAAAACGCATCCTACTGACCTTGGCAACCGGCACGGGCAAAACCTTCATCGCCTTCCAGATTGCTTGGAAATTATTCCATAGCCGTTGGAACCTGAACGACTGGAAAGCCGGGGGCGAACCCAAGCGTCGACCGCGCATCCTGTTCCTGGCCGACCGCAACATCTTAGCCAACCAAGCCTTCAACGCTTTCTCGGCTTTCCCTGATGATGCGCTGGTCAGGATCGAGCCTGATGACATTCGCAAAAAGGGGAAAGTGCCGAAGAACGGGAGCCTGTTCTTCACCATTTTTCAGACCTTCATGAGCGGCCATCCAAAAGACGGTCGGCCCTCCCCTTACTTTGGCGAATACCCACCGGATTTCTTCGATTTCATCGTCATTGATGAGCGTCACCGGGGCGGGGCCAATGACGAGAGCAACTGGCGCGGCATTCTTGAATACTTCGCCCCCGCCGTTCAGCTCGGCTTGACCGCCACGCCTAAGCGCACAGACAACGTGGACACCTATGTTTATTTTGGCGAGCCGGTGTTCATTTATTCGCTGAGAGAAGGCATCAACGATGGCTTCCTAACTCCGTTTCGAGTCAAGCAAATATCAACCACACTGGATGACTATGTTTACACGCCTGACGACACCGTGGTTGAGGGCGAGATTGAAGCGGGCAAGCGGTATGAAGAAAAGGATTTCAATAAAATTATCGAGATCATGGAACGGGAAAGGAAGCGGGTTGAGATATTCCTGTCGCAAATCAACCAGAAGGAAAAGACGCTAGTGTTCTGCGCCAACCAAGCCCATGCGCTGGCAGTGCGTGACCTTATCAACCAAATGAAAGCCAGTAAAGACCCGGACTATTGCCAGCGGGTAACGGCTGACGACGGCAAAATAGGTGAGGAACATTTGCGGAGTTTTCAAGACAACGAGAAGACAATCCCCACCATTCTGACCACTTCACAGAAACTTTCGACCGGCGTGGATGCCCGCAACATTCGCAACATCGTCCTGATGAGGCCCATCAACTCGATGATTGAGTTCAAGCAAATCATCGGGCGAGGCACACGGCTTTATGATGGCAAGGACTATTTCACTATCTATGATTTCGTCAACGCCCACCATCATTTCAATGACCCGGAGTGGGATGGAGAGCCGGTTGAGCCTGAAATCTGCGAGACGTGTCTTCGTCATCCTTGCATCTGTATCCGTGAACCTAAGCCACCCTGCCCTCTTTGCGGCATGCGCCCCTGCGAATGCCAGAAAGAGCCTTGCTCTAAATGCTTCCAACGCCCGTGCATCTGCAAGAAGAAAGCGAAAGTCAGACTGGCCGACGGCAAGGAGCGCAACATCCAGCACATGATGGCGACCAGCTTCTGGCATCCTGACGGCACACCCATGTCGGCGCAACAATTCATGGAAGCACTTTTCGGCAAGTTGCCAGAGTTCTTCAAGAACGAGGAGGAACTCCGAGCCTTGTGGATCGTGCCGGATACACGAAAGAAACTACTGGAAGGATTGGCTGAAAAAGGCTTCGGCAAGGATCAATTGGCCGAGATGCAGAAAATTATCGACGCGGAGAACAGCGACCTGTTTGACGTGCTGGCCCATGTCGCCTATGCATCAATGCCGCTCACCCGCGAAGAACGCGCTACGAAGGCCAAGGTCATTATCAGCACACACTTCAACAGCAAGCAGCAGGTGTTCCTAGGTTTCGTGCTGTCGCACTATGTCATCGTCGGCGTGGAAGAACTCGACCAGGACAAGCTGACCCCGCTGCTTAAGCTGAAGTATCACGATTCAATAGCCGATGCCGTCGCCGACCTCGGCAAGCCCGATGAAATCGGCAGGGTGTTCGCGGGGTTCCAGCGGTATCTCTATCAAGAAGCCGCATGATGGGTGAGTTTGCACAAACGGACAAAAACTCTCACGGGATTTTTGGCATCCCTGGTTAACTGTAGCTCGCGGAAAAACGCCTGTGGCTGGTAATGCCAGACAAGGGCAGTTGTCTTGTGTTGTTTTGTTTATAAATATTTTTTATCACTTATAAACTAATTAATGCGACCATTCAGCCGCGTTAAAAACCCGATGCAACCGGGCCTTCGGCTTGGACGCCCCCCTTGGGTGAGTTTGCACAAACGGACGTAAACTCTCACAGGATTTTGTAAAAATACAGACTCCATGCGGGTTTGCACTGAATTTGAACCGCCCGGTTTTAACCCGTTTTCCGTGGCGACTTTCCGTGGGGTCGTCAAGATTCGGCGGAATGCTTACGGTCAGGGGCATGAGTCTATGACTGATGCGCGTCTCCTGACCGTCGCACAAGGCAAAACAAGCCCCGTTGCCTAGCCTTGCCAATCCCCGGCGTTTTTCCTAGTGCTACGGCCAGGGATGCCGAAAGTTCTATGAGAGTTTACGTCCGTTTGTGCAAACCTACCCCCCCTTCGCGGTTTCAGCGAAAAAACCCGTATAGGATGTGGGAGAAGGGGCCATTCACAGGTTTACCCCTCTGGTTGCGGGAACGGGCGCAACTGCGTACCCTTGCTAGTGACGACAGCGAAATGGGCGGAGGGGGTTTCCGGCAATGCGCGCAAAACGGCCTTCAGCACTTCTTCAGGGATGACAGGGTGAATGCGAACGTAGAGGATTGCATCCGGCGGCGGACACCCTTGAAAAAAAACCAGGTCGCCGAAATCGGCGTCAAACGTAAGCAACCGCCGGTTCGTGCGACAAGCCAATTCCAGCACTGCGCTGTCAGAAATGCCGGGGCAGTCCAATGCCACCGATGATACATCGTAACCTGCCGCGACAAGCCGCTTGATCACTGACAGGGGGAAGTTTTCGTCGGCCAGCAAGTCCTTCGTCACGCCGCCGCCCGTCCTTCTTTTAGCGTAGCCTTCATAACGAAAGTCTCGTCTTTCAAGCAATCGCGGACAAAAGAGAAAACCGCATGCAAATCTTCCGGTTTGAGATGCGGATAGTTTTCCAATATCTGCGCCTCCGTCCAGCCGGAGGCCAATAGGTCAAGCAGGAATTCGACACCGATGCGCGTGCCTTGGATGCGCGGCTTGCCGAACAAAATCTCTGGGTCGGATACTATGCGGTCTTTCCATTTCATTGTGCAACCTCTTTTGTAAAATGTGTAAATAAATCCTGCACAGCGCATCAAACATCTATATATTTCATTTTCGCTATAACACCATCCTGTAGGGCGGCACGAATGACTTGCGCAGCAAAGGCAGCTTCTTGGTTCGGTGTCAATTCATTGTCGTCTTTGTAAAACTTGTCAATTATCGAATCAATTTTCTCTTTGAACAAAGAACCTGGTATTGGCAGAACGGCACCGGAAGTCATATAAAACTTGTCAAACGGAAATACATTTGCTGCAAACATCATATTCGGTTTTGCACTGTGTCCCAAACCTATGTCGGTTATAAATAATTCGTTATCGCTGATAATATCGCCAACAATGACACCCTTTCCAGGAGAAACGGCAAGAACCACAAAAATGGAGAAGAATGATTCCAGCATCGACTGGAGCATACTCATTTCAAGGGAGCCATTTTCGGGGTGTGATAGTGCAAGATAACGTGACACAACATTCACATTATTGCGTCTGTAATGAAAAATGATGTAATCCATTAGAACCGATATTTCATCTTCGTGGTCAAGTATAAGATTACCCTGTTTGTAAACGCCAAGCTTCTTGCCACACTCTTGAATTGCTTGTCGAGTCAATTGTTTGACTAACTTCTCATTAAGGCCAATCCATGAGGAGCGCATAATTTTGTATCGTTTCACTTCGTCCGAAGTCGGCAGTGCAACGGAAAAGTAATTTTCTAATGATGGTTTCCTTGTGAAGATTTTCAAAAACTGCGAAATTGACATAACTTGATACAAATATAAATTGACGTAAAAGGGTAAATAGAGGATTAAACGCTAACTATCTCTTTTTGGCTTTGGCTTGTGTCAACTTCTTGTTCAATGTTCGACCAAACTTGCCTTCTCTTGTAATACTTTATGAAGAAATGAGGCAAATGATTGTTTCAGAGGTTCAACAATTGGAGACAAATCCAATAGCGGTACCGCAATAAACTTGATTCCTTTGTTTTTGGCCTGTGCCTTGAACACGTCTTCTGCCACAGAATTTTCCGGCATGATTAACTTTTTAGGCCATTGCCGTTTGACGCCCCATGCATCTTTAAAAATCTTTTTGACATCTTCTTCTTGTGGCGTTACATCATCGACCCTTGAAAGCAAATGTCCTAATACAAATGTGCTCGCTGCATCCATAAGCATATAGACATCATAAAACTCATCCTCTAAACACAGGAATTTGTCATTTATTTTAATCGCTATCCACGCTTCATTTACTTTAAATTGATCGGGTTTTAGCATCTTTATTGCCTTTGTGTTTTTTGGGTTGTCATATTACCAACGTGACAATAAACAGAACAGGGGGTTTGAAGCCGATGGGTCAGGAACGCACGCCAAGCACCATTCAAATCGAGTTTCCTGTCCTGCCAATGCCTGTTTTCTGGACGGTCAATCACGGGCGGCATTGACCCGTTCCCTGAGTTCCTTTCCGGGTTTGAAGTGGACGGTGAACCGCGCTGGCACAGCGACCGCCTCACCGGTTTTTGGATTGCGTCCGACCACCCTGCTCTCGGCGGTGCAGCGAAAACCCGCCGAACCCGCGAATCTCCACCCGCTCCCCGTTCTGCAAAGCGAGGCCAATCCGGTCGGTGATCGCCAGCACCGCTGCCTTGACTTCACCTGCTGGCAGGTGGCCGAGCCTGTCGGCCAGCCGGAAAATGAATTCTGCCCTAGTCATCGGCTGTTTCCATTAGTGGGAATTTCTGTGCCATCGGAATAAAGCCCATAGTGTAACCGATTGTTAAAATAGGCAGACGGTGACAATATAGCCGAACTTCTTCCATTGCCATAAGATTATCTTCAGGGGGCGGGATCATGCTAACAAGCCAAGAAATCTTGACCGGTCTGCTGTCGGCGTTGCTTCAGGTATTTCTCGGCCTGCTTGCCGAAAATGCGGGGGAATGGTTCTTCCACCGCTTTGTGTTCCATGGCTTGGGAAAAAGACCCGGTAGCCTTTGGAATTATCATTGGAGCGAACATCACCATGTCGCCAGGGCCAATCACATGCTGGACCCTGGATACAAGAGTTTGCCTCTGCGATGGAACACACAAGGCAAAGAGGCGGCATTCCTGATTATGGTTGTCATCTTGCATCTGCCATTGCTGACGCTCATCCCTTGGTATGCTTGCGGCTTGTATGCCGGGTTGGTGCTTTATTACATCCGCCATCGTCGGTCACACATTGACCCGGACTGGGCTGCGTCCCATCTGCCTTGGCACTATGAACACCACCTAGGCAGGGTAGCGGAAGCCAACTGGTGCATTACTTGGCCGTGGTTTGACTGGGTCATGGGTACTCGCGTCAGGGGGCGACCAGATTGACATCCTTTGATTGATCCAGCATTCTGTTTTTTTTTGCCGGAATCCTTGCCGATGCCGGTTGGTTTTATCGGTTTATGACTGATGGGGTGAACCCGTAAGCGCGACAAAGCCAGACAACTGAAATTATCTTGCATTAATGCCAAAGGCATTTTTTACGGATGCGGGCGGCAAGGATGCACGACATTCTGGGATCGTTTTTGTCCGTTTGTGCAAACTCCCCCCCGCCCATCAGTCACGATGTTACTCATTGTCGGGTAACATACCTTGGCCAAATATTACGCTGCCTTTGCATGAATTCTGCCGATTATTTTTCATTTCATGTTAACCCCCTCCTTGGATGATCGAGCCTATCGCCCGCTTCCAAGCAGGCTGGTGAATCTTGAAGGCGGCAAACTTTGCGGTGACGGTTTTGGGGGCGTCCACAGTGACGGTGCAGGTATTCCCATAACCTGTGCAAGCCCCGCTCCAGCCGGTGAACTCGTATCCGCTGACCGGAATGGCAGTGAGCGTGACTTTCGTCACGCTGGCGAAATTCGCACTGCATGTCGTGCCGCAGACAATCCCGCCCACATCGCTGTACAGGGTTCCAAACGTGACGTTGGCATTGATGACGGTTAGGGTAAATCCAGCCGTTATGCCAAAACTCTGCGTCGCCTGCGGTGCTGCGTTGTAGTTGGCGTTGCCTGTTTGATTGGCTGCAATGGTGCAGGTGCCTACCGTTAAGCCTGTGACCGTGCTGCCGCTGACCGTACAGACTCCAGAGGTTTGGGAGCTAAACACCATTGTGTTCCCCGACGCACCGCCAGTTGCCGAAACCGTGCCTGTGCCGCCGACGATAATGGTTGGTGCCACCCCGAAAATTATGGTCTGGTTGCCCTTGCCAACGGTGATGGCCTGGGTGGCTTGAGATGCTGCGTTGTAGTTGGCGTTGCCGTCTTGATTGGCAGCAATAATGCAAATACCAGCGGTTACTCCCGTTACGGTACTGCCGTTGACCGTGCAAATGCCGGTTGTGGCAGAGGTGAACGTCACCGGATTGCCCGATTTTCCGCCAGTGCAAGACAATTGCAGTTGGGCCGTGCCTCCGACGGTTAAGTCAACCGATATAGGCGGTAGCACTCCACCGCAAGAAATGCTCTGGCTGCCCTTGGCGACGTTAAAATTCTGCGTCACTTGTGGTGCGGCATTATAGTTGGCATTACCTAATTGGTTTGCGGCGATGATACAAGAACCGACCGACACGCCAGTCACGATACTGCTGTTAGTTACGCTGGTGGTGCAAACCGTGGGTGTTAGTGAGCTAAAAGTCACCAGGTTACCGGACGCACCGCCTATTGCGGATACTGCGCCAATGCCGTCCACGATTAAGGTAGGCGCTGCCCCGAAAGTGATGGACTGATTGGCTTTAAAATTAGCATCCACGGATTTGATTGAATCCATCGACAAGCTGCAAGTCAGCGCTGCGCCGGTACAATCACCTGTCCAGCCGCCAAAGGTATAGCCAGTTTTGGGCGTAGCGGTCAGTGTGACTTGGCTATTCTGAGTGAAAACATAGCTACAGACGTTGCCGCATTCAATGCCGGGCGGACCGCTGGTTACACTGCCGTTTCCGTTTTGGGAAATATTTAAACTATAGCCGGAGCTAGGGTCAGATGTAATCGTTCCAGTAATTAGTGTCCAGTTGGCATCTTTAGGTATAACTCTGTTGTCATATCTCACCATGAAATCGACATAAGCACCTTGTTGAAGCTTGACCGTGGTCTTATACTTTGCCGAGTTTAGGTAGCCATGGACTTCACCTGAAAAAACTGGGTTTCCTCCAATAATTACCCAGACTAAGAGATCGTCTCCACGAGAATCCCATCCGGTGAACGCTGAGTCAATAATATATGTGCCAGTCTGCGGGGCAGTCCAGCGAACGACGACATCTCCATTTGTGTTGTCATTCGGCCAAACATTGGGTCCTGCCTGAATACTGGGTGCCCAAATGCCATAACCTCGCAACCAAAAAGTATTTTGGTATCTATACGTCATCAAGCTAAATCCGTCGCCGTTTGGTGACGTTCTATAACCGTAAGACCAAGTTCCGTTGGGGTTATTTGAATTGGAATATTGCGAAGTCATATCCCATATACCATTTTTTACCATGGGTTTGAACCAGGCGACAACCGTTTTCGCTTGATCCATGGTGACTTGGCAATTTCCTGTACCGCTGCACGGGCCAGCCCAACCGATAAAGGTTGATCCAGTTTCAGTTATGGCGTTAAGAGTCACTTGGCTACTCTGTAAAAAGGCATAGTCGCAGGTGTTACCGCAGTCAATGCCCGCTGGCGTACTGGTCACCTTTCCACCACTGCCGAGTTTGTTGATTGTCAGATGCGACACGGGAGGGCTTGACTGAAGCGTGAAAGTGGCATCGTTGCCCGCCCAATCCCCCAACAAATTGGTATTGGCTGACAATCGGTAATGATAGGTCGCACCCGCTTGCAAACTGCTGATTGTCGCGTTGACGTTTTGCGCCGTCGTGCCATTGTTGGGCGATAACGTCACATCGACCGTGCTGCCATAGGCGGTGGTCAGCCCGTATTCAAACTTTGCCGTGCTGGTCAAACCCGCCGGATTCACCGTTCCGCTCACGCTTGCAGAAGCCCACGTGATATTGCTGGCTGTGCCGGTTGTTACAACAGGGAACGGGCCAGTCCAAACCGACACCAAGGCTTCTTTGTTAGGGTCAGTGCCTTTGGTCGGGTCATGCGGATCGACTTGGTTGGTGGCAATCCCTTGCTGGCTGTCGAAGACGATATTGGCAATATTGCGGATTTCGACACCCTTGGGCAATCCAGGTTTTGACTTGACGACATAACTGACATGACCCTGACCTCGGCCTGTGCCGTCTTCGGGCGGCAAGAAGCCAATATCGACGGCAGGGGGCAAGCCCGTCAACGGGTCTAGCGATTGGAAACGCGCATACACTTCCCCGGTTGCCGAATGGATGCCCGCTTCGATCACCACGTTAAACTCAACGCCGTTGAAGCTCATCTTCTCGGTTGTCTCGAAATGCTGAGTCCCCGCTGGAACCATAATCAGATGGTCGCCGAAACCGATTTCTGTCAGTTCGAAGGTGGCACCATCCATATTGGCATTGAGCAGATTGCTAATCGTCACCTGATGCGCCGGTGCGGTGGCTTTCGCATCATTCTCGAAGTTGATCCGATAGGGCAAGATATTTACATCGGCTATATAGTTTCCTGTGCCGTAACCAGAAGGGCCAATCAGTTCGTTGGGATCAGCGGCATTGACCACACCAGACCCACCATTATTGGTTGGGGTGACAGGTACATTAGGTGGATTTTTGCTTAGTTCTCTATATTTTTCGAGAACTCTTTTAGCCCAAGTTCCACAATCGTTTACAATTAATCTCCATCTTTTTGGTGTGCCAACGGCTTCAATCGCATCACGCAAAATATCATCATCAAGGTTATCAAGACCAAGTTTCACGTCATAGCCATTTTGATCTTGCTTAAACCCTAAAGTACCTGGTCCCGACAGAGTTAACCATCCTAATGCCATATCAGATTTGCTTGGATAAAATCCAATATCTTTAACCGTAACTGGGCCATTAGGTGTATGAAATACTACTGGTTTATCAAAAAAGAAATGCCAATGAATATTCAGTGGCCCCTTGGCTTCTCGATATGAAGCAAGGCCAGATGGGTCAATAAAATCTAGCGGGTTATTATTGGCATATTTATTCAGATTGATACCGCTAGCCAAATCAATTGGGTCTGTAGATAAAAATCTACCAGAATTAGAAGAATAAAACCTCGCCCTCATATAAACCAAATCCCCTTCCTGCATCACTCCAAACTCCCCATTAAATCCTAGTTTGGAAGTCATTCCGCTGGAAGTGAGCAAGCGTTCACCAAAAGGCCGGTAAGCTTGGCTCCCAAGCAACGACGCATCGCCCGCCGTGGCTTCGCTGGCGTTGCCAATGCCGTCAAACGTCAGATAGGTGGGCGTTCCGCCGTTTGAGGTGCTAATGGCTCCAAAGGCATGATTTTGGCGTTCCAGCAATGTACCCGAGTTGTCATAAATGCCCACCAAGTCGCCAAAACCCGCCGGGTCGTGGACTTGATATTGGCGTAGACCATCCCGCACCACCACCGAAGGGAAACCCAGCGCGTCGTATTCAAACTGCCGCGTACCGCCCGCCGAACTGTAGCCAGTCACCCGGTTTTCCGGGTTGCTCGTGACTGTCAAACTGGTATTGGAACCATTGGCTTTGTTGGTAAGCGAGCCATCATCATCATAAGTGAGTGTCTCGCCACCCACAGTGGTGTACTGATTCAGATTATTGGCCGTGTATTCGGTCGTCACCCCATTCTCATTGGTGTGAATACGGTTGCCTAGGGCATCATAAACATAGGTCAAATCTTGATTGGGGACTTTGGCTGTGTTGTTGGAAACCAATACCGCATGGGTTAGCTGGCCTTGGTCATCATACGAATAGGCCCAAGCGCCGTAAACGGTTTCCATGCTCTTACGACGGCCTTGAGTGTCATAGGCATAGGTGAAGAATGACAACGCCGACGCATCCGGCTTGAAATTCCGCAAATGCCATAATTGCCCATCGGTGTCATAGTCGTAAGTCGTGTAAACCCCGTTGCCTAGGGTTTTTTGGGATAGTCTTCCGCTAGTGTCATAGCCATACTTCACCAATTCCTTTGCCGAGGCATCGGTGACCGATTCCAGCCTACCGTCGATGTCGTAATGGTAAGTGAGCTTATAGCCTAACTGGTCGGTCATGGTGTCGCGCCGCCCAACGGTATCGTAGGTATACTCCAACCAGTGGTTGCCCGGATAGGTAATCCGTTTTAAGCGATCATCGGGATAGTAGTCTAGATTGATCGTGCCTACGGCATTGGTCGCAGTTTCGAGATTGCCACGGGCATCGTAGGTGTAAGTGGCCTTTGAGCCGTCGGGATACAGCTTTTCTGTCACCTGGCCGAGGCTGTTGTAGGTGTAATTGATCGGCTGGGCGCGGCGGTTGGTCCATTTTTTCGGATTGCCGCTGGCATCATATTCATCCCATCGTTCCGCCAAGCTGTTGGCGTAGGTGATGGCGGAGAGGTTGCCTTTCGCATCGGTGGTGTAGCGAGTGAGATTACTCTTTGCGTCAGTCAGCGTTGCCAAACGATTAAAGGCATTGGAATAGCCAAAACGGCTTATATTGCCCAAGGCATCGGTCGCTTGGATGACATTGCCTTTGCTATCGTAGCCAAATGAACTGGCGCGTCCAGCCGGGTCGGTCAAAGAGGTCAGGTTGTATTCGCTGTCATAGCCCAGCCGCACGGTGCGACCCTGGGGGCTTTGCAGCTTGGCGACGAGGCCACGGTGGTCGAGATAATAATTGCTTGCGCTGCCGATGGCATCGGTTGCCGTGATCTGACCGCCGTCACCGTAAGCAAAATCAACACGGCCACTGGTAGTTCCGTAAGCAATGCTTTTAATGCGGCCACGCGCATCATAGTCGATCTTTTTGCTGATACCGCTGGGATAGGTGATGCTTTCCAGCGCATGCTTAGTCACCGGGTTCAAACCGGCATTGTAGGCATAGCCTATGCTCAAGCCATCCGGGAACTGGGCTTGGATGAGATGATCCCCGCTGTAGTTAAACGTCGTCACCCGCCCGATTGGGTCGGTGATCGTTTTAATGAGGCTGCCAGAATAGCCGATTTGCAGACTTTGACCCGACGAATGATTAAGGCCGGTCAACAAACCGCCTGTGTATTGGCAGGTGATGCGAACGCCATTGGAATCTTCGACATAATCGAGCTTGCCATCGGCACGGAACACCCGCAGCAAACCATTCAGTTCGCGCAATGAATAACGTCCACTGCCAAGATCGGTGAGTTTTGCATGGTCGCCGGTTTGGGCAAAGTAACCGCCCCGACTGTCCGGTTGGAACAGACGGCGTGATCCGCCCGGCCCGGTAATGGTCACATCGCCCAAACTGCTTTTAGTCAGCGTGTAATCCCAATTATGCGACCAGCCGCGCCCGAAAGCCCCCACTGTGAAGCGCTGGCTGATGGATTGCGGGTAAGTTCGCCCGAAAACCAGCGGCAAGCCCGGCACGGTCGCAGCGGCATCAACCGATGAATCTAGGGTTTTCACGATATTCAGGCCATCGGCCTGGGCAAACGAAAAAGCCAGCAGGTCGCTAAGGTCGCAGACCTCCAAGCCCAACCGCCGCAGATAGGCGGCATTGTTGTTCAATAGGCGGACATAATCGCCCCACGTAGTGCCTGCCTGTTGGGTGAAGTTTTGCCAAATGGCATCCCATGCATCCACGCTGATGCTGGGCGGGCGCATAGTGGATTTGAGGGAAGCCCAGTCCACCGCCGTAGTGTTGTCTACCGTAATCACACCCAGATCGAACCTCACGCTCGGCGACCAGGACCATGGCTGCTGCAAGCCAGCATAAGCGATAGGAATGCGTAGCTTCTCGCCGGGCTGGAGTAAGCCGGCCGTCTCACCGCAACCCAAGAATTGCACCGCATTGCTCCAACCGGTAGGCATGGTGGAAGTCCAGAAACCTTGCTGGAAGGTATCCGCCGATATCGGACCGCCCAAAGGAATCGTCCGCAAGATGGGCCGTTCCGTTCCGGTTTGAACGAGCAAAGGGGCAGGCATGGGTGTATCGCCGACATTAGCATATTCGACGTAGAGCATCGCCGGGGCGTGGCGACCGACAGAGCTAGGCACTGTCAGTTGGGTTTCCAGTTTTGCACCAATGGATTGCGCAGTGACCTCGAAAGGCAGGGTTATGATTTGGCTGTCTTGAGTGACGGTAAGTTGGTAATTCCCGGCAGGAACCGAAGTAAGATTAAAATCTGCCAACAAACGACTGTCGGAGATGACGCTTACCGTGCTGGCGGTAAATTTTGACGCGCCATTTACCAGCGAAACTTGCGCTGTGTCATTAAATCCAGCCCCCTCTATTTGAATGGTGACAACCCCGCCTGCCGCTGAACGGTCAGGGGAAAGTGAACTTAATATTATCCCTGATGTAAGTTCGGTGCTTAGGGTGAAATCGCCCGTCCCGGCAAGGGTATCGCTATAAGCCATCACATACCAAGTGCCCGCTTTTGCATTCGGCGCGAAAACTTGCTGGTCGGCCCCGGCGGTACTGAAGCGATAGTCATACTCGCCTGCCGAAGGCAATGCGCCAAAACGTACATACAACTCATTGGAGCCAAGCTTGTCCAAACTATTCAGCTTAACGCTTAGATGTCCCCCCGCCGGAACTTGGAAGGCATAGAATTTTCGTTCGCCACTGGCAGAGAAATGACCGCTAACAGACTTGCCAAGCGTTATTGGGGTAGGCACAAAGGAAGAAATCTGGACATCGTCGATGTACCAACCTGCACCGACGGAACTATCACTATTGGCTGTATGCAAAAAACCTATGCGTACTTTTTGCCCTTGGTAAACAGATAAGTCAATCGTCTGTTGCTGCCATATGGTCGAGTCTCCTGTTACAGCGGGTGTGGTGAGATTTTCCCAATCTGACCAAGAAGCGCCGTCAAATTTAGAAATTTGGAGTTTGCCCGTATCGCCTGTACCGTATTGATACCATTGCCAAAAACGTAATACCACCACCCCACCTGCATTCACTGCCGGAACTAAGAATGGGGGGCTAATGAGAAGTCCTGTAGTGTTTGCCGCATAAGCTCCCCCAAGGATGGTAGCCATTGCATAGGCCCCGGTATGGCCGTTCAGCGGTCCGCTAGTGGGGTGGCCCATTTGCCAAAGATTGTAGTTATCCGAAGACCAATAACCCCAGTCGAAATCGTCGAAAGATGAACCTTGGTATGGAAGGGCAGGATCGAAGTTTTGCAAACGGAAGGTGTAATCACTGCTGATTGGATTTCCGTTTGTATGTACCGTAACTGCATATGTACCAGATGTTGGCAAGGTTACGAAGTCCGAGTTTGATGATACGCCTTTGAAACCGGCCCAACCCTCTGGGCCATTCAGATCAAAGACTGCTCCAGGAACCGATATGCCAATGTTAACCAAACGGACGATCTGCCCGGCTGCACCAGTAAAACTCCAGCGATCAGGAGATAAGAACCCTACTTTTTGCCCTACGACCTGCTGGTTCAAGATCAAGTCGTGTTCGTTCGGACGCGCATAGATGGTACCCGCCCCACTGTTCGAGCCAGTTCCAGCTTGTACAGTTACCATCCCGGTAAAATTATTTGTATCGAAGTATAATGCTATGCGGCCACCGCCGCCTCCTCCGGCACCATTACCACCGTTAGCACTGATTGAGCCTCCCCCCCCTAAATTCTTGGTGGTAACCCAAATGCTGCCGCCAGCACCGCCACCAGCGTCGCCATACCAACCACCAGCCGTAATA
>Ga0118677_10004872_pt1 | contig 21457 bp, 16 predicted proteins | sample AliMusrvi5mmetaG_FD_86154 | JGI IMG/M metagenome (GOLD analysis project Ga0118677, IMG submission 86154)
ACAAATTGAACACCGAGGGGACTTACTTCTATCACTGCCATGTCGAGGCCACTGAGCACATGCAGCAGGGCATGATCGGCAATCTGTGGGTCGAGGCCAGCCAGAACAACACCAATGTGGGAGCTGCTCTCGCCAAATTGCCACCCGGCAAAGGCGCCACCCACCAGGCTGGGTACAAATACGCCTATAACGACGGCGATGGCTCCACCTATTTCGATGTGGAGTTTCCGATGCAGATCACCGGTTTCGACCATTACTTCCATGACCAGGAGATGGCGATTCAGCCCACGGCCTTTGCGACGATGTTCGACACGTATCCGCTGCTCAATGGGCGCGGCTACCCGGACACGATCAAGACCACCCCGGTGCGTAATTCGCTGGAGAAAGACTCGCAATGTGTGAGTTCGCTCGTCACTGCCAAGCAAGGCCAGAGAATATTGCTCCGTATTTCGAACGTCTCCGAGACCGAGTTCGACACCTTGACGGTCCTAGGCATTCCTATGACGGTGGTGGCCAAGGATGCTCGACTGCTGCGCGGACCAAACGGCAGGAGCCTGTTCTATAAGACCACTTCCGTCACGCTCGGTGGTGGGGAGACGACCGATGTCATCCTCGACACCACGAACACGAAACCGGGCACCTATCTTGTATATACCGCCCGGCTAAATCAACTGAGCAATGACCAGGAAGACTATGGCGGCATGATGACGCACATCGTGATCACCCCATAAACCGTACTGCAATGAAGAAATCCAAACGAGAAAGGACCAGCATGAAATCGATGATACTAAAACTGTGGACAGGGAGCCTGTTAGGCGGCTTGATGCTAATGGCTGCGCCAGCCAAAGCCGAGTGGCTCTTCACCAACCAACCCGGAACCATCAACGGCGTTCAGGTCGTGGCCAATGACTCAATGGGCAACCACCTGGTGGACGGGATAACCGGACCTACCTTCACCCTCGTCGCCCGGGAGGGCCACATCAGCACGGCCGAAGGCGGGAGCGTGTATGTCTGGAGCCTCGCGAACGCCAACGGCGCCACCGGGTTCCAGTACCCCGGGCCGACACTCATCGTGGACCAGGGGGCTGCGGTGAACATTACACTCAACAACACGCTGCCTTTTCCGGTGTCCCTGGTTTTCCCATGCCAGAGCAACGTGGTGGCGACTGGGGGCAGCGCTGGGTTGCTGACCAGCGAAGCCGCGGCAGGCAGTGGCACAGTGTCCTACTCCTTCGTGGCCAGCAAGCCCGGGACGTATCTGTACAACAGCGGGACGCGACAGGACTTGCAGATCGAGATGGGAATGGTCGGAGCGATCATCGTCCGACCCACGGGGTTTAATAAGTCGAACAAGACCACGTGGAAGGCCTACGGTACAACGGACTCGGCCTTCGACCAGGAGTACCTGTTTCTGCTGACGGAAATGGACCCGGTGATCCACGATGAGGTGGAACATCAGAAGCTGGCTTTTAATGGCGTTGGCACGTTCAACCCCGTCATCGATACAACGGCGCACTTTGCCAATTATTGGCTGATTAATGGCCGTACCTCACCCGACACGATGATGATCGCCGGGAGCAAGGCGTTGCCCGCGCAACCCTACGACGCCTTCCCGATGATGGACCCGAACCAGACCCTGCTGATGCGCATGGTGGGAGGCGGGCGCGATCCGCATCCGTTCCATCATCACGCCAATCACGCCCAGGTTATTGCCCGCAATGGCAGGCTGCTCCAGTCTCCTGCCCCTACAGCCAATATCTCTGACTTGTCTTACAAGGTCTTCACCATTCCCACCTATCCGGGAGAAACCACCGACGCCACGTTTACGTGGAGTGGCGAAGGCCTAGGGTGGGACATGTATGGCCACACTTCCGCCTCCGATCCGATGCGGTACGGCGAGAAGCTCCCGGCCAATGGTGGTGACCATGGTAAACCTTTCCCTGTCACACTACCGACGGAGCAGGACATGGACTTCGGCCAATGGTATGGCGGCAGTCCCTTCCTGGGCGCGCCCGCGGCGCTGCCGCCCAACCTGGGCGGGTTCGATCCGACCGGCGGCTTCATCTACATGTGGCATTCCCACGCCGAGCGCGAGATCGTCAACAACAACGTCTTCCCGGGCGGCATGCTCACGATGCTGCTCATCGAGCCCTGGGCCAACTAATTAGCATATTTCTGAACTGGCAACTATTAGAGAAAAGGAGTTATATGAAATCCTCAAAAATCCAAAATGCAGTCGGACTGCTGATCGCGGGCGTCTGCGTTATCACCGCCACGCCAGCCTGCGGCTCGGAATTCTGGCTGCGCACTGGCACCACCACCAACACCATGCCCGATGGGCGGCAGGTAGTCATGTGGGGCTTAGCCAAGGACACTTCGGCGACCATACAGGATGGGGTCATCACCGTGCCGGGGCCGGAACTCGCGGTCGTCGCCGGCGATTCGCTCGTCATCCATCTTACCAACTCACTGCCGGAACCGGCCTCGATCGTCGTTCCCGGGCTTTACAGTTACGACAGCCTGGACGCGACCTTCCACAGCGGTGGAGCTTATGCTGGCCGGGTGCGATCCCTGACCCGCGAAGCCGCCGCGAACGGGGGCACCGCAACCTATACCTGGACCAGTGTCACCAACGGCACTTATCTTTACCATAGCGGTTCGCATCCCGCCGTGCAGGTCCAGATGGGTCTTTATGGCGCACTGACCGTAAGGTCGGCTGGGCCTCAAGTTTACGCTGGAATACCATACAATTCCTCCGTCACGCTGCTCTTCAGTGAAATCGATCCCGAAGTGCACGACGCCGTTTCCGGGAGCAGTTTCGGCCCGGGGCCTTCGTTCCAGGCCGGTGATTTCACGGACGCCACGGCGGCAGCGTTCTTTGCTGCGATTCAGGCATCCGCCGATCCCGTCGCTCAGTTCCTCTACGATCAGGTTACCAATACAACCGGCGGACTTCCTCCCGCAAACGCCGGCGAACTGACAAGCGCCTTGAACGTGGCGGTGGGCGACTCCAGCATCTATACGCCGGACCTCTTTCCGGACGAGACGATCCTGTCGGGCCCTACGGTGGCGTTGCTCCTCGAGGCCCCGGAAGTCAACCAACCCCTGGTGGACAACCACTTTAACGCTACCATGGTGCGGCTGAACCGATTGCTGCTGCAAGATGGTCTGGCCAATGCCGGGATATCCGGCCTGCCGGCCGTCAAGGCCATGACCAGCACGATCCGGTCGTATCCCCAGTATTTCCTGGTGAATGGCCTGCCGTACACCGCTACCCGGCCGATCATCCACGCCGGGGCCGCGGGCTCCACCATCCTGTTGAGCATGCTCAATGCCGGGATGGATGCCCACGTGCCAACGTTGAACAACGGTGGAGATTTTCTACTGGTAGGTGAAGACGGCCAGCAGGCGCCTTATGTTCGCAATTCGGCGGTGGTATGGATGCCGGCCCTCAAAACCGTGGATGCGCTCTGGGCACCGGCCAGCGCCGGCACGTATGCCGTTTACGATCGGCGGCTGGGCCTGGTCAATGCCCTCCAACCGGGCGGCGGCATGCTCGCCTATCTCCAGGTTACCGCCCCGGTCGCTTCAACTCCGCCCACGATCCTGATCACGCCCGCCGCTCAGACCGCGCCGGAGTTCTCGACCGCGACATTCCGTGTGGCGGCCAGCGGCAGCGGCTTAACCTACCAGTGGCAGCGCAATTCGGTCAATATTGCCGGCGCCACGGCGGCCAATTACTCGCTACCGAATGTGACCATCGCAGCCGACAACGGCGCCCAGTTCAGAGTGGTGGTCAGTGGCACCGGCGGCCCGTCCATAACCAGCGCGAACGCCCTGCTCACCGTGACGCTCGCCGCGCCGATAATCACAACTCAACCGCTCATGCACAGCAATACTCCTCCGGCGGCGACCTCTTTCTCGGTAGTCGCTACTGGCAGTCCTACCCTCACCTATCTATGGAGCAAGGGCTCCATGGTTAGCGGTCCGTTCGTGCCCCTGGCAAATAACGCCCATATTTCCGGCGCCACCGCCAGCACGCTTAACCTGTTAACGCCCACCACGGCGGCCGACGCCGGATTCTACCAAGTGGTCGTCACTGGCCCTGGCGGCAGCGCGACGAGCGTGGCGGCGGAGCTGCGGACACCCCCGGGTATCATCACGCAGCCGGCCAACCAGTCGGTTGCGGTCACGGCCCCGGCTACCTACTCGGTCGTCGCGGCCGGCACGCCGCCTTTAACGTACCAGTGGCAGAGGCGGGGGAGCGCAGCCGGCACTTTCGCCGCAATTGCTGGCGCGACTGCTTCCAGTTACACGTTGCCGCACACGCTCAATACTGATAACGGTGCCCAGTTTCGGGTAATCGTCACTGGCCTGCTCACGCCGCCAGCGACCAGCGGAAATGCCACGTTGACAGTGAACAATGTCACCACTCCGTTGTTCATTGATCAGCAACCCACCGACCTCAGTTTGGACGCGGGGAATGCTGGCAGTTTTACCGTGGTCGCTTATGGGTTCCCGAATCCGACCTACCAATGGCAGCGGTTTGTCGGCTCCACCTGGCAACCCCTGGTCGGCACTATCGCGACCGGTTTCAGCGGGGCAAACACCGCCACCTTGAGCATCTCGGGGTTGAATATGAACGTCGCCCGTGCCGGTTCGTTCCGGGTCGTCGTCAGCAACTCGAGCGGCAGTGTGACCAGTGCCGTCGCTGCGCTCACGGTGAAGCAGTCCTTTGTCGGCACGCCGGTGCTGAACATTCCGCTAGCGGGTGGGACTTCCTTGCCCTATCCCGCTCCAGTTCCCCTCCCGCTCCTTGGGGCTTCCGTGCCGGGGCTCACGGGCGCCGAGATCCGGCACGCCAGCGTCAGCCTGACCCTCTCGCATGACCAGCCTTGGGACGTCACCGCGATGCTGGTTTCCCCCGGTCCTGCGGCCTCCGCGCGGAAGGTCGTCTTCATGTCCGGTCTGGGGCCCGTCCCTACGGAGATCACGACTCTCACGGCTCCGGAATTAGGCCTCATCAATCAGTATGGAGTTAATAATTGCAGCCTGACCTTCGACGACTCCGCACCGGCGCCGGTTCGGACGAATTACTGGCTGACATCGGGTACTTACCAGCCGTCGGTCCACCCGCAAAAGCTGCCGCTGCCGCCCATGCCGGCTCCGGCCCCAGGGCTCCCCTATCCGAGGACCTTTAGCGCCCTCAATGGTCTGACCGCGGCCGGCGGCCAGTGGAACCTTTTCGTCAATGACGATCAGGACACGGTGACCCTTGGTACTCCAATTGGATCGAACGGCAGGATCTTGCTCTGGACCCTCACGTTGACCGCGGGTCCCCTCGGCGGCCCGCTGCCGCCGGCGCTCCCGCTCGATCCTCCTCAGACGCCGACGAACATCTCCCCCGGTGGCCCTGCACCCGGGCTGGCTGTGAACACGTTGACCCCAACCTATACCTGGACCACCGTGCCCGGTGCGACCCGGTACCAGATTGTGCTTCGCACGGTTAGCAATGGCGCATATAGTTACTTGCCATGGCTGACCTCCGCTCAGGTGGATCCGGGCAACACAGGAACCGCCCATTATATCCAGCCGACCCCACTGGTTCCCGGCACCTATATTTGGGCGCTGGTAGCCGGAAACGCGGCCGGCAATTCGCACTTCAGTGGTGACTTGGCGTTCGCTACGCCGGGCGCGGGGGTGGTCTCCCCGACGCAGCCTATCAGCCCCAACGGTGCCACGACAGCGACGCCGACCTACACGTTCTCCCTAACGCCCCAGGCTCAGCAATACCAGATCCTGGTCACCAGCGTCCCGTCGGGGGTACAAACGGTGCTGGGGGCGTTCCAAACCGTTAATCTCGCTGGCGGCACGATCCCACTCACCGGGACCTACAACGTTGTGCAACCCACCCCGCTGGCGTCCGGTAATTACACCTGGATTCTCCAGACAGAACTTGGTGGGGGATGGGTCTGGAGCTACCCCATGAACTTCTCGGTACCCTAAACTGAAGAGTGGGAACTGCATGAATTCCATCGTGCATCCTATAATGAGGTAAACACGCCCGGTAGCGCCCCCCACCTGGAGGGGGCGCTACCATTCAAACCTAATACCAAACCCATATATTTATGTTTAACCAAGAAACCAATAGATCATCATCAATCAGTCGTCGCGTCAGGCGAGGGCTGGGACTGGCGGTCGGCCTGACGGTCAGTCTGATCAGTCTGCTGTGTGCGGCCGAGAATTCCAAGTGCGACCCGGAGCGCACCAAAAGCGTCAGCGCGTCCCGAGAGAACCTGGAGCGGACTTGGGGTGTCCGAGTCTCGAGCGTCTTCTTGTCGGGCGGCGGCAACATGGTGGATTTTCGCTACCGGGTGCTGGACCCCACCAAGGCTGCCGTGCTGACGAAACCAGACAGCAAGCCTTTGCTGCTTGACCAGAACACCGGCGCAAAGCTCCACGTTCCCTCCACCCCCAAGGTGGGGCCGCTCCGGATGACCGCGCGCCAGCCGGTCGCCGGGAAGGTCTATTTCATGCTGTTTGCCAATACGCAGCATCACGTTAAGGCCGGCGACAGGGTAACCATTACCACAGGGGATTTCAGAGCAGAGGACCTGACTGTGGAATAGTCCCTCACACATCAATCATCACGATTAGACCAAGGAGTTGAGTCTATGAATATTATCCCAGGCAAAGTAATGCCGGTGTCCCCACCCCGCTCTCGCAGGGCAGGGGACCCGGTTGGCGGAGAATTCGGTATTCGCGGTGTTGGCTTTGAACGCGTTCGAGCTTCAGTCGTGCCTCTGCGGTCCCAGGCGGCCTGCCAGCTTCCTGTGCCGTTGAGGCTTCTCTTGCATGTAAGATCGCTGCGGAGGCAGATTTCCTTTCTCTCACGCAGAGATTACGCGGCCTTGCCGCCCAAACCGCGTCACAACGCCGGCCTCGAACCTTATAAATATGTCGATGTCGGAAACCTTACCGGGGCGGCATGCTCAACTCCTGGCTCGGGAGTGGCGATTAGCCTAATCGCCAGTCTCCAAGCCAAGCATGCCGTCCCGGTTACTTCTGCGCCGCCGCACTTGATTACACGCCGTGCGGCGGTCCCCGCCAGGTTTCGGCACTTCCTTATCCCTGGAAAGTCCGCGAAACCAATCAGCCAAGTGGCTCAGGGACACTGGCTGGCTTTGGTGACACTGGGTGGTTGGGCCATCGGCGCGCTGACCTCACCGGCTGAGACACCAGGGACCCTTTCCCAGACGTTCAAGTTCGACGTGCCGCTAATTGAAACCAATGCTGACTGCGCGCGAGTGACCTTGTCGGGCTGCGGACAAATCCATCGAATCGGGGAACCAGCCCTTCCTTTCCGCACCGCACGGCTTTTGATCCCTCCAGGCTTTACCCCAGTGAAGGCGGTGGCTGTGCCGTCTGCGGAGCCGGTAGCCCTCAACGGCAATTGGCACGTGGAATATGCCGGCGAGCCTCATTCCAGACCCGGTCGTGGGAAGGGCGATTTCGGCGTCGACCTCAACCGCCATATCTATGGTTCCGATGCGGTTTACCCTCCTTCCCCCGCCGAGCTGATCTCGGTCCAGAGGTTGGCGGGCTATGACATCGCTCTGGTGCGAGTATTCCCGGTGCGCTACCGCCCCGCCAGCGGGCAATTACTCTATTCGCGGGAAGTCCAGGTACAGTTGGACCTGGTCGCTGCGTCCACCAACGCCGCGCCCCCGGTCTGTCCTCCCGACCCCAGCCAAGCGGCTAACCGGGTTCGCGAGTTCGTTGATAATCCAACCTTGCTGCCTGCGCCTGGATCACCGCCGGCCGCTCGGACCAATAGCCTTACGTTCGATTACCTCCTCATCACCAGCAGCAACCTGGCCTCCGCGTTCCAACCGCTGGTAGAGTGGAAGCTGCAGCGGGGGCTGGGGGTCGAGCTGGCCACGCTGGAAGCCATCACCAACTCGGTCCCGGGACAGGACCTGCCCGAGAAGATCCGCAACTACATCCGCACCGCCTACACGAGTCGCGGCATTTCCTATGTCCTCCTCGGCGGCGCCACCACCGTCGTCCCCTGCCGCTACGCTTTTGTGCATATGGACATGCCCGCCAAGGATTCTTATGTCCCGTGCGACCTCTACTACGGCTGCCTGGATGGCTCCTGGAACGGAAACCGTGACCGGCATTGGGGCGAGCCGGTCGATGGCGAAAACGGCGGCGACGTGGACTTGCTCGCGGAGGTCTATGTAGGGCGTGCGCCGGTGTCGACCGTGGAGCAAGTGAAGACCTTTGTGGAGAAGACCATCCGTTACGAAAAGGAGGGCAACCCCAACCTGACTGACGCCCTCCTGATGGCCACTTACCTGGGCGAGTTCCCCACCGGCTCTTGCCGCGGTGCCGACATGTTCCGCCCCCTCCTGCCCCTGCTGGAGGGATGCCAACTGAGCCGCCTCGATGACGGGACCAACCAGCTCCCGCAATGGTCAACGCCAGAAGCGGTCGCTGCTCTGAACCGTTCACCCCATATGGTCTTCTATAATGGGCACGGCTCCGAGGATATCCTCATGCGCATGCGCACCCCGGACTTGGCCCGGCTCACTAATGAATGGCCGTTCCTGGCTTGCAGTGTGGGCTGTAGCGCCGCTCAGTTCGATCACGGTAAATTCTGGCCGGACTCCTTCGGCGAGAAGCTGGTCAATGGCAGCTCGCATGGAGCGTTTGCTGCCATTCTCAACGCCCGGGTGGGCTGGTTCGATCCTCAGTATCCGTGGAAGTACAGCGGAGAATTCCAGGCCAAATTGATCGAGCAACTCCTGCGGCGGGGTCATACCGGCCTCGGCCTCGCCAATCAACAGAGCAAGGAGGAGTTGCTGGGCCTGGTGGAAACGGGTGGCGTCATGACGTACCGCTGGTGTTACTACGGCATCAACCTCCTCGGCGACCCGCAGTTGGCTTTCCACGCTCCGGACCATGTGCCGTGCGTCAGCGTGGCGCCGCCCCATCTCGCCTCGGTCACGGATGGCAAATCCGGCGTTGCACCTCGCTCCGAGACCCTGGCGGAGAAAACGCAGTTTCCGGCTGCCAAGGCGGACGAAAGGAATTGATATGATCCAACGAAATGTCAACCCCGCCCCTCAGCCCAATCCGGGGCAGGGGACACGTTCCACTCTCGTTCTGCTGATCGGTGTCCTGGCAGTCATGCTTGTGGCCGTGATATGGATCGTGAAGATGAGTCTGTCGGGGCGCTCGCCTGCTCCACCGCCCGTCGAGGCCGCGGTCCCGGAGCGTGCGCCGGAGGCGGATGTCCCTGTCCCAAGTCGGGCGCCCCAAGCCGCACCCATCAGGCGAAGCGTGGCGAAGAAGCCCGCGCCCGCCCCGCGCCCCGCTACGCTCGAGGACCATTGGGGAATCCAGGTCGCCGGTGTCCGGCTATCCATGGGTAATTCGATAGTGGACCTCCGCTACAAGATCCTCGATCCGGATAAAGCCGCTCAGTTGGGCAACGGGAAGACCCCTGCCTACATTATAGACCGCGCCACGGGTAAGAAGCTCGTCATGCCCACGCCCCCCAAAGAGGGGGCCTTCCCTCCCACTTCCCAAAAACTCCTGCCAGGGAAAACCTACTTCTCCATGGTCTCGAACCAGGGGGGAGCACTCAAAAGCGGCAGCCAGGTGACCGTAGTCATCGGCGGCTCGGAAGCAACCGACCTAACCCTCGAATAACAATCCATGACCACCAAGCGTTTTATCACAGCAGCTTTGCTACCGGCGGCCACCCTCGCGGTCGGCGTCCTCATCGGCGGTGGCTTATGGCATCCCGAACATGGCGCCGCCGTACCAACCGGCGCTCACAAGGCGTTGTACTACCAGAACTCAATGCATCCCTGGGTCAAGTCGGACCAACCGGGCAAGTGCACCGTCTGCGGCATGGACCTGACCCCGATTTACGAGGGCCAAACGGCCCAGCATCTGAACGATAACTGCGTCATGCTTAGCTCCAACAGCGTCACCGTTCTGAATGTAGAGTCCGAAGAAGTCAAGCAGCAGGAATTGACTCGGAGCGTGCAGGTGGCCGGCACGCTCGAAGCCGACGAGACCAAAAAGACCATCGTCGCCGCCCCGGCTGCCGGTCGAGTGGACGATCTGACCGTCAGGTTTCCCGGAGTTGAGGTAACCCAGGGCGAGCGCCTGGTCGCGTTCTATAGCCCCGAATTGACGCTCGAGAAACGCCGATTTCTCGTCCGCGCGCGGATGTCCTCCCAGAAGGACCCCACCGGCGGTCTGGCGGTACCGATGTCCGATTCCGACCCATACTACAGCGACCTGGTCTCACCTCAGTCAGGGACGGTCGTCGAGCGCAAGGTCTACAAGGGGCAGTATGTGTCGGATGGAGAGAAGCTGTTCACGATCGTGGACTTGTCGGTGCTCTGGTTCCGCTTCGATGTCTATGAGAATCAATTGCCCTGGCTGGCATTGGGGCAGACCATTGAGGTCAGCGTTCCGGCCGTTCCCGGAAAGACGTTCCATGCCGTCATCTCTTTCATCGAGCCGATGCTCAATGAACTCACCCGGACGGTGAAAGTCCGAGCCGAGCTCCAGAACCCGCTCGTCGAAGTTGGCGGCAATAAAAAACGCCTCCTGGGCCTGAACATGTATGCCCAGGGCGAGGTGCGTGCCCGGCTCCAGCCCGCGCTGGCCGTCGCGCGCACCGCCATCCTCCAGCCCGGAAGCCAGTCTTACGCCTATGTGGATCGGGGCGGCGGCGTGTACGAAAAACGCTGCGTCAAACTCGGTCACCAGGCTGACAGCCTGTGGGAAGTCCTGCAAGGGCTCGAGCCCGGCGAGCGAGTGGTCACTTCGGGCAACGTCCTCATTGACGCCCAGGCGCAATTTGATCATTCGGAAGCCAAGGTACAGCTCGCGGGTGGGGAACAACAGGGTGGTGGAGCCGTGGCGCTCTCGGCGCCGGGCCCCATCATCTCCAGCACGGCGGCGGCTGCCGGCCCGATACCAGAACATGAGGCACTGAACGGCTCCACGATGAGCGGCGCCGGCAACCCTCTTGCGGAGACCAGGCAGAAGGCTCCCCTGGCGTTGGCTGGCTCCGCCAAAGCAACCCCTACCGCCAAAACCACCCGCAACCCGCGCCACCCCGTTCATCCAGCCGTCTCCCCCGCGAATCCCGGTTTCCGCAACACGCGGCTCGGAGGCGCCGACGAAGCCATGACGGCCGCTTTTACGCGCATGGCCGAACTCCGCAACAACGAAATGGCCGAGCGCCCTGCCGCCAAGGTGGCGCCCACACCGCTTAAGGCGTCACAAGCCCATGACTGTCAGGCCATCCTAGCGGCCTCCGATGCGATCAGCCGCTCCCTCGCGGAAGACAATCTCCAGGAATTCAAGCTCCACCTGCGCGCCTTGGTGGAGGCGTTAGTCCCGGTGGCTGATGATTTCCCGGCGCCGCACCCCTTGAGTCCGATCGTTCAACGGTTAACCCAAGCCACCAGCTTCACCCCGGCGAAGGATCTGGCCGATGCTCGGTCACAGTTGCTTTCTTTGGGAGCGGCGGCAGCCGACCTGGCGCGGGTCCTCAAGGGGCAGGATTCGAGTTTCGCCGGGCTCAAGGTTTACCACTGCCCGATGGCGCCCAAGCCGGGACTGTGGGTCCAGGCCGACGGCCCCCTCCGCAATCCGTTCTTCGGAGCGAAGATGCTCAACTGTGGTGAGGAGGTCAAACCAGAGGAGCGGGAACTTGCCCAAGGCCCTGTGCATCTCATTAGGTGAAGTATGAATTCCTTACCTCAAATCGCTAATCATGGACTTTCCCCGGGTTGCGCCTGCGCCTATGACCGGCGCACGTTCTTCAAGCAAGCGCTGACTTTGGGTATCGGCGGCGTGCTCGGCGCCGTGCCGATCGGCGCTGGGCTCACAGTGCTGTCGTCGCCTCTCCGGCAGAAATCCGGCCGCGGTGAGGCCGTTTTCATCAGCACGCTGGATAACCTGCCGGCGGACGGCACCCCGCGCAAATTCCCGGTGGTGGCGGTGTGGATTGACGCCTGGAACCGGTTCGAAGGACCCATCGGCGCGGTCTATTTGCGCCGGATCGATCGTAGTGTGCACGCGCTCAACGTTGTTTGCCCGCACACCGGTTGCTTTGTGGATTACGCGGCTGATCGCGACAGCTATTTCTGCCCGTGCCACCATAGCAGCTTTGGTTTGGACGGCGCCATCCGTGATCCACGAAGCCCGGCTCCTCGCGGCCTCGACGAGTTGGTCGTTGAAATCCGCGGCCAGAATCAGGTCTGGGTCAAGTTCCAGAACTTCCGGTGCGGGGTGCCGCAGAAGATAGTCGTATGAAGAGCCTGCTAGCCTGGATTGACCAGCGCACGGGTTATCGCGCGGTGGCTCGGGCCGCGCTGTATGAAAACGTGCCTGGCGGCGCGCGCTGGCGTTATGTCTGGGGGAGCACCCTCACCTTCACGTTCTTCATCCAGGTTGTCACCGGGCTGTTCCTTTGGCTGGCGTACAGCCCCAGCTCGCAAACGGCCTGGGAGAGTGTCTATTTCATCCAATACCAGATGACCGGGGGGTGGCTCCTCCGGGGCCTGCACCATTATACCGCTCAGGCCATGAACGTGCTGTTGGTTTTGCACCTCGTGCAAATCACCATCGACGGCGCCTACAAGGCGCCCCGCGAGTTGAATTTCTGGTTTGGCCAGGCGCTCCTCATGCTCGTGCTTGCTCTCTCGCTCACCGGTTATTTGCTGCCGTGGGACCAGAAGGGCTTCTGGGCGACCAAAGTCGCGACCAATATTATGGGGATTACGCCGCTTATCGGGCCGCAATTGCAGAAGATTGTCCTGGGCGGGGCTGAGTATGGACACCATACCCTCACCCGCTTTTTCGCCCTGCACGCGGGCGTCTTGCCGGTGACCGTGGTGCTGTTGATCGTCGCGCACGTGTATCTGTTCCGCCGCCACGGACTCACGGCCAAAGTGCCCCGTCGGGGCCCAGATTGCGCGTTTTGGCCCGACCAGGTATTGCGGGATGTTGTCGCCTGCCTGGCCGTGCTCGCGGCGGTCTTCTTCCTCATCCTCCGGCCGCGTCTGACCGGTGGCGAGCTCGGGGTGGAGCTGGGGGCGCCGGCCGATCCCTCGGAACCGTATGCCGCCGCCCGTCCGGAATGGTATTTCCTGTTCCTGTACCAATTCCTGAAGTGGTTTCCGGGCGGGACAGAAGTCCTGGGCGCGATCGTGATTCCGGGCCTGGTCATGGCGCTGATTGCGGCCATGCCCCTGATCGGCCGCTGGAAGTTGGGACACCGATTCAATCTCAGCTTCCTCGGCGTGCTGTTTGCCGGCATTGGCACGCTCACTATTCTGGCTATCGCGGGGGACCGGCATCAGCCGGATTACCAGGTCGCCGTCGTATCGGCCCGCCGTCAAGCCGCGCGCTCCCGGCTGCTGGCCGACGTAATGGGTATTCCGCCTGCGGGCGCGGTGACACTCCTGCGCAATGATCCCTTGACGGAGGGGCCGCGGCTCTTCGCGCGGCATTGCGCGGCGTGCCACCGCTATGACGGCGCTGACGGGCTGGGTCAGCCCTGCCGGGAAAAACAATGCGCTTCGGATCTCAAGGGCTTCGCCAGCCGCGCCTGGCTTGCCGGCCTGCTCGATCCGGCGACGGTCGCTTCCCCAAAGTACTTTGGTGCCACCGCCCTCCGGGAAGGCGAAATGGTTGATTACGCGCGCACTACTGTCGCCGCGTTCACGCCCGGACAAAGGACCCAGCTCCAGCAAGTCATCGCGACGATTTCCGCCGAGGCCAAGCTCAACTCGCAGCGCGATCTGGACACCCATGACGCGGCGCTCATCGAGGAGGGCCGGCAGATGCTCGCGGATAAAATGCTGCGCTGCACCGAGTGCCATCAATTCCGCAAGCCGGATCAATCAGCCATGGCCCCGGATCTGACTGGGTACGGTTCTCGCGAGTGGCTGATTAGCTTCATCTCCAACCCGGAGCACGGGCGCTTCTACGGCAAGGGCAACGATCACATGCCGAGGTTCGGCGAGGACAAGGTACTCTCCGCTCAGGCCATCGCCCTGATCGCCGACTGGTTGCGCGGGGACTGCGAGCCGGAGATGCCCCAGGCTACGCTCCAGGCAAAGAAATGAAGCTACAATCCCGCCAATTGTCATGCGGACCCCGGAAGGGGGCGCTTATGTGGACATAAAGATTATGTGGACATGTTAGTAAACCGGGCCGGTTTTAGGGTGTGTTTGAGGACTACATGTCCACATAATATTTGAGCGACCCAAGGCCGTCTTCAGACTGGAGCGATGAAAAGCATCGCTTTGAACTCGGCCCTCGATCACTGGATCGAGACCTACCAGCAATATGTAACCGACGTGGCCGGACTCCGACCGAGCACTTGCCAGAAGTGGACGTTCTTTGTCCGCCTGTTCTTACGAGCACAGTTCAAACCTCGGGCGGGCCAACTCCAACTCCGGGATCTGCAGCCTGAGGCTCTGCTGGAGTTTGTCCTGCAGCAGGGTGAGCACTATCCGCCTGGACAGTTACAGTCGCTGGCTTCGGCACTCCGGTCTTTTTGCCGCTTTCTTTGTGTTGGCGGACACCACGAGCGGGATTTGAGCACGGCCTTGCCGGCCATCTCGGGCCATCATCGGCAGGACCTGCCCTCGTACCTCAGCCCGGAGCAACTCCATGCCCTGTTGAGTGTTTTTGATCGGCGCACCCTGCTGGGCAAGCGGGATTACGCGGTAGTGCTCTGCTTGGCACGGTTGGGTATGCGGGCCGGAGAGGTAGCCGGGTTGAGCCTGGACGATGTGGATTGGCGCCAGGGTTGCCTGCGCCTGGCCACCCCCAAGGGCCGACGTGAGCGTCAGTTGCCACTGCCCGAGGAGGTGGGCCAGGCCCTGGTGAGCTATCTGCGCCAGGCACGACCGCAGGGCCCCGCTCGCTGGCTCTTTCGCACCGACGATGGTCAAGGTCCGCTCCGGGTCGGCTGGCTCTCGCAACGCGTGGGACACGCCCTGACACGGGCGGGTCTAAAAACCCCTGGTCACCGTGCTCATCTGCTGCGCCGGACTTTTGCCACGCATCTGGTGCAGCAGGGAGCTAGTCTCAAGGCGGTAGCCGATCTCCTTGGCCACGCTAGTCTGAGTACCACTCAGGTCTATGCCAAAGTCAATCTGCCGATGCTCCGGGCGGTGGCTCAGCCTTGGCCAGGGGAGGTGGACGCATGAAAGCCCGTTCGCTCAAAGCCGCCGTGGCGTTCTATCTGGAAAGCCGTCGTCGCCTGGGGTTTGCACTGGAGTCCGAAGGCGCTCTGTTGGAGAACTTGGTCAAGTATGCTCAGCAACAGGGCCATCGTGGCCCCTTGACTACACCGTTGGCCTTGGACTGGGCGCAGATACCGCCCTCCTCGTGCTCGCCTCAGCGAGCGCGGCGCTTGCTGGCCGTTCGCCATTTCGCCCTCTTCTGGGCGAGCTTTGATCCACGCACCCAACTGCCGCCCGCAGGCTTGTTCGGCTCGGCTTACGGACCGCGCCGCCCGGTCCACATTTACACGCCAGACCAACTGACCCGTTTGCTGGAAGCCACCGAGCAGTTGCCCACCGAAGGTCTCTATGCGCGCACCTGCCACACGCTGTTGGGTTTGTTGGCTTGCACCGGTCTGCGCAGTTCCGAGGCGCTGGCCCTCCAAGTCCCGGACTGGGACCCTCACTCGGCCGTCCTGACCATCCGCCAGAGCAAATTCGGTCAATCTCGCTGCGTGCCCGTGTCGCTCAGCGCGGCCAAGAGCCTTCGGGCCTACCTCAAAACTCGGGCCCAGGTTTTTGCTCAACCTCACGACCCGGCCTTGTTTCTTAACCCGCGGGGCCGAGCCCTGGACTATGATCAGGTCCGGGCGACCTTCGCAGCGCTGCGTCAGCAACTGGGCTGGGAAAGCCTGCAACCGCAACCTCGTCTGCATGACCTGCGCCATACCTTCACGGTCAACTGTCTACTGGGCTGGTACCGTCAAGGCCAGCCGGAACTCAACGCCAAAATCCTCTCTCTGGCCGTTTATCTGGGCCATCGCAATATCCGCCACACCTATTGGTATCTGACGGCCATACCAGAGCTATTGGCTCTAGGCACTGCCCGGTGGGCCAGCGCGCTGAGCACACCCAAAGGAGCGGCTTATGGGTAAAGCTCTCAGCCCCGCCTTGGGCCCGCTGGTTCAGAGCTTCTTCTGCCGGCGCTTGCTGGCCCAACAGCACGCCAGTGCCCACACCGTGTCCAGCTATCGCGATACGATCCGGCTGCTGCTGGCCTTCGTCCAAAAGCAGCGCGGCCGCGATCCCACTCAGCAGACCTGGACCGATTGGAACGTGTCCACGATCCTCGCCTTCCTGGATTACCTGGAGCAAGAGCGTGGCTGCCAGGCCCATACTCGCAACGCGCGCCTGGCCGCCTTGCGCGCCTTCACCCATTACGTGGCCCAACAGGCACCCGAGACCCTGGAGCAGGCCAGCCAGATCCTGGCCATTCCCCTCAAACGCTACGACCGGCGCTTGGTTGAGCCGCTCTCTCCAGCCGAGGTCCAAGCCGTGCTCCAAGCCACCGACCCGACCACTCCCAGCGGTCGTCGCGATCATCTGTTGTTCAGTTTGCTCTATCACACCGGCGCTCGGGTTTCCGAAGCGCTGGCCCTCCGGCAAGCCGACCTGTGCTGGGGACCGCCCAGTGTGCTGCATCTCCATGGCAAAGGACGCAAAGAACGGACCCTCCCTTTGCTCAAAGCCCTCAGCGTCGAACTCCGTAATTATCTCCACGACGCGTCCCCACAACCCGACGCGCTGATCTTTCACAACCGCTTTGATCAACCTTTGACCCGCTGGGGCGTGGTCAAGCGGTTGCAGCAAACGGTGCAGCGGGCGGCAGAGCGTTGCCCCACCCTCAAAAAGCGCACCGTCTCACCTCACACCTTCCGTCACACCACCGCCTTGCGTCTGCTCCAGGCCGATGTCGATATCATGGTCATCGCCCTGCTGCTGGGTCACGAATCGCCCACCACCACCCACCATTACATCGAGTTGGATCTGCAAATGAAAGAGCGCTGCCTGCGCAAACTCCAATCCCCAAAAAGCAAAGCCCCGCGCTTCAAACCTACCGACCAACTCCTCCACTGGCTAGACAACCTCTGATATTATGTGGACATGGAAGCTTCAAAAGCCCCGAAACATCGGACCTTGCTCGCTCATGTCCACATAATCTTTATGTCCACATAAGCGCCCGGGTCGGGGTGAGGGGGAGGCTTTGTGGTGGTGTCGAGGTGCGCACCCGGGCCGGATTGGAAAGCAATGTGCCTTCGGGCCGTAACATGGGAGCCTTGTGATTAATCGCCTGATGGAATGGTCGCTGCGCCATCGCCTCGTGGTGATCGCGGCGGTGCTGCTGCTGACGGCGTGGGGGATTCAGTCGCTTTTCCACACCCCGGTGGATGCGATCCCGGACCTGAGCGAGAACCAGGTAATCGTTTTCGCCGACTGGCCCGGGCGCAGCCCCCAGGAGGTCGAGGACCAGGTGACCTACCCTCTCTCGGTGAACCTCCAGGGCCTCACTGACGTCAAGACCGTCCGGGCCTCCTCGATGTTCGGATTCAGTTTCATCACCATCATCTTCGAGGACCAGCTCGACAATTATTTCGCGCGCACGCGGGTGCTGGAGCGGCTGAATTACCTGGGCGATCGCCTGCCGGCGGGAGTCGTGCCCAAGCTCGGCCCGGATGCCACGGGTTTAGGCTGGGTTTACCAGTATTACCTGGCCGTGGACCCGAAGCAGGCGCCCAAGGCCGGCTATGACCTCTCCCAGTTGCGCTCGTTGCAGGATTGGTTCATTCGCTACCAGCTCAACGCCTTGCCCGGCGTGGCCGAGGTGGGGAGCGTCGGGGGGTTTGTGCGGCAGTACCAGGTGGAGGTCTCGCCTGAGCGCATGCGCACGTTGGGGATCACGCTCCAGGAGGTGCTGGAGGCCGTCGAGCAGAGCAACCTCAATGTCGGCGGCAAGGTTATCGAGGAGGGCGGTATGGAGTTTGTGGTGCGCGGGGTCGGCCTGGTGAATTCAGTGGCGGACCTGGAGAACGTAGTGGTCAGAGAAACCGGCGGCACGCCCATCTACCTGCGCGACGTGGCGGCAATCCAGCTTGGCGGCGATTTCCGCCGGGGGGTCCTGGATGTGGATGGCCGCGAAGTCGTGGGCGGGGTGGTCGTCATGCGCACCGGCCGCAACTGCCGGGACGTGATTCGCGCGGTCAAAGATAAGATCGCCCTGATCACGCCCAGCCTGCCGCCGGGGGTGAGCATCAAGTCCTTCTATGACCGGAGCACCTTGATCGATCGATCGATTGCCACGGTCAGGCGTGCGTTAATCGAAGAGATCATCCTGGTCGCGCTGGCCCACATCCTCTTTCTCTGGCATTTCCGCAGCATCCTCATCGTGACCATCCCCTTGCCGGTCTCGATTCTCGTGTCATTCGTCCTCATGCGGCAGTTCGGCGTCACCTCGAATATCATGTCGCTGAGCGGCATCGCCATCGCGATCGGAGTTCTGGTTGATGCTGGGATCGTGATGACGGAAAACGTGATCCGGCATTGCGAACAACTCGAGGCCGACGCCGGCGGCCGGCGCCTCACCCGGGCACAAACCGCGCGGGCTACGCTTCAGGCGGCCCGGCAAGTCGGGCGGCCCATCTTCTTTGCGATGCTCATCATCATCCTGGCCTTCATGCCCGTGTTCGCCCTGGCGGGACAGGAAGGGAAGTTGTTTCACCCCCTGGCTTTGACCAAGACCTTCACCATGGCGGCGGCCACCGTCCTGGCCATCACTATCGTGCCGGTGCTGTGCACGTTCCTGGTGCGGGGTCCGTTCCGGCCGGAGCGGGAGAATTGGATCATGAAGTGGCTGCTGGGCGTCTATGAACCGGTGTTGGATTGGGCCCTGGTGAACCGCCGGGCAGTTCTGGGTTCGGCGGCCGCCCTGCTGGCCCTGGCGCTGGTGTTGGCCTTTGGACTGCCCCGCCCGGTGGGGCGCGCGCTGGCGCAGCACGGCTGGTCCCGAGCCGCCCGGGTAGCTCAGGGGATGGGGAGTGAATTCATGCCCACGCTCAATGAAGGCAGCTTTCTTTTTATGCCCGTGCTCCTGCCCAGCACCTCCCTCACCGAAATCAAGCGCCTGGTCTCCTGGCAGGACAAGGTCCTCAAACAGGTCCCCGAGGTTGTGTCTGCGGCCGGCAAATTAGGGCGAGCCGATACGTCCACCGATCCAGCGCCGGTCGAGATGATTGAGACCACCATCGAACTGAAGCCGCAATCCCAGTGGCGGCCCGGAATGACGCCCGAAAAGCTCGTGGCTGAATTGACCGATAAGCTCAGCCAGGCTCCGGGTTATGTGTCCGGCCTGCTGCACCCGATCGAAGGCCGGCTGCTGATGCTGAGCACGGGCATCCGGGCGCAGGTTGGAATCAAGATATTCGGGGACGACCTGGCGGCGCTGCAAGCCAAAGCGGTGGAAGCGGCCCGGATTCTGAGCGAGGTCCCGGGCGCCGCCGGCGTGGCCAGTTCCCGTTCACAAGGCAAGCCCTACATCAACATCGAGGTGGATCGTCCTGCCATGGCCCGCTACGGGCTGCGCGCCAAAAGCCTGCTGGACGTGGTGGAAACCGGCCTGGGTGGGAAGAATGTCAGTATGACGATCGAGGGACGGCAGCGGTTCCCGATCCAGGTGCGCTTTCAGCAGGACGAGCGGGAGGAAATCGGGCGGCTTGGGGACGTGCTGGTGTTCACGCCGGGCGGGAAAGTCATTCCGCTGGGCCAGCTCGCCAAGATCAAGCGCGTGATGGGGCCGAGTGAGATCGCCAGCGAAAACGGGCGCCTGGAGGCTTTCGTCCAGGCGAATGTGCAAGGGCGTGACCTGGGCGGTTTCGTGCAGGAAGCCCAGGAACGGATCCGCCGCAGTCTCAAGCTGACCCAGGGGATGACGGTAGAATGGTCCGGACAATACGAAAACCAGCTCCATGCCCAACGCACGCTGCGCCTGATCATCCCGGAGGTGCTCGGGATCATATTCCTCTTGCTGTATTGGGTCTTCCGGTCGGCGAAGGAGGCGGCCCACGTCATCCTGGCGGTACCTTTCGCTCTGACTGGCGGCGTGTTCTTGCAGTATGGTCTGGGCTATAATTTCAGCGTGGCGGTATGGGTCGGGTATATCGCGCTGTTCGGCATCGCCATCGAGACCGGGATTGTCATGGTGGTTTACCTGGAAGAGGCCTTGAATAGAAAACGGGCGGAGCGTGGCGCCGGTTCTCCCACGCGGACCTGATGCAGGCGGTGAAGGATGGCGCGAAGCTCCGGCTGCGCCCGAAGGTTATGACCGCCGCGACGGCCATTGCCGGGCTTTTGCCCAACTCCCGAGACAGCCGCCACCGGCTCCAGTGGGGGTTGGCTCCCACCCATTGGCGCAAATCCCGCAGTTTGGCCCGGCTCAAACACCGCCCCTGAATCGTCAGACTCTCGGTCACCGCCCACAAGATACTCGGGGTAAAGGCCGGAGTCCGGGGCCCAGTGAAACAATCTTCACACCCGGTGCCAGGCCCGCCGCGAGGTGCTCTGGATGCCGTGAATGAACAACGTCAAATCCTCCGGACGCAGGCTTACACTCTGACCCTCGCCGACGGGCGCGGCATACGTGCCACGGTCTAACCGCTTGATCAGCATCCAGAGGCCCGACCCGTCATACGTCAAAACCTTAAGCCGGTTGCGCCGTTTGTTAAGGAAGACAAACAAATAGCCGGACGTCGGCTCCTGTTGCAGCATCTCTTTGACCAGGGTGTAGAGGCCGTTGAACCCCTTGCGTCCATCGATCGGCGCCAGGGCCAGAAACACCCGCGTGGCCGGCGAAAGGCTCAGCATGGTAGCTAACGCTGGTCAACGCCCTGGCTTAACCCAGCCAGCGTCTCCTGGGCGTCGAAGCCGTGAACAAAAAGACCAACGAGATCCCGACCGCCCGGACCCTGATTGAACGTTTAGACCTCAGAGGCAGAATGACGCAACTCGATGGCATGCATACCCAACATGAAACCGTTCATCAAATCCTCTATGAGGAAGGGGCCGATTACAGCTCAATCCTGCGGGAGAATTAACCGACCCTGCTCAAAACCGCCCAGCAACTCCTGCCGGCGGACCTTCCCCCTGTACTCGTACGCAACGGTGACCGTGGTGGACGCTGGGAATACCGGGCCATCGTCACCCGGACCATTGAACCTAAGCAACTGGGTTTGGCGGGGGCACTGCAACTGGCCCGCATCGACCGCCGCATCGGCGCCAAGGCCAAACTCCATCGAACCTGGCTGGTCACCTGCCGCTCGGAGCGCCAGTTAACCCGCAAGCCATGGCTG
>Ga0118677_10005765_pt1 | contig 21457 bp, 18 predicted proteins | sample AliMusrvi5mmetaG_FD_86154 | JGI IMG/M metagenome (GOLD analysis project Ga0118677, IMG submission 86154)
ACGTGGACCAATCGCGGCGCACTCATCGTCGGCAACTCAGGCACTGGCATGCTGAGAATTGAGGCGGGCGGGCGGGTTAGCAATACCTACGACGGCTACCTGCGTTTCGGCACGGCAACGGTTACTGGCAATGGCTCAAAGTGGACTAATGCCAGCGACCTCTACGTCGGCAGCTCCCGCTACCTCAACGGCAACGGCACGCTGACCGTTGCCAATGGTGGATTGGTCACCGCTAGGACCCTGTTTGCTTCGATGAGCAATCTATTGGGCGATGGCACCATTACAACCACTGGTGCCGTTCTTGATGCCGATCTCGTCTTCAATGCCACCCACGGGCTGCAGCAGGCATTAGCTTTCGGCACGAACGGTACTCTTAACCTAAATTTGGCCGGAAGTGTCTATTATTTGGGTGCGGGCTTCAAGGGTGCCGGAACGCTAATAATTGCCGACGGGAAAACTATCACATCTGTCGGTGGCGGCTTCCTGGGCTACCATTTCGGGTCCACCGGCACGGCAACGGTTACCGGCAGCGGCTCGAAGTGGAACACTACCGAACCCCTCCATGTCGGCTACTACGGTGCCGGCACGCTGAGAATTGAGGCGGGCGGGCAGGTCAGTAGTGGAGAAAGCAACCTGGGGTATGTCGGCACTGGCTCCTCCGGCACGGCAACCGTTACCGGCAATGGCTCGAATTGGAACAATACCGGTGCTATCATCGTCGGCTACAACGGTATCGGCACTCTGAACATTGAGGCGGGTGGGCAGGTCAGCAATGCCCAAGGTATTCTGGGCTACAGCGGCAACGGCTCGGCAACGGTTACCGGCACTGGCACAAAGTGGACCAATACCAGCGATCTCTACGTCGGCATCTCAGGCACCGGCACGCTGAACATCACTAACAGTGGGGTCGTCGCGGCAACGAGTGTTTCGATAAACAGCCTATCACTGCTGGCAATGGATGTCGGCAAGGGCAGCTCGTTAAACATTAACAATGGCACTGGTACCATCACCAATAATGGCACCGTTCGCCTCATCGCCGGAGCGGACTCGGCGGCGGGCATCTACACTCCGATTTCCGCCTCCACCTGGAGTGGTAGCGGCTCATACCAGGCCATCGGCGGCATTTGGAATGCAAACCATACGTTTACCCCTTCTATTGTCACACCAGTCGCGGCTGGCTCACCGGTTACAATTGATCTGGCCCTAGCACCGCGGGTGTTGATCACCGATGCCGGAACCAGTCAATCCGTCGGTGCAACCTTCGCCGCGACGGCAAACCCCACGCAACTGACTCTGACGGGCACAGTGATCAGCGGCGGTACTCTTAGCGACCTGCAAACAGGGGCGGACGACCAGTTGGTTCTGGGTGGTTGGCAGTTTGCGGCCTCTGGTTATACTCAGGGCGATCCGGTCTACCTCTCGTTTAATATCGGCACGGGATACTCGGACGACCTGCTGGTATGGCATTACGACGGAACCTGGTCGAAGTACGCAGCAACCGATCTGACATACCATGGAACGTATGCCAATTTCACGGTGACCGGTTTCAGCGGCTACGCCATAACGGCCTTGCCCACCCTCGCCACATGGACGAGTACCTCGGGTACTGGCACTTCTTACTGGGGCACAGCGAGTAACTGGAACGCAACTCAAGGCACCGCACCGCCCAATGCAGCCAAGGCACAAGCCATTTTCGGCAGTGCCGGCACCACCAACCCCGTGAATCTGGCCACGGGTGCCGTTGTTCAAAGCCGTACGGTCGGAACCATCACCCTCAACAATGGCCAAAACGTCACGATCCAGTCGGGCGTCGCGGGTAGCAACCTGATCCTGGATAACGGTACAGACAAGGCAACCATCACTACGGTGAATACGGGAACCGGACGAAATCACCTGATTGCCACTAACTTCCTACTCAATAGCAACGCAGAGATCACGGTCGCAGCCCCCGATACACTGGCCTTCACGGGCAACTTCCTTGCAAGTACGAAGGGTCTCACGAAGGAAGGAGCGGGCACGCTGATCCTTTGCGGCACGAATAACTACACCGGCGGCACAAACGTGCTTGCCGGCACGCTGATTGCGACCAACAGCCATTCCCTGCCCGACAACTACAGATTGACCATCGGAGCCGGCGGGACATTGATCTTCGATCCTGCGGCGACCTTCAGTTACACGATCCAAGGCTTGTCGTATGCAGCTTCGCCCGTCGCCGTGAATGCGGTTGTGCCAGTTCCGGAGCCAGGAACACTGGCCCTGTTGTTCACTGGCTTGGTTGTGGGGGTTGGAGTATGGTGGCGGAGGAAATAGTCATCAGCCTGTCACAGCGGCTCAAAAGACACCGGGCCAGAATCGAATCTCAACCGGCTGATTGCTCAACGGCTCGAAGACGAGGGGCTGCTCCAGCTTCGCCGCGGTTCCTACCTTGGTCAACCGGTGATGGTGACGCGAAATGACTACCGCCAGGAATTGTTCAACGGCGACGTGGGAATTGTCGTCCAGGATAGCACGAGTAATGGTCTGGCCGTCCTGTTTGAAGAGCCTGCTGCCGAGGGGGGCTGCCGGCTTGTCCCCGCGGCTCTTGTTCCAGAAATGAAAACCTGCTTCGCACTGACAATTCACAAGTGCCAGGGGTCGGAATATCACCGAGTGATGGTCGTATTGCCCGATCGGAACTCTCCGATCCTCACGCGGGAGCTTCTCTACACCGCCGTAACTCGGGTCAGTGACGAAATCGACCCCGAAACAGGCAATCGCCACTCGGGCACCCTCTATCTGTCGGCCACCGAAATGGTCGTGCGGCAAACAATCGAACGCCAAATTCGCCGCACAAGTGGCCTGCGCGACGCGATTGAAGCACTGAACGAAATAAGAATTCTCGCACATATTGATGAGGGCACGCGGCAATTGCGCGAAGGGAATTTTGTTGAATTCGACCAAGACGGCTTGCGGAATTTCTTCGATGAGATCCAAGCAAGTGGACGAAGACGATACGAAGAGTGCCAGAAACGCTCATGACCCAGTATCGCAGCAAAGCGGATCGATCAGATCCATCAGAAGACGTTCGCCGGAAGCCCGCAACATCGTCGTTGTGACGCCCATTCCACTCAATAACCCAACGTCGGTCGTCTTGCAAGCATCTTCCATCGCGTTCTCATCCCCGAGCAATTCCTTCAGGCCATCTCCGAGTTGAACAGCCAATTTCTTCCAATCATCTGGAAAGCACAATTTCAGTGCCGCACGCCACTGGGGCAGCCATTGTTCGGCCTCGTCACGACCGGCCAGCCTTGCCAGGGCGATGACCCGTGCGAGGTCTTTTGCAGCACGCAAGAGCCCCGCCATCGGACCGGATTCAATGCGAGCCATACCGATTTCTGGATGGGCAAGCAAATTCGCAAGAGCCATCATGGACGGCGAGGCATACTCAAGACCGACACTCGATGTGAGTCTGTTGATGGAGGTCACGCCGAGAAAACGAAAACTCGGCAGACCATACCAACCATCATCCAGCGCAATCGGAATCCAACACTTGGGTTCCTCCTGCCCTTGTTGTGGCAGATTGAGGAACTCAATGAAGTAGTCGTGGGAACCGGGAGGATAAAGGCGAATGGCACGAAGATCGTCGGCGGGTTCGGGCGCGGGGCTGGGGAAACAATCCTGCGTGCGAATCCACCCCAGATCGATCAGTTTGCCAGCCATCTGCTGGCATGAGATGACGTTCCCGGCTGGATGGACCACCAGGTCGGCATCCTTCGTGTTGATGGCGCGTCCTTCCAATTGAGATTGAAAATGGTAGGCCGCGGCGAGGCTGCCCGTGACGAAGAGGTTTGCCCGCAGATCGCCGGGAATATCGCCAGCAAGACGCTCGAACAAAGCGGATGGGTCAAGTTTCTTCATGGCAGTCGGATTTCGGACCTGAAGTGAGTCAAGAGTTGACTTGCCTGTGCAGTCAGTCCAAGGTCATGCAAATCCAAGGCCGTCTCCACGGGATCGGCAAAGGGCAGGCTCGCGCCTGGTACGCGATCGAAAAGCGGATCGGCCCGCTGCAATGGCCGAATCACGAGAACCGGCGATTCGTCGTAGTCTTCAGTTCGCCTCAACGCAGGATCGAGTTTCTTCACGAAATCCAGATCCATGGTATTCCCAGATGCGTGCAACAGAAGATTGAGTCGGGGCGTCCCGTGCAAGTCGAAGTCGGCGTGCCAGTGGCGTGCTGCTGCTACACCGCCCACGGCTACCAGGGACGGCCTCATTCGTTCGAGTCGTCTCAGAAGCCGCTCGGGATCGGCCTTCTCCCCCGAAATATCCTTGTAACGGAAGGATCCTTTCGGGTTTCCGGAAAGAGCGAGTAATTCACTCCAGGAACTTCTCGGAAACCTGGCAAGCTCGACAGAACGGTTTGAATATCGAACGATGCTCTGCCGCTGTTCGAGTTTCTCCAATGCCTCCCTCACCGTAGGATAGGTACACCCGACCTGCTTCGCCAGTTTGCCGATGGAAATTGCTCCCTCTTGCAGCAACCATCGGTGAATCAGTATCTTCAAGACTTCCAGTTGCTTCTGTTTGGCATAAGGTTTGATGTTCACCGGTGCGGTATCGAAAGCGTTGTCGATTGCTGCCTGGAATATCTTGGCGATCCGATGAATAAACTCCTCATCGGGTTCGACCCAGACAGCGTCTTTGCCAATGGCTACCAGCGATAACCGCTGGGACACCGTGAGACGAAACAGACCCTTGATGTTCTTCCACTCGCGCCGCAAACGATCCATCGAGAGCCGAGAGATCATGAGTACGAGACACGCCCGATCGATTTCGGGCCGGTCGGTCAATAACAGGGCAAGCTGCATCGCGCCGCTGTATAGCCCTCGAGTCCCCTGGGGAGCCTTTTGGATTTTAACGACCGTTCGGCCATCTCGGGCAATGTAATCAACCGGCTCGCCACTCACTGGAGGGGAGAATTGATGTTGCCACCAGGAATCCTGCGTTAATTCATCCATGTACCAAGTATACCAGAAAGATTGAAAGATGCAACTACAATTAAAGGTTGCAACATTTAATTCGATGAACTGGGATTCTCGGCAAAAGATCGTAACGCTATTCCAGAAACCCCCAAAACACTCGGACCCACGGTTGTCCGTCCGACCCTATATACTTCCTTCGAAAGGCCCGACTACCGGGCTGGATGACTTCTTTCACTCGTATTTGAGGAGATTTACCATGTCGGATTCGATGAACTGGGATGCTTGGCAACAGTCCGTTATCAGGCTCAGTATAGGGACGCTCGACCGGCAGATTCGACTCGAATCTCTTCCTGGCCGCAATCAAGAGTTCCATCGGGTTGAAGGAATCCTTGGTTAGGCAGATTCCCCAGAGATAGAGGAGGGGTTCGGCCGGGCAGGTGTCGCCCGTGATGGCCTGTGCAAGCCTGCCCAGGCAGCCGGCTTCCTGGAGAGACCGAAAGACGTTCCACGATACCGCGTCTTCGGAGCGTTCCAGCCCAAGCCGGTCAGACTCGTATTTGAACGGATGACCGATAACCCGAGTTGCCAGCAGGTCGGGGGAGGCAATCATGTTACCGCGAACATCGGCATAACTGTAGGTCACGCCATAGGAAGAACTGTGGCAACGAATGCCGTGATCGAGACAGACATCCCCTTTCTTATAGCGGGTTGGTGTCTGGAGCACGAGCTCGCACCCGCGAACGTAACAGCGGACTCGGTGCGGGGAATGGCTGACGCAGACGACTTGGGGGTCTAGGTCCTTTGTCCCGTAGGGCAACATATTTTCTTTCGTGTTTTCGCAGATCATGGAGTAGATCAATTTACTTCAGCGTGACTCCTGTGGCAATCTAGGCACCGCAGACCTCCTTCGCGATCTGGGTGCCTTGGTTGCCGTTTGGGGAGCGCGCCGTCCGAGATGATCTTTGCATCTTCGGACGGCGTTCCGCGATTTCCTGCACTCGTCATAACGACAACTCGTCTTCACTCCTCCTGATATTTGAATTCCTTGAAACTATCCGATCCCCATTAACCAAAGTGGATTCTACGACCCAGAGCTGTGTTCTTTCGGATAACTCTGGATCACAAACTAACTTCTTCAAGGCATTCATCGTCTTAATGGGCTTTGAATGACGTATTTGAAGTATCGTAAAATACACATTGCCTCCTCGCCTTGCCATGTTTTTCCTCCTTTTGTTTTTGGCTCACCCCTTGACGAAAACTTGTGGTTGTTCGTTCTGTCGTTGATCTTCAGAATCATTATCGGAAACTGGACGGACACCTGTGGGTCTGACCTTTTGAACCCCAAATCAAGAATCTGGAAATTTCTTTCCGAGAGCCTCACGGGACTTGCCCCAGGAGGCTCACCGACGATCCGATGAGCTATTGTGCAGCATGGCATGGACAACAGTGGGGCCGAGGTATTTTGGGAAAAGAACGGCTCTTCAAAATTACTAACCGTGCTAATCTTGCCATGCCCAAAATTCATACGTTGCTTGTCTCGATACCGCAGGGCCTCAAAGATGTTTCAGCCAACAGTATTGGCCTCGGCTCTCCGATAGACTGGCACGCTCACAGCTCAAGGGTTAGGCAGTTGATCGTGTCGCGGGGCGGTTTGGGGCCACAGGTCACCCGAAGCGATATCGAGGCGGGCAGTAAAAAAATGGACTGGACGCAGTGGCAAGCCTACAAGCGAAAGAACTGACATGAATGACGAAGGAGTTGACGGCGAACGCCTTCGCGACTGTTTCGGTCCTGAGGGCACGAGAAAAGTTGATCCCAAGGACTGCGAGATCGTCATTTCGCCAGATGGCTAAGCTAGTTTGCCCGCGGGTCACCCGTGGCCTTCAACTCGGCCATGAGCCGCGCATCCAATTCGGATACGATCGTCTTGTAGGTGGCAACTTCGGCTACATTCGTCAGCTCGTAAGGGTCTTTGCGGGAGTCGTAAAGTTCTCGGGCTGGCCGCTTGCCGAAGGCCCGCTCGGCGAGCGGCTGCACCGTAGGGTCGTGCCGATGCAATACCATCCAGGCTTTCGTCGGCCCGGCATCGATATCGGCGTAGGCCGCAAACGTATTCTTCGCGAGTTGCTGGAACGTGATGGCGTCCGTGGTCTGCGGATCGCCCGCCGCCCAGCGATCCGGGCAGAAGTTGCGGATGTAATGGAATTCCTTGGTCAGGATGCTGCGCATCGGATAGCCGCCGCGGCTGCCGTCCACAAGGAGGCGGCAAGGGACGTGCGTCTCCATGCAGGTGAGGACGTGTTCGCGCCGGGGGTCCACCTGGCCGGACTTCCGCGAGCACAGCAGGGGCATGAGGCTGTGCGCGGTCATCGACTTCGGCAGCGACAACCCGGCGGCCTCCAGGAACGTCGGCGCCAGGTCGGCCAGACTGACAAAGTCATCCACCGTGCGGCCCGGCGCCGCGACACTTGCCCAGCGGATCGCCAGCGGCTGGTGCGTACCGGTGTCGTAGAGGGTGGCTTTGCTGCGCGGAAATGGCCAGCCGTTGTCGCCGCTCATCACGATCAGGGAGTTGTCCAACTCGCCCGTTTGCTCCAGGGTTGCCAGGACTTCGCCCGCTTGGCGATCGATACTTAACGGACCCCTTGCTTCAGTCTGGCAAGGGCGATCCCCTGCTCCCCAGCCACGCTGTACAACAGGTAGCGAACGCCGTCTTCCTCGAAGATTGCCGGGTCGCGCAACTGCCGGACTTGCTGGTAGGCAGGCCCAGAGCCAGAAGGCCGTAAGGCAAGGCATCGGATTGCTCCTCAAAGTTGAAACACTCATCTTATCACACCTAGCGGCCGAGTGCGGGACAGTAGGACCGGCAGGAAATTTCGTTCGAGAGACTTCAACCGAGGAGTGGTTGGGTGCCATGCGGGGAGTGCGGCCATGTCCGCACTCCCCGCATGGCATCCCTTGTCTTGCCAATATGCACTGGCCAGACTCGGAGCTTCAGAAAATCAAAATTCCTATTCTTTTCTATTCTTTGTCTATTCTTGTTGGTGCTGGCAAGTTGCGCACCATTTTGTTACCATGAGAGGGTTCTGGTAACATGAAAAAGGGAAACCGATGAAAAACCAATTCGTTGTCTTGTGTGGTCTTACCGCCCTATTATTGACGTCGCAGGCACCTGTCCAGGCGGAGAAGGCGGTTATTGCAGTCCCGCCCGCCGCCCAGATACTAGGGTACGACAAACCGGCCCAAAACTGGGAGACGGAATCGCTGCCCATCGGCAACGGCCGGTTGGGCGCGATGATTTTCGGTACGGTCGAAAAGGAACAGCTCCAATTCAACGAGATCACGCTCTGGACTGGCGACGAAAAAGATACCGGCCAATACCAGAATTTCGGCCAGGTTGAAGTGGATCTGCCGCGGACCATGCCTGTGGCAAACTACCTGCGCGAGCTGGATATCAGCCGGGCGGTTCACACGGTGACCTACACCAGCGACGGCGCGACGTATCGCCGCGAATCGTTTGCCAGCTTTCCCGACCAAGTGGTCGTATTCCGGTTTACCGCCGATAAGCCGGCGAGCTACACCGGCGTTATCACCCAGAAAGATGCGCATAATGTGAAAATTGCCGTCGAGCCGAATCGCCTAACATCCGCCGGCAAATTGAATAACCACTTGCAATTTGAATCGCAACTCCTGGTCCTGAACGATGGCGGCAGGCTTGAGGCCACGCCCGAGGGCATTGCCTTCAAAGGCGTCAACAGCCTGACGCTGATCCTCGGCGCGGGCACGGATTATCTCAATCAGCGCGGCAAAGGCTGGCGGACCGGTGAATCGCCGCACCGCACGGTGACAGAGCAAATTGAAAAAGCGGCCCAACGCCCCTATTCCGACCTGCTGGCGGCACACATCAAGGACTACCAGGCTTTATTCAATCGTGTGCGGCTGGAGAATGGAAAGACGGAGACCAGGATCGCCGCGCTGCCAACCGCCGGACGGCTGGCCCACTACAAGACTCCCAACGCGAAGGATCCGGAACTGGAGAACCTGCTCTTTCAGTACGGCCGCTATCTGCTGATCAGTTCGTCGCGCAACAGCCTGCCTGCCAATCTACAGGGCCTCTGGAATAACAGCAACAACCCGCCGTGGCGCAGCGACTATCACTCCAATATCAACATTCAGATGAATTACTGGTTGGCCGAGACCGCCAATCTGGCGGAGTGTGCCGAGCCGCTGCTGGCCTACATCTCCAGTCTCCGCGAGGTGCGGAAAGAGCAGACTTCGGCCGAGTTCAAAACGAAACGCGGGTGGACCGTGCGGACGGAGAATAACATCTTTGGCGGATCCGGCTGGGAATGGAACACGCCCGGCAGCGCCTGGTATTGCCAGCACCTCTGGGAGCATTACGCCTTTGGATGCGACAAAGAGTACCTGAAGACGGTGGCCTATCCCGTCTTGAAAGAAGTTTGCGAGTTCTGGGAGGACCGGCTGAAAGCGTTGCCCGGGGGCAAACTGGTGGCGCCGATGGGATTCTCACCCGAGCAGGGACCGCGCGAAGACGGCGTTTCGTTTGACCAGGAAATCATCTGGGATCTGTTCACTAACTATATCGAAGCCTCGCAGGTTCTGGATGTCGATCCGGAATATCGCCAGAAGGTCACCGTTATGCGCGACAAACTGCTGGTGCCCAAAATCGGCAAATGGGGCCAATTGCAGGAGTGGATGGTCGATCGCGACGATCCCAGGAACGATCATCGCCATGTTTCGCACCTGTTTGCGGTGCATCCCGGCCGGCAGATCGCGCCCATGAAGAACCCTGCCTTGGCTGAGGCCGCGAGGGTTTCCCTGCGAGCACGCGGCGACGGCGGCACCGGTTGGAGCAAGGCTTGGAAAATCAGCTTCTGGGCGCGGCTGCTGGATGGCAATCATGCCTACAAGATGTATTCCGAACTCTTGAAGAACAACATCACCACGAACCTCTTCGATACCCATCCGCCATTCCAAATCGACGGCAACTTCGGCGCCACGGCGGCGGTTTGTGAGATGTTGCTCCAGAGCCAGGCAGGCGAGTTGCATCTGCTCCCGGCACTGCCCGCTGCGTGGGCTACGGGTTCCGTGACGGGACTCCGCGGGCGCGGGGGTTTCGAGGTTGATATGGCGTGGGAGAATGGCAAGCTCGTCAAAGCAACCATCAAATCCAACCTGGGCAACCGCTGCCGGATCCGAACAAGCTCTGCGCTCACGATGGAAGGTCCGCTCGCCTCCGCGGTCAAGTCGCCGGAGGCCAATATCATCGAGTTGAATACAACCGCAGGGACGGCCTACACGTTTGCCGGTAAATAGGGGTGCGGGTGCAGGGTATTTGTCTTGCTCGGAAGCAGCACAATGCCCTCCGCCCTGCAAGTAAAGAAACCAGACAGTATCCCGCTGCTTTCAGAAACATGCTTATAACCCGGACCAAGGAGTGCCGTGAACTGACAGTTGATGGGTTTTTTCTCACTTCGGGAAATGCACCGCAGTATTTTCAAACCGGTCGTCGGCAACGACGACATCTTTCCTGGCGCGGTCGCCATCGAGCCATCCGCATCGCTGATATTCTATCGACCTTGGCTAAGGAATGAGATGAAAAATCAATTAGGTAACATCATAAGCACTATTTTAATCGTATTTGCATGGGGCCTGGCAAGCCGCGGCGAGGATCCGGCGACCCAATCTGGAGCGACGGCAAAATCAAAGGAACCCGTCCTGGTATTTGCCGCCGCCAGCACGGCGAATGCATTGAATGAGATCAAGGCGCAATTTAGTAAGAACACCGGCATTGCCGTGCAGACGAACTATGCGGCCTCGTCCACGCTGGCCCAGCAGGTCGTCAATGGAGCCGATGCCGACCTGTTCATCTCCGCCGATACGAAATGGGCCGATTTCCTCGCCAAGAAGGAGCAGGTAGTACAACAGCAGGACTTGCTGGGCAATCGTCTGGTGATTGTCGTTCCCGCCGATTCCAAGATCGAGGTCAAGAAGCCGGAAGACTTGCTTGCAGCCGGCATCGAACATTTGGCCTTGGGCGAACCCAAGTCGGTGCCCGCCGGCATCTATGCCAAACAAGCCTTGACGAAGCTGGGGATTTGGGAGCAGCTCCAGGCGAAGGTCGTTGCCGCCGAAGATGTTCGCCATGCCCTGACTTACGTCGAGACGGGCGCGGCGGAGGCCGGCATCGTCTACGCAACCGATGCCGCGATCAGCAAGAAGGTCAAGGTGGCTGTTGAAATTCCCGAGAAACTCACCGGACCCGTCCGCTATCCGCTTGCACTCTTAAAGCACGGCGGGGAGAGCGAGGCCGCCAAGTCATTTTATCGCTACCTGAGTTCCCCGGCTGCGACCCAAGTCTTTAAGAAGTATGGCTTCACCATCTTGAGTAAGATCAAGGCCGCTCCCGAAGGGACCAAGGAAGGATCGGCTAATCATTAAGTGTCGTGGTTATGGGGATGGCACGGTAAACATCCTCATCGTCAGGGACTTCGCTCGGCAAGCCAAATTGTGTGCCGTGCTCCCCCGCGGGGACCGCGCGATCGCGATTGAACCTCGTCCACTTTGAAGCTGGCCTCGCGTAGACGCTGGTCGAAGGACCGATCGGGACCGGCCGACCATACGGCCAACACTCCTGCGGGCCGAAGTGTCGTAAAGGCTGCATGCAGTCCAGCCCGCGAATAGAGCCAGTTGTTGCCCTTCCGGGTCAGACCCTCGGGACCATTATCCACATCCAGGAGGATGGCGTCGAAGGTCCGGCGCTCCACCTTGAGAATCTCCGCGACATCGACTTCGCGAACAGAGACCCGGTCATTCTCGATGGGTCGGCCGGCCAGGTCTGCGAGGGGTCCCCTGTTCCACTTGACTACCGCCGGGACCAATTCCGCCACGACTAACCGGCCATCGGCTGGGAGTCGATGCAAGGCCGCGGCTGCGGTATACCCCATTCCCAGCCCTCCGATAAGAACCCGTGGACAAGAACGGTCGGCGATTTTTGCACAGGCAAGCTCGGCCAGGGCATCTTCCGAGCCGTGAATGCGGCTGTTCATGAGTTCGCAGCGATCCAGCCTAATCGAAAATTCTTCGCCACGCTTGTAGAGGCGAAGCTCTGCTTTGCTTCCGGGAACAAGCACACTCTCTAGCAATTCCCACGGAACCATGAATACCTCAAAAACCTTGAGTTTTCGGAAGGCCACATCCGGCCTCGTTCCCACCAATCTGACGGGCGACCATCTTATTGTCAAGTATCGGATGATTGGATCCGGTTCGACGCCATGCACAGTTGGCGCGAGGTGCGATTGAACGCTACAATGGTAAATTGTTTCCTGCACCAAGAACTAACGGGAAGCGGACCGTCCATCAAACCCACTCCAGAGAGGTTTCCATGAGAGACAAGGCAATGTTGAAACTACTGAAGGGCGATCGATGAACAGACAACTGATCTTAACCGTAGCGTTGCTGTCACTGGCTGCTTCCGCTTCGGCCGACATACGTCTGCCAAATCTTTTCAGCGACAACATGGTGCTGCAGAGAGACAAGGCGATCAAGGTTTGGGGATGGGCCGATCCAGACGAGAAAGTAAAAGTCCTGCTTTCCGGAAACGCGGCTGAAGCGAAAGCGGACGCCAACGGCGAGTGGCGAGTCGAGCTGCCGGCCATGAAGGCGGGCGGGCCACACGAGTTGACGGTGACGGGAAAGAATTCGCTGAAGTTAGCCAACATTCTGGTCGGGGAAGTTTGGGTCTGTTCGGGGCAGTCGAATATGGAATTCGAGTTGAAGTGGGCCCAAAATGCCCAGCAGGAAATCAAGGATGCCGATTATTCCCAGATACGACTGTTGCATGTTCCGCGAACAGCGGCGGACCTGCCTCTGAAGGATATCAAAGCCCGCTGGTTTGTCTGCTCGCCCAGCAACGCCGCCCTGGCCGATTTCTCGGCGGTGGGCTATTTCTTCGGCCGAGAGATTCACAAGAAGCTGAATGTGCCGGTGGGAATGATTACCGCTTCCCAGGGCGCCACGCAGATTGAATCGTGGACCGCGCACGAGGGCAACCTCTACCGTGGCATGATTTACCCTCTGGTTCCCTTCGCGATCCGGGGCGCCCTCTGGTATCAGGGAGAATCCAATTGCGGCGACGGGATGCGTTACTTCGATAAGATGAAGGCATTGATCGGCGGCTGGCGGAAAGTATGGAACGAAGGTGATTTCCCCTTCTATTTCGTTCAGATTACACCGAACAATTATGGCGGCGCCCTGCCGCTGCTCTTGGAGGCCCAGGACGCTTCGATGTCGATTGCCAACACCGGCATGGCGGCATCGACGGATACCTGCGACGCCCGCGACAATTTCGGCGGCGGACATCCGCGGAACAAGCAGGAAATTGGCCGACGCCTGGCACTCTGGGCGCTGGCCAAGGACTACGGGCAGACGAATCTCGTCTATTGCGGGCCTCGGTTCCAATCCATCACCGTCGAAGGCAGGCAATTCCGCATCCGTTTTGACCATCTGGGCAGTGGCCTGGTAACGCGGGACAAGAAGGTTCCCGACTGCTTTGAGATTGCCGGCGCCGACGGCAAATTCGTGGAGGCCGAGGCGAAGATTGATGGTGCGACGGTGATTATCGGCAGTGAGAAGGTCGCCCATCCAACCGCCATGCGGTTTGCCTGGAAAGATTTGGCACAGCCGAACTTGATGAACAGGGAGGGCTTGCCGGCTTTGCCGTTTCGCGCCGAACCGGGGAAAGACCGCGCACTGCCTGGCAAATGAAGCCCGACCGATAAGAGTGCGCATGAACGGCGAAGTGAAGGCGGTGATGGCGGAGCAATCACATTCCGGAATCCAATAAAACACCCCCTATCTCGATAGCAAGAGAAACGAAGATGAGAAACAGAAGCAGCCAAGCACTTGGATGGTCGATCGTGATTTCCGCCCTGCTCTCGGGTACGGTCGTAGCGGCGGCCAACGAAAGCAAGAGGGCCGAAACCGGCGCACCGGAAGCGGCCATCGGCGCGGAGAGGGCCTGGCGCTCCGAACCGCCGGCAGATTGCCCCTTTGAACCGAGCAAGTCGATCGCAGCCTTGGCTCTCACCGGCCGCCATGCGGAGTACACGAAGGCCGACACCTGGTATCCCTCCTGGGCGTCCGATGGCAACCTCTACTCGCCGTGGACGGATGGCGAGGTCAATCGCCTGGTATCCAACTCGGCGGGGAAATCCGCCACCACGGGCCAGGCAAAGATCCTCGGCGACGATCCGCTCAATCTAAAGGTGGTCGAGCAGTCTGTTTACAAGTCCGATCCTTCGCCTTACGGCAGCCGCTATCCGGCCGGCAGCCTGGTCTATAACGGCGTGTGGTATTATGGCACGTATTGTCTGGGTGGCGGGCAGGTCACGCAGAAGAACGGAATTACCTACAACTGGCCCTGGCTTGGGCCGTTTGTCGGGTTTCGTTGGTCCACCGATCTGGGAAAGACCTGGACTCAAACACCCCGTACACCGGACAAGCCTTTGTTTGGCGAAAAGGGGCTGAAAGGGGAGCCGGTCAAGATCGGCGCACCGCATTTCGTGGACTTCGGCAAGAACATGGAGCACTCCCCCGATGGCAAAGCCTATCTGGTCGCCCACGGAGCATCCGACGGCACCAACCGCCGCTTCGGCTACAACAGTTGGATCACCGGCGACGCGATCTACCTCATCCGCGTGACCCCCAGCATCGAGAACATGAACGATCCGTCGAAGTATGAGTTCTTCGACGGTCAGGGATGGACGAAAGATTTCAGCAAGATCAAACCGATCGCCGCCTGGCGCGATACGATGGGCTGTGTGACCATGACCTACAACGCGCCGCTGAAGAAATTCCTGATGTGCGTGACCGATGGCGTCACGACCGGCGCGGCGATGAACACCTACATCTTGGAATCCGATCAGATCAGCGGTCCCTGGAAACTGGTGACGTTCCTGCGCAAGTTCGGCGAGCAGGGCTACTTTGCCAACTTTCCGTCGAAATTCATCAGTGCCGATGGCCGCACGCTTTGGCTCTCCTATTCGGCAAACTTTTTCAGCTTCCCTTCCAACCCTCCCGGCAGCCGCTATGGCATGTGCCTTCAGGAGATCAAGATCACCCTTGACAGGCACATCAGTTTCCATTATTAACACGCTCCGCTCGCAGAAATTACCTCTCTTATGAAAGACTCATCGTGAAGACCCGACTTTACCTTATCACTCTCCTGACTTTAGTTTCGCTCCCCTGGTTGGTTAGGTCTGCGTCCGGGCAAGCCGCATTTGCGGCACTGCCGAGTCGCGAGGCTGCTGTCGTGGAATCGGCTGCCGACGTGCTCGACCAGATCATGTCGATTCCGGGCCGGAGCATTCCCGGAAGCCTTCTGGCCAAGGCGGAGGGCATCGTCATTATTCCAGGGATGCTGAAGGGTGGATTCATTGTCGGCGTCCGCCACGGTCGTGGCGTGATCGTGACCCGTGACGAATCTGGTAAATGGAAGCCGCCCATGTTCGTGGAAATCACCGGCGCTAGTGTCGGTTGGCAGGCTGGGGTCCAGGATACCGATTTGGTGCTAGTCTTTCGCACCAAGAACAGCCTGCAAAATCTCATGCGCGGCAAATTCACGATCGGCGCAAACGCTTCAGCCGCCGCCGGCCCCTTGGGACGTGAAGCCCAGGCTGCAACCGACGCAAGCCTCAAGGCAGAGATTCTTTCCTACTCGCGGAGCCGTGGACTTTTTGCCGGCGTGGCGCTGGATGGTGCAGTGCTGAGCGTCGATCAGGCTGCCACGAACGCCTATTACCAACCTGTCGGGGGCAACGTCAATCCACCTGGCCAGCCAATCGCCTTGCCTCCTTCCGCCGGTCGATTGCGGGAGCAACTCGCAAAGTATGCGCCCCCGGCCGTTCCGGTGTCTGCCGTTGCCGCCCCTGCCAGCCCAATCCCCGTCGCAACAATGCCCGCTCCAGTCGATCCCCAAGTCCTCCGCAATCAGCTTGCCGCTTCGTCACGGCAACTCGCCGCAACCTTGGACGCTTCTTGGCAAACGTACCTCGCCCTGCCCACCGAAGTCTATTCCGGTGACCGGCCGCCCTCTGCCGAGGCCCTTCGCCTTTCGCTCGATCACTTCGCAACCGTCGCCGCCGATTCCCGCTACCAGACGCTTAGCCGACATCCCGAGTTCCAAACCACCTGGTCTCTCCTCCGCCAATACTCCGCCATCGTCCCACCAGCGGCCGCGCAGCCATTGTCGCTTCCGCCGCCCCCGAGGTAAGGACCGGCAAATCAATAGTGTCGTGTTTCGCGCATACTCCGAGTATGGGCGGACGGCACATGCATAGTATCCCTGTGTTGTTGAAGGCAAGCGTCGCTGCGCCGAGACCGTCATACTTGAAGTCAAACTCCACCGTATGTTTGCCGGGTGCAAGGGCTTCTGGCGCTTCCCAACGAACCCGCTTGAGGTCCACCAGGTTCCAGGTAAAGACCGGTTTGCCCTTGAGCAGGTAGAACCCGTAGCCGCCAAAACGGCCGCCGGAGGTAAGGAGCATGCCTTCGGCGCCGCCCTCGGGAATCTACACGTCCGCCGTAATCGTGTAGGACGTGTTCAGCAGCAATGTTCTTCAACCTGCCTCAACTCAATCATAGTCCTAACCGGTCGCATTGGCAACGACTCCGCCCCGCCGTGTCGCCCCGCCGCAGTTCTTGCTCTAGGGTCGGCGGAGTACGAACGAAAACCCTGGATCCACAGCGCGTTCCAAAAACCGGCCGAAAACATCACAAACCGAGCTACTTGTTGTCAGCCGCCTGGGCATGTCCTTCTTCGAGTTTCTTAATGTCCTCGGGGGAGAGCTTGGGCCGATCGACCTTGATCACGAGCTTATTGAGCTCAGCGGTCAGCTTGAAGGGCACCTGGTAGTCGTGGTCGTCCACTCCGGTGAGCGTGTCCGAGCCGATATCGAATGATTCGTCGAACTGGAGGATGATTGGGATGGTGTGCTCCATCTTCTGGGTGGCGACTTCATTACCATCCACCTTAAGAACGCCGGTACCGCCGCGACCGATGCCGCTGACACTGTTAAAGGCCAAGGTGCCGAAGCCAAGTCCATCGTACTTGAAATCGAACACCAGCGTGTGTTTGCCCGGCGCGAGTGCTTCGTGGCCTTCCCACCGCACGCGATTGAGGTCGAATAAGTTCCACGTGAACACCGGCTTGCCCTTGAGCAGGTAGAAGCCGTAACCGGCGAAACGGCCACCGCAAGTCACGATCATGCCCTCGGCCCCGCCTTTCGGGACGGTGATGTCGGCCGTAATCGTGTACGATGTGTTCAGCAGCGAAGGCGAATCGCCCAGCGGCAGGCCGGTCATCGGCTTCGTGTACACGAACTCGCTCCTCCCTGCAGTGAGGTTTGGCCGCGGTTGCACGACGCGGGTGGCCACGGAACCGTCCAGCGGCAACACCTGGTACTTCTTGGCCTCTTGCAGGAAAAGACCTTTCATCTCCTTGACCTTTTCTGGATATTGGGCCGCCACATCGTGCGACTGCGTCCAGTCCTTAGCCAGATCAAAGAGTTCCCACGTACAGTTGTTGAGCGGGTCCGGGTTGCCAGCCCCGGCGAGGTTCCAGGGAACGCGGGTAACCTTCGTGGAGGCGATCCAACCCTCGTGGTAAATCGCATGGTCGCCAAACATCTCGAAGTATTGCGTCTTGTGGCGCGAGGGTGCTTTGGCGTTTGCGGCGTCGAAGGTGTAGGCGAAGCTGGTGCCCTCGATGGGCGACTGTTTGATGCCGTCCACCATCTCGGGCTGAGCAATACCGGTGGCTTCGAGGATGGTCGGCACCACATCGATCACGTGGTGGAACTGGTTCCGGATGCCGCCGGCATCCTTAATGTGGCCGGGCCACGAAACGCACATGCCCTGCCGCGTGCCGCCGAAGTGGGATGCGATCTGCTTGGTCCAACTGAACGGCGTATCGAACGCCCAAGTCCACGGTACGGCCATGTGGTTGTAGGTGCGATCGGTGCCCCAGGCGTCGTAGAATTTCATCGCCACCTCGATCGGCAGATTGACACCGTTGAGCGAGGCGATTTCATTAGGGGTGCCGTGGAGCGTGCCTTCTGCGCTAGAACCGTTGTCGCCGCTGATGTAGATAATGAGCGTGTCGTCGAGCTTGCCCATGTCCTCAATGGACTGGATCACGCGGCCGATCTCATGGTCTGCATAGGCCAAGTAGGCGGCATAAACCTCAACCTCGCGGATATAGAGTTTCTTCTCTTCCGCGGACAGTGTGTCCCATTCCGGAAGCAAGTCCTTGGGCCAGGGCGTCATGTGGGCGTCCTGTGGAATCACGCCCAGTTTTTTCTGGTTGGCATAGATCGTGTCGCGGAGTTTGTTCCAGCCACCATCGAACAAGTGCATCTCGTGGATCTTGTCGACCCACTCCTTGGTCGGATGATGCGGTGCATGGGTAGCACCAGGGACGTAGTAGCAAAAGAAAGGCTTGCTCGGGTCGATCTGGTTGAGTTCGTTGAGCCTGCCGATGGCATCGTCTCCCATCGCAGTGATCAGGTTCCAGCCTTGTTTCCCTTTGAAGGGATAGATTTGCGTTGTGTTCCTGAAGAGGTTCGGCTGCCATTGGTTGGTGTCGCCGCCCATGAACCCGTAGAAGTAGTCGAAGCCCATGCCGACGGGCCACTGGTCGAACGGACCGGCCTGGCTGCACTGGAAGGTGGGGGTATTGTGGTTCTTGCCAAACCAACTGGTGGCGTAGCCGTTATCCTTGAGGATACGGCCGACGGTGGCCTTCTCCTTGGCGATCACGCTATTGTAGCCCGGGAATCCGGTTGCCTGCTCTGAGACTACGCCGAAGCCGGCGGAGTGATGGTTGCGGCCGGTAATCAATGCCGCACGGGTTGGCGAGCAGAGCGCGGTCGAGTGCATGCATGTGTACCGCAGGCCGCCCTTGGCGACACGGTCGAGCGCGGGGGTCGGGATGACGCCGCCGAAAGTGCTCGGGGCTCCGAAGCCGACATCGTCGGTCATGATCAGGAGGACGTTCGGCGCCTGCTTGGGCGGCACGACGCGCGGAGCCCACCAAGCCTTGGACTGCAACGCGCTATCCTTGATCGTGCCGCCGAACTTTGGATCGGGGGCTGGCAACTGCTTGCCGCTGATTGTGGTCGTGGCACCGGGCGATCCTAACTCGCCGGTGACTTGCGGAGCCGTGGCGGGAGAGGCCGCCGGGGTCTCGCTTGGAGCCGTGCCGCGGCGCGGTCGGCGCAGCAATTGGGCCGAACTCATCGACAACAGGCTCAACGTAAAGGCGACCGCCAGAGCAGCCACAAACGGCCTACGGTAATACACAGTCCAAAGAACCACTTTCCACGTCTTCATCGGCAATTTTCCTTTCACAATAGTAGGTGTGGTTGTTGCGGCGGGTTTGCCTCACTCGCACGCAGTCCTGAAGCATTGAGGGCCTATCGAGGACAATATCTAAACCAGTACTTGGATTATGTTCGTTAATTCCACCCTTCGTCCGGTTGCTGCAATAGCACAGCCATCCTCCACGCGACTAGCGGAGTGGGAACACAATCAATAACCGTTAAGCCGCGACCGCAGGTAGGCCGCCCGTTCGAGAAGCGGCGTGGACACATCGGCGGCCGGAACATAAGGCTGCGCGCCATAGCCGGGAGGCGGAGCCTGTTGCAAACTGTTATATAGCTGTGGAGCGGGCTGCGCACCGTAAATCGGCGCGGCATAAGGCTGTGCGACATAGGTAGGGGCTGCATAAGGGGGCCGAGCCACAGCCGCACCGTAAGCAGGATACGCACCATACGCAGGCGGAGCTACTGCCGCGGCTCCGTAGCGCTGAGTCGAGTAGGATTGACCATAAGCACCCGCAGCGGTCGTGTTGCGACTTCCTTCCGCTGCTGAGCCATAAGGAGTGGCTACCGCCGCGCCTTGCCCCTCGTGGGAATATGATTGGCCATTGGCCCCGGTGGCGGTCGTGTTGCGGCTTCCGCCGGCGGCGGCACCATAGGGCCCGGCCGCTGCTCCCCTTGACTCGTTGCTGTTGTAGCTTCGGCCTTCCGGGCCTGTGGCAGATACATCGCGTGTACTTCCAGCAGCGGCGCCGTTCGGGCCATACGCCCCGCCGCGCGTGCCGCTGGCATCATAAGAACCGCCATGCGAACCTTCATAGGACCGGTTGTACGACTCGCTTCCGCCGCCGTAGCGGCCACTGCTCGCGCCTCCATAAGATCGCGACCCGGAGTAGCTGCCGCCGGATCGCGACTCGCCACCGCCACCGAAACCTCGACCTTCGGCCAGTCGGCTAGACGCGAAACCTGCCACCATACCCAGAACTGCGATTGTGCATCGAATCTTCATGGTATTTTTCCATTTGACGTTGAATGGGTCCAAGCCATCGAAGGCTTACTTGCTACTGACGTTACTGACGACGCGCTTCAGTCGAATTGGCGGAGCTTCGGGTTGCGGCTTGCCGGCGACCGTTCGGTCGATCGATCGCCAGCCAAGCTCGCCGCTGCCGAAGCGCGACAGGACGTTCACCGAGGCGGTCTCAGCGCCATCGCCTTGAACTCCGTGCGAATCGACCACCCAGTGGTTCCGCTCGCGCAACCAGACGCCGTGACCATAGCCGCCGTCCTGATCAAAATGCCAAGACATGAATCGCCCCGAAGCAGGATCTAGGCCGATTTTCATGTTCCCCAGCGAGACGCTCTTGCCGCCACTTGTCGCCGTGAACTCGCCGACAATAAACGGCCCGCTTTTTTCACGCGCGAACGATATGACCATTTCATGGTCCTTGGCCTGGCTGCGCCACGTTCCGATTAGCCAATCCAAGTCCGCCAGGCGGTTCTCGGCGGCACTCCATTCGCGGCAGAGTGCGATCTGCCACTTGCCATCCTCGCGAACGTGTACCGCGCGATAACGAGCCGAATCGGGCAAACCGCCGTTGGCCGTCGTGCAAGTCAATCCCTCCTCGATCGCCGTATCGCGCGACGGGTATCGGATGCTTTCGACCTGGATCTCCATCTTTCCGCTAGGTCGGCCCTTGAAGTGGGCCGCGAATGCCTCTTCGATGGCAGTCCGGCCACGGAGAATCGTGCCGTCGTCGCTTTCATATTCGCCCCGCTCCGTCCAGAGGGCAGCAACCGCCTTGGCGTCACCTTTCTCGAAAGCAGCAGTGAACTCACGCGCCGATTGGAGGATGGCCTCACGATCGGCATCACGAGATCTGTTGTCGGACGTAGGGGCATCCTTTCCGAGCAATCCGCTGACAGCCACAAAGAACATTCCGCACATCGCGGCAAGGCAAGAAACTCTTATTCGCATGATGTCAATCCTTCCTAAATTCTTGAATCTACGGCAACATTTGTGGGTACAAATTGGCCAGTTTAGTGGTGGTGCGGAGGTGGATTTGTGAGGGATGACAGGACAAGTAAATGGTATGAAGC
>Ga0118677_10005766_pt1 | contig 21456 bp, 13 predicted proteins | sample AliMusrvi5mmetaG_FD_86154 | JGI IMG/M metagenome (GOLD analysis project Ga0118677, IMG submission 86154)
ACCCTGGGGGGGATTACCGCCGGCAACCTGAACATTGCCAACCAGGGCCCAACAAGCGGTAGCGGCATAATCCTTAATGGCGCAGCAACACTGACCGGCAATCTGACCCTGACTCTGACCAACGGCACCCTGACCCCGAACGCGGCTTCGTCAGTGGCTGGAACCACCAGTATCACAGCCGGAACAAACGACATTACCCTGACCAATGCAGCCAACAACTTTGTCGGTGCGGTTTCAGTTGTATCGGGAGCCAACGTTGCAATTAAAGACGCAAACTCAATCGTCCTTGGTGGTATTTCAAACAGCGGCAACCTGACGGTTGAAGCGTTGGCTGGCGATCTGACTATTGGCGGCAGCATTGCCAAAACATCAGGAAACGATGCCACGGCAACCTTTAAAGCGACCGGATCGGTGCTTCAGAATGCTGCAATTTCCTCCTCATCCAACAAGCTGAATACAATCCTCTGGTCTGATACGGATGCCAATGGCGGCGCTATCACTCTGACATCAACCAGCATTACCACCAACGGCGGACATATCTGGATGGGTGGCGGCAACGGCTCAACCACCTGGGGCTACTGGAGCACCACCCCGGTGGATGTGAGTGGTTTAAGCAGTGGCGTCGCAGCCATCTCCGCGGGATATAGTCATACCTGCGCGTTACTCACTACTGGCGGGGTCAAGTGCTGGGGGGATAACTATTACGGCCAACTCGGTAACGGCTCTACCAATATCAGCTACACTTCGGTGGACGTGACTGGTTTAAGCAGTGGTGTGGTAGCTATCTCTGCGGGTGGTTTTCACACCTGCGCGTTACTCACCACCGGCGCGGTCAAATGCTGGGGGTTTAATACGTACGGCCAACTCGGTAACGGTTCACCCTACGATAGCTACACCCCGGTGAATGTGACCGGTTTAAGCAGCGGCGTGGCAGCCATCTCTGCGGGCTATGAGCACACTTGCGCGGTACTCACCTCCGGCGCAGCCAAGTGCTGGGGGGATAACGGTAACGGAGATCTTGGTAACGGCTCTACCAATAGCAGCCACATGCCGGTGGATGTGAGCGGTTTAAGCAGTGGCGTGGCTGCCATCTCTGCGAGCTATGAGCACACTTGCGCGGTACTCACCTCCGGCGCAGTCAAGTGCTGGGGGAATAACGGCAACGGCCAACTCGGCACCGGTTCTACCAATAGCAGCTACACGCCAGTGGATGTGAGTGGTATAAGTAGTGGCGTCGCAACTATTTCTGCAGGTGATAGTCATACATGCGCGTTACTCACTACAGGCGGGGTCAAGTGCTGGGGGTATAACCTTTACGGCCAACTCGGTAACGGTTCTACCAATAGCAGCACCACCCCGGTGGATGTGAGCGGTTTAAGCAGTGGCGTCGCAGCGATCTCTGCAGGCGGTGGTCATACCTGCGCGTTACTCACTACAGGTGGGGTCAAGTGCTGGGGGGATAACTCGTACGGCCAACTCGGCAACGGCTCTACCAATATTAGCTACACGCCAGTGGATGTGAGTGGTCTTGGCAGTGGCGTGGCAGCCATCTCTGCGGGTGGTTTGCACACCTGCGCGTTACTCACCACTGGCGGGGTCAAGTGCTGGGGATATAATCAGTACGGTCAACTTGGTAACGGCTCAGACAATAGAAGCTACACTCCGGTGGACGTGACCGGTTTAAGTAGCGGGGAGGCAGCCATCTCTGCGGGTGATAGTCATACCTGCGCGTTACTAACTACTGGCGGTGTCAAGTGTTGGGGATCAAACGCTAGCGGCCAACTTGGTAACGGCTCGACCACCAACAGCACCATCCCGGTGGATGTGACCAGTTTGAGCAGTGGGGTGGCAGCCATCTCCACGGGCTATGGTCACACCTGCGCGTTAATCACCTCTGGCGGTGTCAAGTGTTGGGGATCAAACGCTAGCGGCCAACTCGGAATAAATCCGGGCTGGACACCAGTTGATGTTTTTGGTTTAGCAGGTACTCCTCAATATTCTATTTCGGGGCGCGTAATCAATAGCAGTGGTACTCCTTTGCCTGGTGTAAAAATCTCCGTTAATTTGGGTGGCACACCAATCGTTACCGTCACCACAAACGCAAGTGGCTATTACACAGCCACCGGCTTGTCTTCAGGTGGCAGTTATGGTCTTACCCCGATCAAGACAGAATATGTGTTTTCACCCACGTCTAGTTTGATAGTTAACTTAACTTCAGATCGTACTGGCTTGAACTTCACTGGAGCGCAGTTGACTTATTCGATTTCTGGGCATGTGATCGATAGCAAATACAAGCCCATGTCAGGCGTAACTATCACATTAAAAAGTGGTGCCATTACAATCACAAATGGGAGTGGTTACTACACACTTGCGTCCCTAATATCTGGCACTTACACATTAACACCAACCAAGAGCGGTGAGGTTTTCACGCCTACGTCACGCACCGTGAGCATGCCACCAAGTGCAACTCAGATAGACTTCAATGCGGTCGTAAAACCGTTACCGTTGGTTCTGGTGCAAGGCTTTGGCGGTTTAGGACCCGGTATGATAAATGGTGTTTTATGCACGGAACCAGATAAAATAAAAAGGCACACGGTAGCTGAAGCCAAGGCGTATTTTGCACCACTGGGTGATTTGTTGGCTCAGAATAATCGGATAGTGGTTTATGCCCAACTGGTCACAAATCGTTGCTATACACCCTCATTCGATGTAAACGCGAATTACCTTATTGAAGCAATCGACGAAGCAAAGAGGTTATCTGGAAGTGACAAAGTCATTATTATTGCCCACAGCATGGGCGGGTTGGTTAGCCGAGCCTATACTGACAGTCAAAGATACGGTAGATACCGAGGGGATGTTGAAGCCCTATTTACGCTTGGAAGTCCACATGAAGGAATACCGCACGACATACTGACATACATTGTCGATGGCTTTACAACAGCAGCAGACTTATACCTCAATTGGGGGACCTTCTGCATTAACCGCCAGCCAGGAATGTGCGGATTCTCTGTGGAAGGCATGTCGAACTTTAATCGAGATTACCTTCTGAGATCGGATATAAAGTATTACTTCCTGAGCGGTGATTACCCATCCTTACCGCTGCTTTATCGAAACCTGATTGGTCAATTGACTGACGCTTTTTTTCATTTCACACCTAATGATGGAATTGTCGGCCTGAATAGTGGTATATACGCATCGCTCAATCCAAAGCTAGGAGTGTCACTGAATCGCTACACTAACGATGAAAACCACGTTGCAAACTGGTTCGGGTTCGGTATGATTAATGATTGGCCATATTTTGGCTCGCGCCGTAGCGGGATCAATACGACTTACAGCAAGTCTTACACCGAGTGTCTCAAACCTGTACTGGTTGACCAAACACAAACGACATGCGGCGGTTCAGGGAATGCAACGAAAGAGGTAAGTACCTCTACTTCTTTCGGCTATACACAATTAGGAAAAGGCAGGCTTCTGCCAGGAGAAATAGTCGAATATCCTGTCACTGTAGACGGTGGTCTTGCGCTATTTACCACACAGTGGCAGACCGGTAGTATGACTATGACGCTGCGTACACCAGATTATGAGACTATTGACCCAACTTACACAGGTAATACTGGGATAGTTGTATCCTACACTGCTTCTGCTACCGGAGCGGCCTATTACCTGCCAAGTGCGATGAAGGGCATGTGGACGGTGATCCTGCAGGCAGGAATGATAATGACCACTCCTGCGACATATAGTTCCTTTGCAGCCTTCGCCACTGATATTACACTGGTAGGAAGCGCAGACCACCAATGGTATGAACCTGGCAGCACAGCTATTCTCACAGCCACGCTTGGGAATACGTTCGCCACCGCATCGGTTACAGCCACCATATTCGCAGGAAACATTACGTTCACACTTCCACTTACTCCAATTGGTGGTGGGCAATTCTTAGGAGGTTTCACTGTGCCTGAGGCATCAACCTATGCCGAGGTTCAAATGCGTGCAACAGGACTAACTAATGACGCCTATCCGTTCGAGCGAGATTATGGCTTTACATTCCAGATTTCACCACGTACTTTTGCTCCCAATAACTCATATAGTGATAAACCATTTCCCTATCCTCACTCGACTCAATACCAATCACTTACAGTTACTGTCGGAATAAGCGCTGCGGCAGTCGGTACAGTTGGCTTTTCGGCTGATCTAGTAGATGCTAGTGGCGACTTTGTTGCACATAGCATGGTAATAAAGGATGTCGTCACTGGCACAACAACATTAACGCCACGGTTCGAGGGTGCCGAGATCTACACATCACAGCATGATGGACCATATACACTGACTCACTTGTTATTCACTAATCGGTCTGGAGTCACACTTGTTACCGCTGAAGCCGATAATGTCTATGTGACTTCACCGTATAGTTATACCGATTTCACACTACCAAAGCGAGCTTGGCTGCCATTAATACTCCGCGACTACAATCCGGCGATACAACCCACAAGTACACCAATCCCCACACCCACCAAAACGCCAACCCGCACTCCTACTAGTACACCAACCTCCACACCTACCAGTACGCCGACTCCTACTTCCACACCTTCAAATACACCTACTAGCACGCAAACGCCCTATTCTACGCCAACACGTACACCAACAAGCACGCCGAGTAGCACACCAGTTTCCCCAATCATCAACAGCACTTTCGAGAATGGTCAAATAGGCTGGTATGAGTCATCAACGCATAGGTACCAACTTGTAATAAACTTTGGTTTCCCAAGTTATTTCACTCCACATAGCGGTACTTGGGCTGCTTGGTTGGGTTCTGGTTATGGCGAGCACTCAATAATAACGCAGTCGTTTATAGTACCCAGTGACGCCACGAAACTATCATACTGGTATTGGGTCGCATCAAATGAAATTGATTGCACGCATGATACTGCTAGTATAGTCATCATCAGCACAATAGTGGATCAATTTGGGCTGTGTACAACGACAAACACTGGTGGTTGGGTGAAGCGTACCGTGAACTTGAGTGCCTACGCAAACCAGTATGTCATTTTATACATAAAGGTTGACAACGGTTCAACCAGTTCAAGCAGCATGTTTATTGATGATGTAGTAATGCAACCATAATAATAATGATATTTCACTACTCCAGCACAATAGCCCATATCAAAGATCATTTGATATGGGCTGAGCTATAGCCGGAGAACGTGCCAGTTCAAGAATCCGCATAGTGGAGGAAAGCCATATTACATGGATGATTCAGGAGATCGCTACACACTGGCGGAGGCCAGTGCCAGGATTGGTATCCCGGTTCAAACACTCAAGTCTCGTATGATTGCCATCACCAAATTCACCGGCAAGCAGTGGCGCAAGGTTGGCCGTGACTACTATTTCAACGCAGAGGAGTTTGTGGCGCTGGAGATAGCGGCGCGTGGAGAGCACCTTCACCTCAAACCGGCCCCCAGACCTAAGATTCGTCACTTCGGATATTAACCAACACGCCAGAGGCATGCCCGGCATTACACCGGGCTGGTTGTTTGTTTGTTTCCAACGGTATGACGAAACTCAGCTCTCCCGGATGCCGTCGGGGAAAAACGACATATTAGTGCGCCCGATGGTTACCACAGACTTCGTGGGAAAGCCCGGCATTTGGGCCGTTTCAGGTAACTCAGCGCCTTTTCAATTGAGGTAAAGCGGTGCGAGCCTCGCGGGCCGCCCCCCAGATGCAGGTTGCAGTTGCAGGCATCACCCATGAAGAGCATCAAGGCAGTTTGTTACCCGCCGCCAGATAGATTTCGTACCATTCCGGACGGCTAAGGGTGATATCGGCGGCTTTGCATGACTCCTTCAGCCGCGCCGGATTGGATGTCCCAAGAATGGGTTGGATGCGGGCCGGGTGGCGGAGCAGCCAGGCGACGACAATCGTGGTGTTGGTCACGCCTTTGGCGGACGCAATCGCGTTGATGGTCTGGTTCAGTTCGGGAAATTTGGGGTTGTCGAGGAATATGCCATCAAAGTAGCCATACCGGAAGGGCGACCAGGCCTGGATCGTCATGTCATGCAGACGACAGTAATCCAGGATGCTGCCATCCCGATCCACCGAGGCGTCCATTTTCATGTTCACCGTGAACCCGGCATCGATCATGCCGGTATGGGCGACGCTCATCTGGAGCTGGTTGATAATCAGCTTCTGCTTGACGAATTTCTTGAGTAGCTCGATCTGCCTGGGATTCTGGTTGCTGACGCCAAAGTGTTTGACTTTGCCGCTGTCTTGCAGGATCGTAAATGCCTCGGCGACTTCTTCTGGCTCAACCAGGGCATCCGGGCGGTGCAGCAGGAGCACATCGACAAAATCAGTGCGCAGACGCTTCAGACTGCCATCCACAGCTTCCAGAATATGCTCTTTTGAGAAGTCGAAATAGCCTTTGCGAATGCCGCATTTGGTCTGCAGAATCATCGTCTCGCGCAGACGAGGATTCATATCGAGCGCTTCGGCGAATTTCGCTTCCGATTGTCCATCGCCGTAGACGTCGGCATGATCGAAGAAGTTGATACCCTCCGCCAACGATGCATGGACCAGGGTCGTAATCTCTTGATTGGATAAATGACCGATTCCCGCGCAGCCGAGGGCGATTTGAGAGGCATTCAGGTCACTGTTCGCGATTTTGATATATTTCATGATCTGCACTCCAGTACGATTGTTTTAACCTTTGGATAAGCTGGATTGTCGCAGGCAACCGCATGAGGCTGTGCAATCCCATTGCGATCAGGCCTGACTCGCCGCGCGGTTGAACTGGGTTTGATACAGATGCGCGTACAAACCGCCCTGCGCCTGCAGTTCATGGTGCTTGCCGCTTTCGACGATCCTGCCGCGATCCATCACCAGGATCAAATCCGCAGCCAGGATCGTGCTGAGGCGGTGCGCGATTACGATGCTGGTTCTTCCCGCCATGACATGTTTCAGGGCTTCTTGAATCAAGGCTTCGGATTCGCTGTCCAGAGAACTCGTGGCTTCATCCAGCACCAGGATGCGCGGGTCTTTGAGAATGACGCGCGCCAGTGCCAGGCGCTGTTTTTCCCCGCCGCTCAGGCGGTAACCGCGCTCGCCAACCACCGTGTCGTACCCATTGGGTAGTTCACAGATGAAGTGATGGATATTGGCCGCGCGCGCGGCAGCTTCCAACTCGGCTTGAGTGGCATTCAGGCGCGCATAGAGTAAATTGGTGCGGATGGTGTCGTGAAACAGGTGCGATTCCTGGGTAACCATGCCAATCTGCTCGCTCAACGAGTCGAGCGTTACATCGCGCAAGTCATAGCCATCGATCCGGATGCAACCGCCGGTCGGATCATACAGGCGCGGGATCAGGTACGTCAGGGTCGTTTTTCCAGCGCCACTCGGCCCCACCAGCGCCACCAACTGGCCTGGGCTGACGGTAAAGCTGATGGCATCGAGCGCATCTTCGCGCGCCTGCGAGCGGACCGCGTTTTCTACGTCTGATTGGCTCTCCGCTCCGTTCCCATTCGCACCATTCGCGCCCTTCGTTCCATTGGCCTCCGCGTGGGCCGCTTTCGGTTTCGCTTCGGTTGCAGTCCCGCTCAACGCGGTCGTGACATTGTCGATCTGGCCCATGCGTTTGACCCGGTTCAGAAGATTCTTCTGGCCAACATCATATTTGAAGGAGACGTTGTCGAAAATAAGCTCGCCCTTCACCTGCTGCAGGGCGGTCGCTTTTGGACGGTCGTCAATCTCCGCCGGCAGGTCGATCACCTCAAAGACGCGCTCAAAACTGACCATTGACGTGGCAAAATCAACCGGGGCATTGGTCAGTTGTTGAAATGCGCCATACAGGTTGCCCAGGTACGCGCCAAAAGCCACGATGGTTCCGACGGTAAAGGCTTTCTGGATCGCGAGATACCCGCCTATGCCGTAGACAAGGGCTGTGCCCACCGCGCTGACCAGGCCGATGATGGCAAATAACAGGCTGCCCCACATCGCCCGGTCGACCCCGCGGTTGCGAACATCCGCCGCGCGTTGTTGGAAGCGCTCCACTTCCTGGCGCCTGCGGCCAAACAGCTTAACCAGCAGGGCGCCACCAATATTGAGAGTTTCGTTCATCATCGCGTTCATCGAGGCGTTGAATTCCATCTGCGAGCGGGCGATATCGCGCAGCCGGCCGGCCAGTAGCCGCGCTGCCAGGATGAACAAGGGCATGATCAGCACGCTCAACAGCGTCAGGCGCCATTCCATGCTCAACATGACGATCAGCATCGCGACGGCCTGAATGGTGCTTGTGATCAACGCCACAATTGTGTTGCTGATGGCATTTTGCGCGCCGATCACATCATTGTTCAGCCGGCTCATCAATTCGCCCACCCGGGTATTGGTGAAAAAGCGCAGCGACATGCGCTGAAGTCGGGAGTACAAAGCCACCCTCAAATCGTAGGTAACGCCTTCTCCCACCCTGGCGTTGAAGCGCCGGTTCGTGATAGCGATCACGCTGCCAAACATGGGCAAGACCAGCAGGGCAATCGCCAGCCCGATCAGCCGCTGCACGTCGCCGGAAGGGATCGTGCGGTCGATCAAGTCGCGCATGATCAATGGGGTCAGCAGCGACAGCCCGGTTGAGAGCAGAATAATCCCCAACATCGCAGCGATCTGCCCGCGATACGGGCGCGCGTAGGTCAGCACGCGCCGCAACAAAACCCAGGTCACCTGGGGACGTTCATCCGGGGCGTTAATCATGCTGCCCCAACCGCCGTGCGGTCCGCCACCACCACGCATCATAGAAGTTCCCTCCTGATTTGGCTAAACACTATTTATCTCCTTTAATGACGTTGCGCACGTCGTTTCGACAGCCTTCAACGGTCTGCCGCACGCGCCGGATCATCTCCTGATCGCCGCGCTCAATTGCGTTGCCCAGCCCACTCCAGATGGTGCGGTTCAGGCTCTCCAGTTCTTCTTCGAGGAAACCCACCTCATACTCGCTGGCCTTGGCCACGCCTTTGGCCTGGAAACGCGCCCAGAAGCCTTCCACTTCCGCCGCGTGCGCTTCCACTTCCGCTTTGCCAGCATCGGTGAGTTGGAAGACGCGCCGTTCGCCATCCTGGATCGCGGTCACATGACCCTCGTCCTGCAAATACTGCATGGTTGGATAAACTGTGCCGGGGCTGGGCACATACTGTCCGCCCGAACGCTCTTCCAGCGCCTTGACGATCTCATAACCGTGCTTCGGTCCGCTTAAAAGCGCATCCAGCAGCACATAGCGCGTCTCGCCGCGCCGCGCCCGACCGCCGCCATGCGCACCACCATGCGCGCCGGGCGTGTGGTCCGGGCGACCCATCCCATGCCCGTGATGGTCCGGCCCATGACCAAAGCCGCCCCGGCCATGACGTTCGCGTCCGCGACCGTGGGTACCCTGTATTGTCGCACTCTCGTGTGTGTGCTCGCGCGGTGCGTCCGCATTCTGCTGATCCGCACGCCCTGTTTCGAATTCAATTGTATTTTTCATTTTTATGTATAAACCTTGTTTATTGTAATTAGCGATATATCGCGATGTGTTCAATATACATCGCGACTGAGTGTTTGTCAAGGCGTTTGAAGAAAGCATATTTCGCCTGGGTAGTATTGAGCAAGCCATGAATTCAACCAGGCGGGTGCTGCTCTTGAGCGGGGATGGCGTAGACGCGTCAGTTTACCTACTCAGACCGTCAACGCCAGTGCGATGGCGTCCTTGATAGCGAGTTGCTGCCCATAGTCCCAGGCTGCGTCAAATTCGGGGGATGGCAACAGGCTGCGCACCACGGGCAAGCGCCGGTCAGAGTCCCAGAACAACTCGCGCTCAAATAGGCCGTGCGTTGCATATGCCTTCCGCATGGCGGCCACCGCCGCCAGCAATTGCGCAGCGGTGACCAGTTTGCCTTGCAACTGCGCCATCCCGGCCGCCAGCCCCATAACCTGCGCCACACGTTCAAGGTTGTCTACTTTGTAGTGGTAGGGAATGCACTCGTGAATCGCCTGGCGCGCCAGTGCAACATCGCCCTGGCACAGCCCGACCAACCCCAGGTCGATCAGCTCAATGTAGATGCGGTTTGACTCGCCGGCTGTGCGGCTGATGCCAATGCTCTCTTCCAGACAGGCGCGCGCCTGCGCGTAGTCACCGAGTTCCAGAAGCAGTTCTCCCAGCCGCCACAGCGGGCTGGAAAGGTTGTTTGGGTTTCCGCTGAAACGCGCCAGCGCCACGCCTGTGTCCAGGATAGTACGCGCATCGCTATAGTCACCGTTCAGCCGCATGCGGTGCCCGAGTTGCGTCAGGGCGCTGATCTCGCGCGATGTTTGACCTGCCCGGTGGGCAGCATTGATCACCTCGCGCAGCAGCGTCACTGCCTGGGCAAAGTCCTGCATCACGAAACCCAGCGATTGGTCTGCGAGCAGAACCAGCTGTTGATCGTTAAGCTGGTGGGCAAGTCGGGAAGCCTGGCGGCGCCAATCCACTGAGCGCACCATGTCGCCTTTGGTCGTTGCCAGGTTGCCCATCCACATGAGGGCGTGCAAACGGATGTCAGCGCCGACGGCCGGATTGGAGAGCAGCACCTGATCAATCCATCCCGCCAGCACGGTTCCATGCCCGTAGTCGCCGAACACCTCATAAGCGCCATCGATCAACCGCTCGCCTATGCGCCATTCGCCGGTTTTGGCGGCCCAATCGAGCGCGGCGCTGATGTTGTCCAACTCGGTCTCGACCAACTCGACCATGGACTTTTTCCCCAGCGGGTTGTCGATTTGCGCTTTGGCGGTCTGAGCCAGGTTGGCGTAATATTCCAGGTGCCATTGCCGCACAGCACTGGCGCGCGTATCGGATTCCAGTTTCTCGCGCGTATACTGCCAAATCACTTGCAACAGCCGGTAGCGCGCGCCTTTTGCTGTCTCGGGTGCGAGCTCATCCGCGTCCGAAGACGCGTCTGCGACCACAAGGGACTTACTGACCAATTGGTCAAGTCTGTCGAGCACGCTTGTCCCATGCAGTGCTTCGACAGCTTCCAGCGTCCAACCACCGACGAATACCGACAGGTCGCACAACAGCGCGCGTTCTTCTTCAGGCAGCAGGCTGTAACTCCAATCGATCAGTGCGCGCAGCGTCTGGTGATGCGGCAACGCTGTGCGGTGGCCGCTGGCTAACAGCTGAAAGACATCGCCCAACCGGGCCGTGATCTGCTCGACCGAGAACGTGCGCAATCGCGCGGCAGCCAGTTCTAGCGCCAGCGGCATTTTGTCCAGGCGGCGGCAGATGTCGATCACCGTCGCCGTGTTGCGCGATGTCAACCTGAAGGTGGGCTTGACCGCCTTCGCCCGTTCGACAAACAATTGGACCGCCTCATCCGTCGTGAGAGCGGACAGGTGGTAAACCACTTCGCCGGGAATGTTGAGAGGTTCGCGGCTGGTGGCGAGGATGTGCAGGTGACGGCACGAGCGCAACAGGTGATCGCAAAGCGCCGCACAGGCGCTGATCACATGCTCGCAGTTGTCCAGAATGAGCAACGCGCGCCGGTCCTGGAAATAGTCGCTGATGACCGCCAGCGCCGTGCGGCGGATGGGCTGCAATCCGAGCGCCACCGACACCTTGTCGGGCAACAGCTCTGCGTCTCCAAGCGATGCCAGGTCCACGAGGCGGATGCCGTCTGGAAATGGGGCAGGCGACTGGTCAGCGGCGCCAGAGGCTTCAGCCAGCCGCGCGGCCACTTCGAGCGCCAGCCGGGTCTTGCCGACGCCCCCGAAGCCAGCCAGGGTCAGCATGCGCGTCGACACAAGCAGCTCCTCGACCTCGACCATCTCGTGTTCGCGCCCGACGAAGCGTGTCCATTGCGCCGGCAGGCTTACGGTTCCGTAGGGGTTCACCGTTCTTTCGGCGCGCGTCGTTGGACGAGACGCCGATGCGTCAGGCGATTGAATCTGCCCAGCCGTGTCAGGCCGGTATTCCGGCTCTGGCCTGCTCTGCGCATGAGTCGATTGAGCCAGCGCGATCAGGCGCGCAGAAATCTCCGCTTCACCGGGATAGACCAGTGCGGGTATGAACGCCGTTTGCACGGTTGACAGGTTGGGAAGCCGCTGACCGTTCTCAAGCCGCGCAATGTGCGCTTCAGAGTAGCCCACCGCATTGCCCAACTCGCGCAACGTCATGCTTCTGCGCCGGCGTAGATACCGCAAGAGGTCACCAAAACTGCCAAACGACTCAATGTCAGGATCGTGCACTCGTTTGCTTCCTTGCGCTCTGATTCTACCCTGCGACCTTGTCAAAACTCTTTCCATGCATTGACAAGAACGACTGACAAGTCTGGTCAGCTTTTCAGCCCGCAGGCCGGATATAACCAGCTCGACAAAAACAAACACAACCTGATTGACAGGAACTAAAACAAAAGGAGACGATCACATGTTTAACGTGATTGATATCACACAAGCGGAATACGAGCTGCAAAACGAGCGCAATCTGCGCGCCAGGGCGATGGAAGGAATGACTGTGCCGGCGCCCAACATTGTCGACCGCATCATGCAGGCGGTTCGAACCCTAATGACGACTAACGCGGCCAAAACAGATCGCGCGAGCGCAACATTCCACCCTACCGTTGCCAAATAACAGCAGCGACGTGTCGACGCGGAGCGGGTCGACTATAGGCACATAGACCCCGGCCTTCGTTGGGACGCTTTTTGAATATTGGGTGTCTATAATGGCTGCGTGTCTACCCCGATTTTAGCCACTAAACTCTATATCCCCCCGCCTCGGGCTAAAGCTGTCCGGCGCCCCCGACTAATCGAGCGGCTGAACGAGGGTCTCCTTGCAGGTCGCGCGCCAGGCGTGACCCTGATATCTGCCCCTGCCGGCTTTGGAAAAACCACCCTGATCGGCGAATGGATCGCCATCTGCGGGTTACCGGTCGCCTGGTTGTCGCTGGACGAAGGGGATAGCGACCCCACACGCTTTCTAACGCACCTTGTCGCGGCGATGCAGACGCTTGCCCGGAACGGGGTCGAAGGCGCGAAGCATGCGGCCGATTTTGGAAAAGGGGTGTCGCGCGCACTCGACGCTTCGCGCCCTCAGCCTCCGCCAATCGAGTCGACATTGACAGAACTCCTCAACGAGATTACCGCCCTCCCGGACCATTTCATCCTCGTCCTGGACGACTACCACGTGATTGAGGCCACACCGGTCGACCGCGCCCTCGCGTTTCTGCTCGAGCACCAACCGGCGCAGATGCACCTGGTTATCACCACTCGTGAAGATCCAGCGCTGCCCCTGTCCCGGTTACGCTCCCGCGGCCGCCTGACCGAACTGCGCGCCGCCGACTTGCGTTTCAGCCCTTCCGAAGCCGCCGAGTTTCTAAACCGGGTGATGGGCCTGACCCTCTCAGCGGAAGACATCGCCGCGCTGGAAAACCGCACCGAAGGCTGGATTGCCGGACTGCAACTGGCTGCCCTTGCCCTGCAAGGGACACTTTCCCTGCAGGGTCGCCAGGACGTCCATGGTTTCATCCGGTCATTCGCCGGGGATCACCGGTACATTGTGGACTATCTGGTCGAAGAGGTGCTGCAGCGTCAGCCCGCGGCTGTTCGCAACTTCTTACTCCAGACTGCCATTCTCGACCGGTTGAACGGCCCGCTGTGCGACGCCGTCACTGGCCAGGAGGGAGGCAACGCGCGGTTGGAGGCACTGCAACGCGGCAACTTCTTTGTCGTTCCGCTGGATGACAAACGCCATTGGTATCGCTATCACCAACTTTTCGCCGAAGTCCTCCACATGCACTTGATGGCGGAGCAGCCGGATCTGGCGCCTGCTCTGCACCGGCGCGCGAGCGCGTGGCACGAGCATTTTGGTTTGGCGGTCGATGCCATCCGCCATGCGCTGGCCGCCAAGGATTTCGCGCGCGCGGCAGACCTGATCGAGCTGGCAGTGCCAGCCATGCGCCAGAGTCGGCAGGAGACAACGATAGTGGGTTGGTTCAAGGCACTCCCCGACGATCTACTCCGCTTCAGGCCCGTACTCAGTGTTTACTATGCCGGGGTATTAATGCTTGGTGGACAGCTTGAGGACGTCGAGTCCTGGCTGCGAGACGCCGAACGGTGGCTGGACACGACAGCCGACAAGTCTGGGCAGTCGGAAACCTTATCGGCTGACAGGGTCGTCATGGACAAAGAGGAGTTTCGCCGTCTGCCCGGCACGATCGCCATGTACCGTGCCGCAATTGCCCTGACTCTGGGCGATGTGCCCGCCACAGTGAAATACGCGCGACGAGTGCTCGACCTGGTATCTGAGAACGACCATCTCTTGCGCGGATCGGCAGCGGGATTTCTGGGACTCGCCTATTGGACAAGTGGAGATCTCGATGCAGCGCACCGGTCGTATGCTGAATGCATGGCGAGGTTGCTGAGGATCGGGCACGTCTCTGACGCAATCGGCTGTTCCATCGCCCTGGCAGATATACGGATTGCGCAGGGTCGTCTCCGCGAGGCAATGAGCGCCTATGAGCGGGGAATGCAACTTGCGGTAGAGCAGGGCGCGCCTGCGCTTACCGCGCGGGGAGCGGCAGACATGCACGTGGGAATGAGCGATCTCTACCGTGAGCGTAATGACCTGAAGACCGCCATGCAGCACCTGCTGAGAAGCAAGGATCTGGGTGAACACATGGGGTTACCGCAGAATCCGTATCGCTGGCGCATTGCGATGGCTCGAATACGAGAGGCCGAAGGAGATCTGGACGGCGCTCTCGACCTGCTCCACGAGGCAGAGCGCCTGTATGTGAGCGACTACTTCCCCAATGTGCATCCCGTCCCGGCGCTGAAGACACGGGTGTGGGTCGCGCAGGGGAGGTTGGGTGAAGCCCTTGGCTGGGCGCGACAGCAGGGCCTGTCCGTTGAGGACGACCTTTGCTACCTGCGCGAGTATGAGCACATTACCCTGGCCAGAATACTCCTGGCCCGGTATAAGAGCGACCGCGCCGATAGCGGCATGCATGAGGCAATGGGACTCCTGGAGCGCCTTCTGAAAGCAGCGCAAGAAGGCGGTCGAACAGGCAGTGTGATCGAAATCCTGGCGCTACAGGCGCTCGCCCACCAAATGCAAGGGGATATCCCTGCCGCACTTGTGCCGCTGGAACGCGCCCTGGCACTGGCTGAGCCAGAGGGCTACGTCCGGATGTTTGTGGACGAAGGCCCACCTATGGCGATCCTGCTGCAAGAGGCCGCGAAACACGGCATCACGCCGAGCTATGTCCGTCAACTCCTGCCAGCCCTTGGCAAGGCTGAGGACAAACCGCCGGTCCACCAGGATTTGATCGAGCCACTAAGCGAACGCGAGCTTGAAGTGCTCCGGCTGCTCAGAACCGTTTTGAGCGGCCCTGACCTTGCCCGCGAACTCACAGTATCCTTGAACACCCTGCGCACCCACACCAAAAACATCTACGCCAAGCTCGGTGTGAACGACCGCCGGGCAGCGATCCGCCGGGCTGAGGAACTCAACTTGTTCTAGCGAACCGGCAAACACAACCCCAGCCCTGGCAGGTTTGTCGAACCACATGCCGGGGCTTTTTTTATTCCTCACAACCTCCCGACCGTCCAATCACCACATCGATTACCACATCAATCACCACATGTGGTGATGCTTGCTCACCACATCAGCTTGTATCTTCTGTCTATGAAAAGGAACGGTTACAACGACTTGGAGACTAATCCAGAGGAAGAACTTGCAAGAAGCGCAAAATGAGCACAACACCTGCATCGACTGAGGATCATCATGAGACTGGAGGTTGCATGATTCGCATCAAGGGACACCTTGATGACCGCTGGGCCGACTGGTTTGAGGGAATGACCCTCACGCGAGAAGACAACGGCGAGACACTGTTAACCGGGCCGGGGATCGATCAGGCCGCATTACATGGACTGCTCAAAAAAGTTCGGGATTTGGGCATGCCACTGATCTCGGTAAATTGCGTTGAACCCGACTAGCCAGACGCGCCGGATGTCACTTGTTGACACCTAGCGCTTTCGTTCAAAAAAGGAGACAAACATATGAGCACTAATAGCCAGACCACAACAAAAGGAAACAAACCCATGAATACGAATCAGCAGACCGCGATCAAGGAGAGCAAAATGAAATTAACAACCTCGAATATCATCCGTTGGGCAGGTTTACCCGCTATGGCGGCAGGGATCATTTTCGCGGCCATTCAGCCGATCCACCCACCGGACGTTCTTGAATCAGTCACGACCAGCGCATTTATCACCATCACCTCCTTTAAGACGGTCATGTGCCTCCTTGGCCTGCTTGGTATTACTGGGCTCTACGCGAGGCAAGCAGAAAAGAGCGGTTGGCTGGGTTTGGCCGGCTATCTTCTGTTAACCACCTTCTATGCAGTACAAATGTGCTATGCATTCATCGAACCTTTAATCCTGCCGCTGTTGGCGAACGTGACACCGGGGTTTGTAGAGAGCGCCCTGGGTGTGGGAAGTGGCGCCGGCGGGCCGATGAATCTCGGAGCCTTCGCAACGATATATTCGCTGAATTCGATGCTGTATTTGCTGGGCCTCCTGATATTTGGCATCGCGACGTTGCGCGCCCGCATCCTGCCGCGCCTGGCGGCCGTCCTGTTTGCCTTCTCGGGGCCTTTGGCGTTCGTCCTGGTTGCGCTGCTTCCGCACCAGTTCGCGCGGTTGGCGGCGATGCCGATGGGGTTCGCTCTGGCCTGGCTGGGTTATGCGCTCTTGACTGAACGGCGAGCGCCGGCCTCGGAACCCGTACTTGGCAAGGTAAGTCCCCAGCTTAGCCTGACCGAAGCGAAGTAAGCTCACTGGAGACCACATGCAATGAAACAAGCGGTCATCCGACCGCTTGTTTCATTGAGCACTTGATCGTCACACCCGATCAACCCCCTCCGAGCCCGGTATCTTCACCACGCGTTGTGAAACGCACAAGGAACTGATCATGAAAACGAATGTCTTCGATAAAAGTCGAGTCCCGAATGTGCCTCAGAAAGCCAAAGCCCCGGCAAGAAGAGGTTCGGCAGAGTGGCTCGTGATTGCCGGACTGCTCATACTGAGCTTTATCCCACTCGCTGGCGGCGCTTTCCGGCTGACCCAGTTGACCGGCGGCGCGGCGATCACGCCGGCCAATGCACGGTTCTTTGCGTCTCCCCTGCCAGTCATGGTGCATATCGTGGGCGCGAGTATGTATGCCATCCTGGGCGCGTTCCAGTTCGCGAACGGTTTCCGGCGACGCTGGCCCGTCTGGCACCGCGTGACCGGGCGGCTGGTGCTTATTTGCGGACTGCTGGTGGGGCTCTCAGGGCTTTGGATGGTCCTGTTCTATGTCCACCCGGTTGGCGACGGCGATTTCCTTTCTGCACAGCGGCTCCTATTCGGGTCGGGCATGATCGTGTCGATTGTTCTCGGCTTCACCACGATCCGGCGAGGGGATGTGACCCGGCACCGCGCATGGATGATGCGCGGCTACGCGATCGGTCTGGGCGCCGGCACGCAGGCGCTGACCCTGATGGCCGGGGAGATGATATCCGGGCCGCCGAGTGAGCTCAGCAGAGCGCTGCTGATGGGCGCGGGCTGGGTGATCAACCTCGCCGTGGCCGAATGGGTCATTCGCAGGCGGTCGACCTCTGCAGTCCGCTCATTCTGAAAAGGAACGATTCTAAAATGAAAGCAATAATCTGGAGAAAAACACATGAGCGGAATACTGGAAGCACACAACATCGCCAAATCGTATGGCGACTTTAAGGCAGTCAAAGGGGTTACGTTCGGAATCGAGGATGGCGAGATATTCAGCCTGCTGGGGCCGAATGGCGCAGGCAAGACGACGACGATATCGATGCTATCCACCTTATTTGCGCCGACGAGTGGCGATGCCACCATTGGTGGCCACTCGGTGACCAAAGAGTCAATGGCTGTGCGCCGCATCATCGGCGTCGTGCCGCAGGATCTGGCGCTGTATGAGGACCTGACCGGGCGCGAGAACTTGTCTTTCTGGGGTCAGATGTACGGACTGGGCGGCGCGGCGTTGAAGGCGCGCGTGAGCGAGGTGCTTGAGCAGGTGGGGTTGACGGACAAAGGCAACCAGCGCATCAAAACGTATAGCGGCGGGATGAAGCGGCGCGTTAACATCGGCGTCGGGTTGTTACACAAGCCACGCCTCCTATTCATGGACGAACCGACGGTTGGCATCGACCCGCAAAGCCGCCGCGCCATTCTCGATACCGTGAAGGACTTGAACCGCCAGGGCATGAGCGTGCTTTACACGACCCACTATATGGAAGAGGCGCAGGAACTGTCGCACCGGATCGGGATCATCGACCATGGCGAGTTGATCGCACTCGGCACGCTGCAGGAACTCACCAGGAGCATCGGCGAACTTGAGACGCTGCGCCTGCACGTGACCGAAGACGCAGATGCTGGGCGGCTTGCAGAAGCGCTGCGGACAATTCCAGGTGTGACGCGCGTGGATGCCGCCGACCATCAGGCGGTGCTGACTGCGCCAGACGCCGAGGAAGCGCTGCCGGCAGTGGTGAGCAAGGCCAACGAAATCGGCATCAAGATTCGCTCGATCGACATTGAGGAACCTAATCTCGAAGCGGTATTTCTGAACCTCACCGGGCGGGCGCTGAGGGATTGATTCGAATGAATAAACTACTCACTATCGGCTTGAAAGACCTGACGCTTGCCTTGCGTGACCGCGCAGCGCTGATTTTGATGTTCGCAGCCCCGCTCGTGCTCACGCTGGGACTGGGTCTCGTCACAGGGCGATTCAGCGGGCAGAGCGACAACAACGGTTTGCGCGACATTCCGGTCGTGCTCGTCAACCAGGACGACGGCCGGATTGGCGCGGAACTGGTCAACGTGTTCACCTCGCCGGATGTCGGGACGCTGGTCAAACCAATCAGCGACACCGATCCCGCCGTTGCGCGCAAGCGGGTGGATGACGACAAGGTCGCTGCTGCGGTCATCATCCCGGCTGGTTATAGCGCATCAATCATTCCTGCTGCGAATAACGCCAGCGGGGTTCCAGCAGGCGATAAGAAAATCGAGATATACGTCAACCCGGCACAGCCTGTCGGCGCGGGCGTGATTCGGAGCATTGTTGACGAATTTGTCGCGCGCGTCCAGGCCGGGCGCGTGAGCGGCCTGATCGCAATCACGCTGTTGATCGAAAACGGGTTATTGAAACCGGCGGACGCGGCAGCATATGGGCAGGACTTTGGCAGACGCCAGAACGGCCCGGCGCAAACGATCATCACTGTTCGGCGCACGAGCGATGCCGGGACGCCGCCACCCACAGTTGACATCCTGGCTGTGCTCGCGCCTGGGATGGCGTTGCTGTTCCTGATGTACACAGTCACGCGCGGCGGCGCAACCCTGCTGGCGGAACGCGACAACGGCACACTGGCGCGGATGCTGGTCACGCCGACCAGCGCCACACAGATTATTGGCGGGAAAGTGATCGGCATCTTCCTGACTGCCGTGGTGCAGGTAGCCGTGCTCATCGTCGGCAGCGGTTTGCTGTTCAACTTGCACTGGGGCGACCCGATCGGCGTGGCCGCGTTGGTGCTCGCCGTCGCCGCAGGCGCGACTGGCTGGGGCATGGTGATTGCGGCCTTCGCGCGAACCACTGCCATGGTGGGGAGTCTGGGTGCGGCCGTGATGCTGATGTTCGGTGTGCTTGGCGGCAGCTTTGGCGACAACTTCCCGCTGCCTGATTTCCTGCTTGCGCTGGGCAAAATCACGCCAAACGCCTGGGGAATCAAAGGGTTTACAGGGCTGGCCAGCGGCGGCGTTTTGGGCGATGTGCTGCCAAATATCATCGCGCTGTGCGTGATGGCAGTCGCGCTCTTCGCGGTCTCGGTGTGGTTGTTCCGCAGGAACGGGTTTATCAAGCAATAGAGGAACCAAAACATGAAACAGATCATTGCCATCGCCTGGAAAGATGCGCTGGTGCGCTTCTCCAGCCGCACCGAACTGCTCTTCTTCATTATTCTGCCGGTCATCTTCACATTTATCATTGGCGGTGGATTTGGCGGCGCACAGCGCGCAAATCGCGATGACCGCGTGCGCTTGCTGGTGGTAGATGACGCTCATAGCGCACTGTCGCAACAGTTGATCAACGCACTTGCTAAGTCCGGGTCGGTGCGTCCCGATGTGATGGCGCGCGTCGATGCAGACAGCGAGTTCAGCGCCGACCGCGCTCCTGCGCTGCTCATCATCCCCGCCGGGTTTGATCAGGTCGGGCTGTCCAACGGGCTGATGCTCGATCTGCGCGCCAAGCCCAACAATATGAGCGCGCCGATCGCTGAGCGCAGCGTCAACATGGCCGTCAGCGTGATCAGCGTGGCAGCCTCAGCCGCGCAGCAATCACTCAGCGAGGCCGAACGCATCAAGCCGTTCGCGAGCGTCGCAGACCGGCAGGTTTACTACGATCACGCGCTGGCGCAAGCGCAGACCGCAGGCGCGGAGAGTAGCTCTGCCGGGGTCGAGATCACACGCCCCGCAACCGCCTCTTATCGCTATAACCCGGCTGCGCAGGCATCAGCGGGGCAGTTGATCACGTGGGTGTTTATCCCGCTGCTGGGTATCGGAACGTTGTTTGCTTACGAGCGCCAGAGTGGAACGCTGCGCCGGCTGTTCGTCATGCCGGTGAGCAAAGCGCAACTCCTGCTTGGCACAATTGGCGGTCAGTTCCTCACCTCGCTGGCGCAGATGGCGCTACTGATCGGATTTGGCATTGCGGTGATGGGGCTGAATTGGGGCAACGATCTTGCTGGTCTTGCCGTAATGATGATCGCCACCGGGCTGTGCGGCGCGGCAATGGGCACGATGCTGGGCGCGTTCGTCAAGAGCGCCAGACAGGCGAACGGTTTGAGCATTATGCTCGGCATGGTGATGGCGCTGCTGGGCGGATGCTGGTACCCGCAGGAGATCATCCCTGAGGGTGTGCGCACTATCCTGCAGATCGTTCCTACGACGTGGGCGATGCGCGGGCTGACCGACCTTGCGGCGCGCGGGCTGGGACTGCCGGCCATTTTGCACAGCGCTGCCATTCTGGTCGCGTTCGCGGCGGTGTTCTTCGTCGTTGGCATTGCGCGGTTTCGCTACGAGTGAGGTTTGCATAAAAGCTTGCGAAGGTTGTGTGAAAGGGTCAATTCCGCCATTCCGTTACACGTAATACAATGCCCTTAACAGATCAGTTGATTTGATAAGGAGCCTGTATGGACCCGGAAACTAAACCATTGCGATTCGCCATCATCGGATGCGGCGGCATCATCGCCACAAACCACATTAACGCGATTAAGCAGATGCCGAATGCGCAGATCGTCGCCATGTGCGACATCAACGCCGAAACCGGCGCACCGCGCGCGGCGGAAGTCGCTGAGAGCACTCAGCGCAGTTGCCCGTTCTTCACCGATCGGCACGAATTGCTCGCG